>Ga0315293_10002855_pt1 | contig 16652 bp, 17 predicted proteins | sample YL17G13_20_MG_FD_203071 | JGI IMG/M metagenome (GOLD analysis project Ga0315293, IMG submission 203071) | Sediment microbial communities from Yellowstone Lake, YNP, Wyoming, USA - YL17G13_20 | ecosystem: Environmental > Aquatic > Freshwater > Lake > Sediment | place: USA: Wyoming | collected...
GCTCTTGCCATAGGGATTATCTAATTCCGCTTGAATAGAAGAAGTTATTACAATAGGGATTTTATTATCTACTTCTTCAAGTAATTTTATTAAAGTTGTGGTTAAACCTGCATTTACTTTTTCAAATTCTTCTACCTTTTTAGGACGATTAACTCCTGCAAAATGAAAAATAATATCTGATTCTCTAAGATATTTTTTTAAAATTTCTATATTATCGTCCTTATCAAAGGATTTTATCTTTATATCGTTTAATTCCTGTAATCGGATAATTAAATTTTTTCCGATAAATCCTTCACTACCAGTTACTAAAATAGTTCTCATTACAAATTTATCTCCATCTTTACTTATACTTACTAAATAATTTAAATTACCCTATTTTTTAAGTTCATTCTGAATATAATCTATTTTTAATAATATTTCTTTTATCTCTTTAACCTTTAATCTCTTAGTATTGTGTGAATTATAATCTTCTTTTACTGATACTTCTGGTTCGCCTTCAATAAAATATTTATTATAATTCAAATCTCTCGTATCAGCGGAAATCCTAAAATAATCACCACAATCTTCCGCTTTAGCCATTTCTTCCCTGGTTAATAAAGTCTCATACAATTTTTCCCCGTGACGTGTCCCTATAATTTTAATTTCATTTTTTGCCTTAAATAATTCCTTTATAGCAAAAGCTAAATCCCCCATAGTGCATGCAGGAGATTTTTTAACAAACATATCTCCTTGCTGGGCATGTTTAAATGCATATAATACCAAGTCAATTGCACTATCCAGCGACATCATAAATCGAGTCATCTTCGGGTCAGTTACGGTTAAAGGCTGACCGCTCTTGATCTGATTTATAAATAAAGGGATTACTGAGCCGCGAGAGGCGATTACATTCCCATAACGTGTGCCACACAATATAGTAGTCCCTTTATCAACAGTTCTTGATTTAGCAACCATTAATTTTTCCATCAAGGCTTTAGAAGTCCCCATCGCATTAATAGGATAAACCGCTTTATCGGTACTTAAAACAATAACTTTTTTTACTTTATTATTTATCGCTGCATTTAATACATTTTCTGCACCCAAAATATTCGTTTTTACTGCTTCCAGGGGATAAAATTCACAAGAAGGAACTTGTTTAAGTGCTGCAGCGTGAAAGACAAAATCTACTCCCTTTAAGGCGGAATCTATACTTTCATAATCTCTGACATCACCAATATAAAACTTAACTTTGTCACTTTTAAGCCTTATCCGCATATCGTCTTGTTTTTTTTCATCTCTACTAAAAATACGTATTTCTTTTACTTCTGTATTCAGAAATCTTTCTAAAACTGCATTACCAAAAGAGCCAGTTCCACCAGTTATTAGTAAAGTTTTACCTTTAAACATTAGATCACCTCTTCTATCATACTATTAATTTATCGATCAGTTTGAAAAAATCTTTCCGGGATGTTTCATAATTAAAATAATATGGCTTATATCTTACTCTATTATTATAGAGCAGAATAATATTTTTAGCCCAAAGTTTTGCATCCTTATAATCTAAAAATTTTACTCCTTCATAATCAACCATAACTTCCCGGGAATAATCCATATCTGCTGCCAATATCGGTATTCCAAAACTCGCAGCTTCAATAAGTGGTAAGCCAAATGTTTCGATATAACTCGGGAAAAGCATCAAATTACAAGATTTATAAAAAGATAAAACCGTTTCATAAGATAATTTTCCTTCAAGCTTAATATGATCATTAACCTTTAAATCTCTTATTAAATTTATTATTGTATCGTTTCTATCATTGCCTAAATTATCATCAATAGTAAAATGAATCATTAAGTTATCGTATATTTTCTTTTTTTGGTCTTTAATATGTCTTAAAGCCCTTATAATTAATTCGTGATTTTTATATATAACCTTATGTGCAGGATAAAAAATATGGAACTTCCTATCTCTAAATTCTAAATTGGAAATTTCCTCTATTGATATTTTTACTAAATCAGGTTTTATTACGAATATCTTAGAGGAATCCCAATTAAATTGCTTTATTACAGCATTTCTCATCCATTCTGTCTGTACTAAAATATAAGAATTATCTTTTATGCTAAATTTTATTATTCTCTTATAAATATTTTTATAAAACCAGAGAATTCTTTCATCTTTATTAAAAAAATCCCAATTTATGTCTTCGGCAAATGGAATAGATTGATGTAAATATATTAATTGCTTTATATCTTTATAATAACGAACTCCGGTATTTTGAAAAGAAATAATTAAATCAGCTCTGATGTCTTTTTTTTTACTCCAACTTCTTAAACCATGCAAATCCCACTTAATTCTATCTAACCATTTCTTTCCTTTTATATTATTAACAATAATAATATTTTTATTCTCATATAAACCCAACTCATCTAACGAACAAAATATATAATAATACATATTTTTATTAGAATATGTAGCAATTCCTTCTAAAAACTGCCTTAAAATTGTTAAAGCTCCGCCTTCAGTTGCAGCTGTTGCATTAACAAAAATTATTTTGGTCAATAGTTTTTCCACCACTTATCTTTTTACATTGATTATATTATTTTCCCCAAGGGGGAATTGGTTTTTCTTTTCCTTCTAAAACTGAGGCAATAACTTCCAATAAATAATTTGCAGCTGTTTTACCTTCAATTGCTTTATACCATTTCTTAATTTTTGAATTTAATTCAAGTGTTTTTCTGCCTTGTGTAATCCAATGGGCAAGAATCTGACGAAGATCTCGAATTGATTCCGTTTTAAAAACCTCACCTCGAAAAGAACCATTTATTAAATCTGCCGCCCCACACGCATTACTACATACTACTGGTATTCCACACATTAAAGCCTCATTAACTACTGCTCCCCATCCATCAAAACGACTTGGTAGTACGAGTAAATCAGCTGTTTTTAAAAGCTCTATCGTTTCCATATTGTTTTTTGCTCCATGAAATATAGCACGCTTTGAAAGATTTAATATTTTGCTTAAATTTTCAATATTTTTACGTTCCTTACCATCCCCTATAATATCCAAAAACCAATTCGATTCTTTTAATCCGCTCAATGCTTGTAATAATATATCTATACCTTTTCGTTTAATTAATTGACCTATAAATATAAGATGAAATTTGTCTTTTCTATACTCAATATTTTTTCTAAAATCACATTTATTTTCAGTAAAATTCTCCACAAAGTATCCGAATGGATATATTTTATTCTTAGAAAAACTACATTTTTGAAACCACTGTACTCCTAAATTAGCAATAGCTAACACGAAATCAATTTTATTGTGAAATCTAAATGCTTCTAACTTTCCTAATCCCAAACGGAATATTCCCTTTAATCCCCGTAAGTCTTTACTTTCTGAAAGAATACCTCTTGTTATATTAAAAGATAAAGACTGTAAAAAAGCAGCTTTAACCAAAGTATAGGCTTGTATTCCTGAAAAAATATGAACAGAATCATGCTCAGTTTCTTTCAAGATTTGAAAAATTTCTGCCTTCTCTGGATAAATCAATATTTTAGCATTTCCAAAATCAGGTACATTCCACCCCATACCTTTTCTCCACTCTGGGATATCTTCCTGAACAATTAACATTACTCTAATATTTTTTTTATTTGACAATGCTCTAATATATGCAGATTGATGATAACTAAGCATATTTTGCCAGAATACAATTTTCATAATTATTATTCACCATTATAAATCAATAGATTCTTTTTATTTTTAAAGTATAATTTATCACTAATCCAAAACATAACCATACATGCATGCCTAACCCACCCGGGGAAAAAAATACCATTTCACCAAACGAGATAAAAAATGCGCTCCAAAAAAGCCATGCTGAAGGTAAATCTCCATATTTTATAATGGGTTTAGCCAATTCAATAAAAAATATTAAAAAAAGGAGTGTACCAATAATACCAACCTCCTCTAATAACGCAGTAATCAAAAATCCTTTTTCTGTAGACGCCCCCAATGGAATATTTATGTTCTTTGATTCTTTAATAATAAATTTTTCTTTATCCGAGGCTACTCCAAAACCAATGCCTATTAAAGGATGTTCCTTAAAATTCTTCCAAGAACGTTCAATTAAAAAACCTCGAGAATTATAAATATTTTCGTAGATTGAGCCTGGGGTTTTGTAAATAAAATCTCCTATAGTCTCTTTAACTATATTTCTCGGAAATATCATAACAATTATCACTAAGAAAATCATTGCAATAAAAACGGGTTTTCTTATAAACATTAACAAATTTTTATTCCAACTTGGTCTTCTAAAAAAAGCTATAACCACTGTAAATAATATTCCCAAAATAGCTGCAAGAATTGCAGCTCTAGATCTTGTGGCAAATATAGTTATCCAGCCACCTAAAATTATTATTTTCATAATGGATGATACTTTTTTATTAACAAGCCATATCCCGGTTAACCATATTGTTGGAACAATCATATATATACCGTAAGCTTGAGGATGATTTAAAATACCCTGAAAACCTTTTGAATTTCTCACATATCCTTCTGACATATATAATAATGGCAGGCCAGAAATAAGTACTGCCGAAAAAAAAGTGAAGTACCAAGAACGCCATGATGAATTAGTAGTTTGTTCAAAACCTAATAAAACCGTACTGAATCCGATAAAAAAAACAATAATTTTTGCCAGAGAAACAAAAATAGGATAACTATTCAAAAGAGAAAATATCGTAGATGCTACTGAAAAAATAAATAAATAAAACAAGTATTTGGGCACAGTCCATGATAATGCTATCTGCGATAAATAAACCCTACAAGCTGAAGAAAATAACAATACCCATCTTAAGAAGTAACTATATTCAGAACCCGAAAATAAACCAGGATTAAGAAAACACAATATTACACCCATTGTAAGAGCTTTTATTGCTTTCTCATTACTTAGTAACGCATAAAAAATTAAAAAAACATAAGTACCGGTAGTTACAACATTACCAAAAATTTGCACCCATATTAAAACTAATATAAATAAAAAATCTGGCCATAATAACTTAATAGAATCTTCGTTGTGAAAAATTTCTTTGGACTGCTTTATTTTAACAAATTTTGTTAACTCCATATTCAATTACCTTTCTTAGAAGTCAATTAATCGTTGATTATAAACCCCTTACTAATAGTAACGCTCCTTTTCCATGTATATTATTTTTAACAAAATCTAAATATTTTTCTATTTTGCCTCAGGGTTTATCAAATTTCCTAGATTCCTGGAAAAAAGATAATTTTATTTTTTTTATTACCTTCTTCCCGCAATTCTATCATATGAGGACTTGAAGATTTTGAGAAAACATTTATTATAAATGACATTTTATACCTTTTTATGCCTTATTAATTTACCAAACAAATAATGAACCCCCCCCCGATATAAATACCAGTAACCTCTGCGTATACGATATAAAATACGCAACCATTTATAAGGCTTAATAAAACGCTTAGTGCCCAGCTTTTTAGCTGTTTTTATGTGTTCTTCGAGTACTTCTTTGGTAAATGATTGTGTTTTTTGTAAAGGATGCCTACGGAAACATGCTAAAACTTCAGGTATTCTTTTAAATGTTTTTTGTCCCTCATTTAATGCAAACCTAAGCAACATATCATAATCCATTGTATAATATAACGACTCATCAAATAATCCAAATCGGTGGTGCACTTCACTTCTCCAAAATGTTGCCTGTGCATTATTATGAAACCCCTCAAAAATAAAGTGATTTAAATTAAAATTAAATGCATAATTTAACTCTAAAATATTATCGTTTTTATCAATATTTAAATAATCCCCAAATACAATTTTCTTATTAGGAGATAATTTAAAAGCAGAAATAACTTTTACAAAAGCATCTGGTAAAAAAAGATCATCTGCATTTAGCCATCCACAAATATCACCACTTGCTTTGTAAAACCCTTTATTCAATGCATTACTTTGGCCTCTATCTTTCTCGCTCACCCAATAATTTAAATACTTTTCGTATCTCTTAATTATCTCCACGCTTCCATCTGTAGAACCACCATCAATTATTATATATTCAAGAGTGGGGTAATTCTGATTTAAAACTGATAAAATCGTCCTCTCTAAAAATTGAGCTTGATTGTAAGAAGGAGTTACTATGGAAATTTTAGGATAATTTGGATCTTTATTTAAAATAATTTTCTCATCAAATAATGGTTTTGATACAAATTCTTTAATTTCTTGAGATGTATACTTTTTCAATTTTTGTTCTCCTTATACCACTCAATCGTCTTCTTCAGTCCTTCCTCAAAATCCATCTTAGCCTTAAAACCAAATTCCTTCTCGGCTCTCGTAATATCTAATTTCCTTCTGGGCTGTCCATCCGGTTTGTTGGTATCCCATTTAATTTTACCCTTAAATCCGGTAAGCTTAGCGATTAGTTCTGCTAAGTCTTTAGCGGATACCTCTAAATCAGTACCCAGATTTATCGGGTCACTCTTATTATACTTCTCGGTAGCCAGTAAAATCCCCTCTACCGCATCTTCCACATATAAAAATCCTCGAGTGGGCTTTCCGGTCCCCCAGCAGACTACCTCATCTTTGCCTTCCTCTACTGCCTCAACAAACTTCCTTATCAAAGCCGAGATAACATGGGAACTCTTGGGGTTAAAATTATCTCCTGGTCCATATAGATTTAAAGGCAGTAAAAAGATAGAATTAAAACCGTATTGCGCTCTATAAGCTTGAGATTGAACCAGCATCATCTTCTTGGCCAGTCCATAAGGGGCATTGGTCTCTTCCGGATAACCATTCCATAAATCCTCTTCCTTAAAAGGAACTGGAGTAAATTTAGGATAAGCACAGATAGTACCAATAGCAATAAACTTATCTACTTTAAATTGCCGAGCATATTCCATAAGCATTGCCCCCATTACCAGATTATCATAAAAAAAATTACCCGGATTTCCTCGATTAGCTCCGATTCCCCCGACTACTGCCGCTAAATGAATTACTATATCAGCAGGATAATCTTGATATAACTTGATTATATTTTTTTCTTTAGTCAAATCATAATCTTCGACCAGAGGGACAAATATATTTTTACCTCCTCTCTCTTTTAACTTCTCCACCACATAAGAGCCCAAAAATCCAGCACCCCCGGTAACAATAACTCTCTTATCTTGCCAAAAATTCATAATTTTCTCTCCTTATCTTACCGTCAAATGATTCTCTGTCCAGTCAGTTCCCTTCTGTTTTGGGATTTTCTTAAGGTGCGTAAGATCGAGGAACATCCCAATATCGCTCTCCTTTTTCGAACATAAACACAACTAAATCAAATTATTAATATATTTTTTATATAACTTTAGAAATATCATAAAAATTTCACACTATACAAATTATTTTCAAACGATTATTTTCATATTTCATATCATTTGTGAATTTTAATCTATCATTATATTTCTTTATCGTTTATTAAAAATTTTGTAGCAGATTTAATCCTTTCATTTACTTTTTCAATATTTTTTATATAGATAGTATTATTCGAAGCAACTTTTTTGCTATCAAAAGGAGATATTTCTCTATTAAATGGATTATACGTAAAAGGTTTAAATCCATATTTACTCATCTGCTTATCCAAATTATTTTTACCAAAAGTTTCTATAATTACTGCTAATAATGATTTACTTTTTAATATTTCATCTGCTCCTTTAAGCACTTGTAATTCAAAGCCTTCAACATCAATTTTAATCAATAAAGGGTCACACCCTGAAACAATTGTATCTAATTTCCTAACTGGAACATCTATTATATCAATATTTTTTATAGAACTAGTATTAAAAACTACATGATTTGTGGTGCCTAAATTAGAAGTAAATTTTAGAATACCATTTTTATCTGCGAGCCCCATATTATAGCATTTTACTTTCTCATAAATACCATTAATATTAACATTATCTATTAACCATCTGAATGTTTCTGGTATTGGTTCAAAGGCAAAACATTTAGCGCCAACTACGGCTCCAGCTAATATGGTATATGAACCAATATTTGCTCCAATATCTAACATTACCTCATCTTTACGTAATAAATGTAAAACAAAAGACATACCCTCAAATTCATGCAATCCTGTATAGATATTTCCGGTAGCACCAGTCATACCTTTTTCTACAATTAATCGTGATCGATTTACAAAATTTATAATCACAGGTTTTTTTAATATTCTACTACCTAATTGCCATCGAAAAAAATTTATTATATTTTTAATTTTATTATCTTTATTTAAAGGATGTTTGATAATAAATTTTAATGTTTTAAACATATTTAAAAACATTACTACAGCTACTCCAATATATTATTATCCTAGTCTCTAACTATTTTTTATATCTCTTATACATATGAACTTAAAATCCTGCCCCACCGGTAACAATAACTCTCTTATCTTTCCAGAAATTCATAATTTTCTCTCCTTACCCCACCGTTAAATGATTCTCTGTCCAGTTAATACCCTTTTGCTTTAAAATCTCCTTCCCCTCTCCAGGAGAATCCAATCCGGCTAATTCTAAATCACTATCCACCATTATCCTGACCAATTCCTTAAAAATTATTTTACTTTATTTTCCTTGTATTTATGTATTTATTTATATTTATTTACAATTATATTTACTAATTATATTAATTAAATTAATCATATAATACATTAAGTCACTTACTTTATATTGAGTGCTTACATCAAATTGAAACCTCATCAACACATCTATCTAATGCTTCGTTTAGATTTACAGTTGGGTTCCAATGGAGTAGTGACTGTGCTTTTTTTATAGAAGGAATTCGAACTCGAACATCATCTTCATAAATAGGTTTATGATTAAATGTAAGTGTTAATGAATTATCAATAATTCCTCGTTTTTTAGCCTTCTTAAAAATCTTTAAGGCCAATTCCTCCATTGTAATAGGTTCAGGATTACCCAAATTGAAAACCTCACATTTAGTGATATCCATAAACGAATATTTAGCTATTGCTTTTGCTACATCATCAATCCAGGTAAAACACCTAACCTGTTTACCATCGCCATAAATATCCATAGGGTTTTGTTTATCTTTAATTATCTTACGAATAAAATCTGCAAAAACATGTGATATTCCACCTTCTTTTTCTCCCTTCTCATAGGGAGTAAGAATGTTAAAAGGCCTCCAAATTGTATAATCTAAATCGTATTGTTTTTTGAAAGCTTGACACAATCTCTCGCCAACTAGCTTTGATAATCCGTAATCAGTTAAAGGAATTTGCATATTTTTAACATCTTCTTCGCAAACGGGTATTTGTTTGGCACGTTCATATACCATTGAAGATGATATATAAATTATTCGTGACATATTATTTTCCAATGCTTCCCATAATAAATTCTGGTGTAAAAGTATATCTTTTGATAATATATCAGCTGGAAATTTATGAAAACCCCTTATTCCATAAATTTGGGCAGCTGCTTGAATTATGCTATCAACATCTTTACATACTTCTTTCACTACACTTCGATCTGTTAAATCGCATTGTATAAATTTATAATTTCTTTCTTTGTCAATGTGACCATGCCTTGAAAAATTATCTACTCCGACAACCTCGTATCCTTTTTTAATCAAATGAGGTATAACCCATTGCATTAAAGAACCTTCACTTCCAGCTACTAACACCTTCATATATTTTTCCTCCTATAGTATCTACAAATTTACTTTCATATCTTTTTATACTTTTTGCAATATATTTTAAAATTATCATCTAGCCGTAAATTTTTATTTTAAGATCTTCCGATACTTCTATAATATAAACCTTTTTTAGAAGACATATCTTCTAAAGCAAACATATTCCATGAATCCAAAAAATATGCGGGCTTTGACATTTTTTTTACTGCCTTGTTCAAATCTATTTTCTTATATAAAGGATTGTTATTCATAAAAATTGCTACATTTATATTATTAAAAGCCTCTTCAATATCAATTGGTATAATTTTCAGATTTTTAATATCCTCATCTGAAACTAGATAATCATGTCCATATATATTTTTGAATCCTCTTATCTTCAGCTCATTTATCATAATAATGGAAGGAGCTCCTCTTAAATCATTCGTTTCAGGTACTCCTTTAAATGCCATCCCCAGTAAAGTAATCTTTATTTTTTTAGGATCTAATTTATTATTCAAAGTCCATTCTAATATTTGTTCTGCAATTTTCTCATGCAATTTCTCATTAGTATGCCTCGCGGTCATTGAAATTATTGGTTTATATTTATATTTTTTTAAAGAGTATTCTAAAATATAAGGATCTTTTTCTAAGCAAGGACCCCCGACATAACCAGGTAATGCAATATTTGTTCTTTTATACCCTAAGTTAGCGGCTCTTATCGCTTCATACCCGTTTATTCCTAAAATTTCGCAGATTTCCGCTACTTCATTTCCTAAAGCGAATTGAGTATCTCTATAAACATTATCCAGAAGTTTAATAATTTCAGCAGTTTCTAAAGATGATACTTCTACAATAGTAGGAGTTATTTTATGAAATATATTAGACGCTCTCCTTAAGCTATTTTCATCAATTGCTCCAATTACCTGTGGTAAGGTAAATATTTCTTCTAATGCTTTTCCCTCAACAGTTCTCTCTGAACAAAAAGCAACTTGAGGAGATTCTATTTTTTTCTTTAAAATCGCTACTACAATATTTCTGCTTGTACCCACTGCTACCGTAGAACGCAATATTACCAGGCTATCTTCACTCATAACCTTCGTTACTTCCTTAGAAACCTTTTTAATCATATTAAACTGAGGAATCTTCGTATCTTTATCTACAGGCGTCCCAACAGTTAAAATATAAATAGGATATGGTTTAGATGGAATTTCTTTTGAAAAGGTCAAAGTATGATTATTTATTACATTTTTCATTACATATTCTAAACCTGTTTCATAGAAATATGGCTCACCTTTCGTAATTAATTTTAATTTTTTTTCATCAATTTCAACACCGTGAACAATATATCCTTTCTTTGCCATTGCTACAGCTAATGTTAACCCTACATATCCCATTCCTACAATACATATTTTGTTATCCATTTTCATTTATTCCCCCATATTTATTATGACATTTATTTTTACCTTACTTTTCTCCTACTATATAAATGTTTTACCCAGCGAAAATATATTTTTCATACAGTTGCTTTTTAGTTGTAAATATTTTTCACTTTTTGTCTCTTTAAAAAATAAAAGATTCTTTCGTTAGATAATGTACAGATAAAATGTTCAAATTTTTATTACTTCCAAGATTCATCATAAAAAACATATCTTTAGTGTTTATTTATTTTTATTTTATTGCTTTTACATTAAGACTTATATATGTTTTTACATTTGATTTTCCAATAAATGATAACAACGAGGTATCTTTTACCTCCCCTAAAAAATGTGGATAACTTGGATATTTACTAATGTCCTTAAACCCTGTTTTGATAAGGTTTTCTTTAAGCAAATCAAACCAGTAAACTGATTTATGATAATTATATCTTGTATTTTGCCCCCCCATAATTATACTTTGAATTGTTTCCAGGTCCTTTAAATATAATTCTCTTCTTTTAATTATATTTGTCAGTTTAATTAAATCTGGAACAGATATTCTTAATTCACCTTTGGGTTTTAAAAAATTATAAAACATTTCCAATATCTCTATTGAATCTTTTATAGAAAAATGCTCAAGTACATGGCATGAATAAATTAATTCTATTGTGTTCGGTTTTATATATTTTGCTAGGTCATTTATCTCGCAAGTAAAATCAGTTGCAGTTGTTCTAAAAGCATCTATATTTATAAAATTATCTATTCTCACATCACCGCAACCAATATGAAGTTTATTTCGTAATTTTAATAATTTTTTCATACGATTTAATTTGAATATATTTATTCTGTATTTTTTAATACCGCGTTGGGATGAAGAATTTCTAAATCTTTTAGATTCTTCTAAAATTAACTCATAATAATATCTTATATTTGTTAATTTAATTTTTTTCCAATTTTTAATTCCTTTTTTTACCAGTTCATTCACTAATCTACCCCTTCTCCCCAAAAAAAAGATATCATTAGTTAAAATATCCTTAAATATTACAATCTTTAAGGATGGACTTTATCACTTTAGTTAAATATTAAAATTCTAAATGTATAGATAATTACATAGAGTTTATACAGCATTTATACAATTAAAAAGTACTTATCTTAATTGTTTTGTTTAAATTTTATTGAGAGATTTTACACTGGTATTTCTTTGTTTCTTATTTTGCAAAAATATTGATTTGTAATTCATACGTTCAAATACATCTAAAAACCCACCTTCTGTTGCATTAATAATATCAATGCCTCTCTTAGAAGATATCTTTGAAATTGTTTCATATCCCTGCCACAATCTTAACACATCTTCCAAAGTATTTTTATAGGGAATTTTATTTAAATCTTCCTCTATCCTCGGATCATGGTCAATTGTAACACCACTATGAAAGTATTCAATTGTACCTCGGTAAGAAAGCCAATCATGATCTAACCCCAACAAATAAATTGGAGAACAACCCATATACATTGCCCATATAATACAGAGTTGAATAACATTTGTTACCCCTGGAATGGATTTGGTTAAATCGATATTGCAGTTGAAGCCTTCTCTCAGCCAACCCCGAAATTCCACATAGTAAGTTCGTTCTTCAGGAACTAATTTTTGATTTTCTAAAATACTTTTTGCATTTATTGGCACTAAAAATATTGACGAGTAAAGTTTCTGTCGAACATTTTGATAAAATTTTCTTACTGCTATAGAGTCGCTAAAAAATAATGGATCAACAAAACAATAATAATTTGGTTGCCATTTTTCTATATTTTTATATTTGAAAAAAGCATTTACCGAAAAAGTAATTTCATTAGATAAAAGCGATAAATCTTGTTTTTTTAAGGATGGACCGTTTCCTATTATAAAACAGCGGTGACCTATGTGCTTATTTCTAAAAATATTATTCCTCTTTAATAACTCCCTATGGGTTGGTAATATTGGTACTTTAGTTACTACCCATCCTGCGGACTTAGAAAAATATTTTGAAATTTGCAGAAATCCAATTCTCAATCCGTTTAAAAAAACCCCCAATAAACCAATATCTTTATATACCCTTGCTATTTTTTTAAATATTCTGATGTTTTTTCCTCCTATTTGGTTTGTATTAATATATTTTTTATAGTAATCCAAATTTTAGTTCAAATAAAGTTTATTTTTCTACAAAATATTTCTTGAAATTTACCCCACCCCATGGCATCCAATATACTTTTGCACTTAAAATCCAAACCCTTACAAATTGTACAAAAAAAGTTATTGTGTGGCATGAAACCTCCACCATTTGCACCATTTGTTTTTATCATTAAAATAATTCATCTAATCTATTTGTTTAAATGTAAAATAGCCCAAATTTCTTTATGAAATACTATAAAGCTAAATAACGCTAAAAGTATTATTTTTATAACAATAAATAATATAATATTTAAATCTAAATTACCTAATAAATAAGCGCAAGCGATAAAACCGAACATAATCAATGTAGGTTTCCAGAATAACCATAAAGGAGAAACTCTTAGTTTTAATATATATTTTGCCATAATCCAGGCCATTGCAAACATAGCACAATAAGATACAAGCGTGGTGTATGCTGCTGCGATATATCCATATTTAGGTATAAACATTGCATTTAAAATAATATTTAATATTCCTGCAAAAATTACTGTTATTGAAGTAAACACGGTTTTCTTTTGATACCCCGGATACATCCCATACATATAATACATTTCATGAAAAACATATCCTATAACGACTATAGGTACCACCTTAAGACCCTCATGAAATTTTACATCAGCTAAAATTATAACTATTTCTTTTGCAAACAAAATAAGACCTAAAGCAGCTACCAACCCGATAGAAAATACTTTTTCGAATAAGCTATCTACTCTGCTATATTCTTTTTTATCTAAGAATTTGACAAAATCTGGTCCAAGCGCACTTAATGTTGCACCATTTACCAAAAGAAGTAAACTCCCAATATTGTAACCCAAACTATATAATCCAGCAGAAGATGTATTAACAATATCATTAATCATTATTCTATCAAATTGGGCTAATATAATACCACTTAAACTATAAGGGATAAGAGGAATCGCATAGTTTAGTATATATTTAAGATGTTCGATTCTAAAAACAAATCTTAAAAATTTTAATATTCTCAGAATAAAATAAATTGAAAAAAAGAAATTTACTAAAAAACCGCCCCATATTCTTCCTAAATATCTATTTTCCTTTAATAAATATACAAATAACACTGCAACGCCAAAACTGATATAACCCTTTAGTATATTTATTAAAGCATATTCTTTGCTCATTCTTTTATTAACCAATATTTGTCCGTATATACTAAATATTATTTCAAGTAAACAGTAAAATATTATATAAATGAATAATTCATTAGGAAGTTTCATTAAAGTTGTAATTTTTTTATTAAATACAATAAATATTGGAATAGTTAAACAAAGAATTAATCCTACTGAGAAGACACTTGTACCAATAAACTCATCAAGATCATCTTTTTTTTCAAGGCAATACCTTCCTACTGCACCATGTAAATTCAAGGAAAACACTATGGTCATAATTCCAATATAGGAAGTAAAAACTGCTATAATGCCATAATCCTCCTGAGTAAAGAGGCGAGTAAATATTGGGATAGAAATAAATCCTAAGGCTCCAGTAGCAACACTGGCAGAAAAATAATTTTTAGAATGTCTTAAAGTTTCATAAATATCAGAATTTTTTATTTTATTTATTAAATTATTATTGTATATTAATTGCATATTGATTTTTATATATTCTCTTTATTGTTATTTGCATATGATAATACATGATTTCGAATTCTTTCAAAGTCATCAAAATACTTAGAATTTGGGGATTCAATTGTATTCTTAAAATCATCAATTTCTTTTGATCTATTTAAAACATATTTGGGGATAAATATTTTTCTATATAACATTCGAATACTTTTATTTATAGATTCGGGTAAATCTAACGCATCTAATAGATTGCTCATTTTACTAATCAAAATTCCTTTAAAACTTTTAGAATAATATTTTTTTAAATATGCAGACATAGCTTTATCAATCAATTTTTTTGCCTCATCACTATTCACCTGAGAATTTTTTATTAAATGCTTTACTAAGCAATTTTTAAATTTAATATATTCCTCATCATATTTTCCTGTTTTCATATATTCCAATAAAGATGGCCAATAGCCAACTCTACTACTTAATTGACGAGCCGCATATAGCACATCTAAACTTTTTTTCTTACCATATATCAAATCAAGCATAGAAGGTAGTAGTTCTCCAAATTGCATAGGATCAACTTTTGAATTTAAAATTTCTTTAAATGCCATTTTTGATAACGCTGTTCTATGAACTGCGTATAGGGTCTGCAAATTATAATTTGATAAATGTTTATACATTCTGTCTTTTGGATCTGAAAAAATAATCGATTCATTTGTATAAATAGGCATCCAGTAAAATTGTCTTGGTTCTTTTTTATCATTATTTTTTACAGAAAAACCCCAAAACCTTCCTTGCGCCACTGAAAAATCAGGATTTTTTTCAAGAAAAGTTACTGAGTGATTGATCCCATTTGGAATAATAAAATCATCATCCGCGCAAAATACACAATATTTTTTATCAGTGTAATTTATCATATCTGCAAATTTATAATATGCGTTAATTTTTGATGAATAATGGTCAAGATATAATATATCTAAATTTGAAAATGTCGACATATTTTTTTTATTTATTAATTTATTCTCATCTGTACTTGAATCTCCTATAATAATTTTAAAATCCTCTTCAAAGCTATTATAATAATTTAAAATCCTCTTCAAGAAATTTATACGATTTATTGTTGGAATTAATATCGTATAATTTTTATTCATTTTTAAAATTCCTTCCTAACAACTATATCGATGTTTTCGCCTTTACAAATGCAGCGCCTACCTCAATATATTATTATTTATGCCTATCCACTGGGAACTTGCCTTCACTCCCACTTTTACAAATGGGAAATTACCGATGGAGTAAAGTTACTAATATAAAATTAATTGTTCTTTTTTGTTAATATCTTTAAAAATATTTTACATATATAATCTACATCATCTTCAGTTAGAGAAAAGGGTGAGGGCAATCCTATGCCATATGGAGATATATTATATGAAATAGGATTTTCTTTTTTCATATTTTTATTAGAAGTATATTTGGCATAAGCCGGCATTGAGCTAATTGGATAAAAAAAGGGACGTGTATCAATGTTATACTTTTTAAACCCTAATATAATATCTTGTTTTTTTAATTTATATTTTTTATCTATAATCGCCGTAATTACCCAAAATGTATTTTTAGTATATTCTCCTTCAGAATTTAATTGAACACCTTCAATATTTTTTAATCTTTCGAAATACCAGGTGAATGCCTTTCTTCTCTTTTTTACTAATTCGTCAAGCCTATAAAACTGAGCTAATGCAAGGGCAGCTTGTATGTTTGACCATTGATAGTTAAATCCAATTTCTTCAGACCAAAATGTAGTTGTTG
>Ga0315293_10002858_pt1 | contig 16649 bp, 15 predicted proteins | sample YL17G13_20_MG_FD_203071 | JGI IMG/M metagenome (GOLD analysis project Ga0315293, IMG submission 203071) | Sediment microbial communities from Yellowstone Lake, YNP, Wyoming, USA - YL17G13_20 | ecosystem: Environmental > Aquatic > Freshwater > Lake > Sediment | place: USA: Wyoming | collected...
GAAAGGCCATCCGGGCCCTCGAGGGAAAAGATATCGAAGACGTCAGGGAATATATCGATCAGCGATCAAAAAAATATAAACGGATGGTGGATTGGATTGTGAAGGACCTGGGAGCAACCACATTGAAATACCAAAAAATTGAGGATATGGTAAAAGCGATCGGTCTTTCTCGTGAAAAACTCTGTCTCTATTGTTGGACAGGAGACTATGACCCCCCTCACCCTTCCCCTCTCCCCCATGAGGAGAGGGCAGGGTGAGGGGGTAATTCGGAATGCGGATTTCGGAGTTTAATTCCGCACTCCGCATTCTGCAATTGTTTTATTTAGAAAACCTCACGATATCGCCCACCCGGATCCCGTTTCGAGAAAACCATCCTTTATTCATCTCCAGGGCATAGAGGATTGGTTTGGGCGGCGGGTGAGAGGTCAGGGTCAGGGGTTTCATATCCGTGATCTTTACAATCCGGCCCTCCCTGTCGATGAAGGCAATGCTAAGTGGGATGAGGGTGTCTTTCATCCAGAAACTATGATACCCCTCCTCCTCGAAGATAAAAAGCATTCCCTCTTCCTTCCCCAGATGCTTTCTCGCCATTAATCCGACGACTCTCTCCTCAGGGGTCCTGGCCACCTCCACCCGGATCTCTTTCTCTTTGATGTAAAGGGGAATCTTTGGGAGGCCCTGGGAATGGGCAAGGTCGATCAGGAGAAAAAAAAGAAGGAAGAGGATCGTTTTAATCCTTCGGCCCGGAGACATATCTCTCTTTCTCATCCGATCCCCTTTTCTCGATCTGGTCAGCGAGCCTTCGGATCTCATCCCTGATCTTGCCGGTATTCCACTGGATGAATAACACCCAGAGGGGGAGGAGAAGCCAGATGATCAGAAGGATTCCCAGAAAGATGAGCATAGCAACGCCGAGTCCGAAGGGAAGTTCCTTAAAAATCTGCTCAAAATACCATTCCATGCTATCTCAAGACCTCCTTCGTCTGTTGTAGGTTGTCTGTTGTCAGTCGTCTCTTGCTCAGAGGTTTCTCCTGTATTTCCTGCTCTCTGCCTGCTGCTTACTGCTTTCTTCTATTTCTGTTGTTCTCCTCCCAGATTCTTCCTCAGTTTTTCATTGATCTTGATGATCTCGTTTACATCCGAACCGCTCAACTCCCAGGAATAGTTATCTTTTCCATCCCGCTTCAACTTGATCTTCACCTCGGGAGGAAGGGGCTCTGCCTTCTCCGCCTTTTCTTTTTCCACGGTAACTTTTGGAACCGGTAAAACTTCGGGCTTTCCCTGTGAGGAGGAAGGCTTCCCATCACAAGCCACCGTGAAGGCCAGCAGGACACAGACAACGATAATTTGCTTCATCGATCTCTCCGCTTCGTGAAAGGGCTTACTCCATTTTGATCAGTTGATGGCACCCTTTTAGAAAATCTTCTTTGGACCCGACATCCTGGGGATAAGAGTAAGTTTTGATTTGAACCTCTGTCCCCTTTGGAACATACCCCCCTTGAGTCAACTTCACTTCAACCCTTTCGCCAATCTCCCTGGCCAGCTTCTCATCAATGAATGAGAAGATGTAAATCAGGCTGTTTGGGAAAGGGACGATGTGGTCGACGGAACGAACCATCTTCTGGATCGCATATTTCACGCTCCCCCAGGAGTCATGGCTCAGCTCCATTTCCCGTTTCATCTTCGGGTCCCAGAACTTTACCCGGATCATCGAAAAAAAGAACCCATCCTTTTCAGCCTCTTCCAGCATCGGCTGGATGAGAAGCTGGAAGATGTTATTCACTACAAGAAGGGGCAGAGTGAAGACGAATGAAGTCCCGCTCCCCAGCCGGCTCTCTGCCTGGATGGAGCCTTTATGCCCCTCGATGATCTCTTTGGTGATGGCAAGTCCCAGGCCCGATCCCATGGAGATTCCTGTGCTCTGTCCCTGATAGAACCGGTCAAATACTTTGGGTAAGTCCTCTGGGGGAATTCCGATGCCTGTATCACTCACCACCACCTTCAGGTAGTCCCGTTTTTCAGTGACCCCTCTCGTATCGATCGTTATCTTGCCTGCGGCTGGAGTGAACTTCATCCCATTGTTGATGAGATTGATCAATACCTCCACCAATCGATTCCGATCGATCAAGACCTGAGGCATATCCGGGTCGAGCCGGTTCTCAAGGGTAATCCTCTTCTCTTCGAGCGCATGAGCCAGTGTCATCGATGCATCTTCAACAACCTCCATCAGACGGGCAGTTTCAAACTTCAGCTGCAGGCCTTTCCCGGACTCGATTCTTGAAAAGTCCAGAATCGTATCGATGAGGTTCGTCAGTCGCAAAATATTTTTATGGGCGATGCCCAGATATTCCCTCTGGTCTTCGGTGAGGGTTCCCCCGTGTCCTTCGAGCATGAGGGAGATAAACTCTTTGATGACGGTCAGAGGGGTCCGGAGTTCATGCGAAAGGCTGGAGACAAAAATGGACTTCAGGTTGTCGAGCCTTTTAAGATCTTCATTCACCTTTTCCAGTTCCACTGACTTCTGTTTCAAATCCCTGATGAGCCCTCTCTCACGGACCACCCGGTTCAATTTGGCCCTCATCTCATCAAGGGAAAAGGGTTTGGCAACATAATCCGTTGCTCCGGATTCGACCACGTCTGTGAACGTATAGGAGACTCCGTGGCCGGTCATGGCAATAATATGGATGTCGGGAAATTCGGCCCGCACCGTCTTCATCAACTCAAACCCATCCATCTCAGGCATCTTAATATCGGTGATTAAAATGGTGAAGGGTTCATTCCTTAATCGCTCCAATGCCTCCCTGCCATTTTTGGCTGTCACCGCCTCGAAACCGATATGGCCCACATATGAGGCAACCATATCCAGAATGAGGGTCTCATCATCTACGATTAAAATCCGTTCCTTTTCCACCGGCACCGACCTTTCCTTCTGGAGAAAGAATATTCTTTTTATTGAACAATTTCAAGGAAAATCAAGAGACTACTGTAATGCGTCACTCTTCCGTGGAAATTTACCGTCGATCGGGCAGGGATGTTGGAGAAAATTTTATAGCGGAAACATCAGCTGGTCAATAAACCAAAAGAATGATCCCGCATGACAAGGACTACTCCACAATGGGCAATGTTCCCTTTGCCCTTTAAAATATAAACCGTCCGCTTGATAAGATTTTCGGAGACATGACTGCCCGATTGGCGGATTTCCCCCACGTTTCAGTGACGCATTACAGACTACTTCCCCTCCAGTTCCTTCCTCCAATGATTAAAATAAATCCAGAATCGTTCGGAGGTCCCGGGAGGCAGATTGAGAAATTGAATGCCAGCGGGAATTGTCTCCTCCGGGAAATGGAGGTTCATTTCTTTGATCTCCTTGTAATAACATCCGATGGCCTTGGCCACCTCCATAAGGGGAAGGGGTTGTCTCAGCTCAATCTGGACTCTTTCCAACTGAAGGGGGTCATAGAACTCTCGATCTTCAAGATGGAAACCGTACTTTCCGGGATCGGAGAGGATGATCTTTGCCACCGCAATCTTATAGACATATCGCTCCGTCTCCATGGGAAGGTCGAGGTAGAAATAGTTCCTCGTCTTCTGGAAGTCGATCTCCCTTCTGATTCGGTTTTCTCCCGCATTATAGGCCGCCATCGCCAAGGTCCAGCTTCCGAATTCTTCATAGAGGTTTTTCAGATAGGTCAGTGCTCCCTCCGTTGCTTTTAAAAAGTCGAAACGCTCATCGAGGGCTTTGCTTCTCCGCATCCCGTATTTTTCGCCCGTGGAGGGAATGAATTGCCAGACCCCTGCCGCTCCTGAGGAGGAGACCGCATGCGGTCTCAGACTGCTCTCCGTAATGGCGACATACTTCAGGTCGTCAGGGAGGTTCAACTCCTTCAGTCTCTTTTCGATAGGGGAAAAGTAGCGGCGTGCTCGCTTCATCCATAAGAGGATCTGAGCGTGACTATCCAGAGCCACAATGAATTCCCGGTCCAGATTTTCCCAGACATTTCTGTCCTCCAGCGGAATTTTCTCTCCGCACAAAGTCACCTCTTTGGGAAGCTTATAGGACGAAAGAGGCGGGCGAGCCTGAATATTTCTGAAATGCTTTTCCAGGAATACGATCTCGGAGCGAAGCTTGGAGATAGACTCCTCAAGGGTTTTGATTCTTTCCTCCAACGCCTCACACCTCTCCGAAGACTCTCTTTCGATGATAATCTTCTGGGGTTCGGATTCCTTCCTGGAGAATCGGTCCATGGCACAACCGGAGACCAAAAAAGAAATCAATAACACAAACCCGATTGTTTTCAGATTCTTCATCTTTCAACAGCCTCTTTCAAAAACCCGTCTTCCCCCAGTAAATACCACAATTCCCCTTTAAGTTTCAATGAGCATGGAGCATGGGGTCAGGCCTGCAATCATGCAATTAACTTTTTAAACAAATTGTAACACTTTAGCTCTTTGAAATGGAAATGGATGGGACACCGATCAGAGATGCCTCCAAAGTTTTAGAATGCGGTCTTTCATATTTTATCGTCTGGAGACGAAGAAAGAAAACGGAACTCAGCCATCCTGTTGGGGGCATCTGCAGGGTCAGGCAAGAGGTGTCCGCTCTAAACCTTTCTCGGCCTCCCCGACCGGTGTCCCATGGGGGCGATTTTGTGAAGCGCTAAAGTGTTACAATAAAATAAGTTGCAGATACATGAGCATGAATTCATTTTCAGCGCATTACTAAAGATTGAAGAATCCCCGCCCGCATAGACACTTAAACGCCTATTTGGACCTTTCATTTCCTTAAACCCTTTCCTTCAACTCTCTATTTGACAAAACCTTCGAAGAAGTAATAATTTAAAACTGATCCTTTTTTTGAGGAGGACTTCTGGGCGCGCAAGTGAAACATCCGCTGAAGATTACTGTGGGCATTATGGACCGGCAGGCCGAAATCTCAGGCTATCTGGACGGAAATTTCTTTGGAGATGAATTCGGCCCTGTATCAGGCCGGTTTTCGGCAAAGGTCATGGAAGAAGCGATCGTGCTCCTCAATCAGGCCCATCGCCAAATTTCTCGCTCTCCATCGATCAGGCTCAGGGCCGAGAAAGGGTCTTTCTTCTCGCTTTTTAATGTCACCATCGGAAACCGTTTCCACTGGGAGAGGACGGAAGACCAAACCTTTCAGGGAAGCCTCATCCTCCGGCTCCGTAAGGAGGGGATGATCTGCGCCATCAATGAAATCCCCCTGGAGGATTATCTGATAAGTGTGATCTCTTCGGAGATGGGTGGTGAAGCTCCGATGGAATTTCTGAAAACCCACGCCATCCTATCCCGGAGCTGGCTTCTGGCGGCGCTTGATCGAAAAGAGAAGACCAAAGGACCGTCCATACAACCTAAAAAGATGACAGAAGGAGAGATCATTCGATGGTATGACCGACAGGACCATGACCTCTTTGATGTCTGCAGCGATGATCACTGCCAACGCTACCAGGGCACCAAGAAGATCGTATCCAAACAGGCTAAAGAAGCTGTCCGGATAACTCATGGGAAAGTGATGATTTTTCAGGATGAAGTCTGTGATGCCAGATATTCCAAGGCCTGCGGAGGGATTACAGAAAACTCCGACACAGCCTGGAATGATAAACGAGTCCCATATCTGACAAGCATTCCAGACGCACCGTTTCCTCATCAGCAGATCAGGACAGAGAAAGAGGCTTCACGCTGGATACTTTCGAAACCGGAGGTCTACTGCCATACAACGGATGAAAGCCTTCTTGAAAAGATACTTCCGGGTTTTGACCGGGAGACAAAGGACTATTTCCGCTGGAGGATCGAATATTCCCGAACAGAACTGCAAGAGATCCTGCGAGAAAAATCGGGTTTTGATTTCGGGACCCTGAAGGAAATCGTACCCCTTAACCGTGGTCCTTCGGGCCGAGTCTCCCGATTGAAAATCGTCGGTTCGAAGAAAAGTATGGTCGTTGGCAAGGAACTCGAAATAAGGCGCTGGCTCTCCCGGAGTCACCTATACAGCAGTGCCTTCATTGTGACGTCTGATGCCGAGAGATTTATTTTTCATGGTGCTGGCTGGGGACATGGTGTGGGGCTCTGTCAGATCGGCGCCGCTGTTATGGCAAGCCGCGGGTTTTCAGCGGAGGAAATCCTGAGGCATTATTTCAGGGACGTGGAAATAAAGAAAATCTATTGAAGAAATGAAGTCGGAATAATGGAATGATAGAATATTGGAAGAATGGGAACAAATCAAAACCGACATCGCGAAATCCATGGGCATGGGTCCCTTCTCTATACATAGCCGAGGGAATCCCTTATACCATGGCGATGACGGTCTCGGTCGTCCTCTACAAGCGACTTGGCATCTCAAACACCGACATTGCTCTTTATACAAGCTGGCTCTATCTTCCCTGGGTCATCAAACCTCTCTGGAGTCCCTTTATCGACCTTTTCAGAACGAAGCGCTACTGGATCCTTCTAATGCAACTGGTCATCGGGGCGTCACTGGCTTCCGTTGCGTTCACTATTCCAGCTTCACGTTTCTTTCAGTATACCTTTGCCTTCTTCTGGTTGATGGCCTTTAGCTCGGCAACCCATGACATCGCTGTGGACGGCTTCTACATGCTCGGGCTTCGGGAGCATCACCAGGCCGCCTTTGTCGGAGTGCGAACGACTTTCTACCGTATCTCCATGATCGCCACTCAGGGCGGGCTGGTCATCCTTGCGGGCACCCTCGAAGGAAGTGGTTACGATATTCCCATGGCCTGGGCCATTGCCTTCTTTGTGTCGGCTTCCGTCTTTTCGGCCCTCCTCCTTTATCATTCTTTTATTCTCCCCTATCCAGCTTCAGATCGTCCGGTATGTCACAAACCTTCAACTTCAATCCCCCTGGAGTTCCTCCATCCCTTCCGCCTCTTCTTCAGGAAAAAGAGCATCATCACCATTCTTGCTTTTCTCCTCTTCTACCGCTTTGCAGAAACCCAGATTGTTAAAATCATCGTACCCTTTTTGCTCGACCCTCGCACAAAGGGAGGGCTGGGGCTCACCACATCAGAGGTGGGAATCATCTACGGCACGGTGGGGATTATTTCACTCATGCTTGGAGGGCTTTTAGGCGGATATGCCATTTACAGAAAAGGGCTCAAGTTCTGGATCTGGATTATGGTCTGCGCTGTGCATCTGCCGGACCTCGTCTATGTCTATCTCTCACAAACCTTGCCTGGCAATTTCTATTTGATCAACCTCTGCGTTGCTGTGGAGCAATTCGGTTATGGCTTTGGCTTTACAGCCTACACCATGTTCATGATTATGGTATCAGAGGGGGAGTATAAAACGGTTCACTACGCCATCGCCACGGGAATCATGGCACTGGGGATGATGGTGCCCGCCATGTTCAGTGGCTGGCTTCAGGAACAGATGGGTTATCCGAACTTCTTCCTCTGGGTCATGGCTGCGACGATCCCGGGTTTCATCGTAACAGGTCTCATAAAGATTGACCCGGAGTTCGGAAAAAAGAAGGAGATGAGGTGATGGGGTGATAGGGAGATGGGGCGATAAAACAAGACAAGCGGATTCTTTCACCCTACCCCCCAACCTCCCCATCTCCCCAATTGCTCGCTGGAGCAAGCAGTGAGATTCCTGTTTTAAGCAAGGGCGAGAAGTAAAGTGTCATTAAAGAAACGACGATTCAAAACCGCCTTCATCCTTGGTGCCGGACTGGGAACACGGCTCCGGCCTTTGACTGAGGAATGCCCGAAGCCGCTCCTGGAGATCGGAGGACATCCCCTCCTCACCTATGCAATGGATCACCTCATCAAAGTCGGTGTCGATCGCTTCATCGTGAACACCCATCATCTGTCAGAAGTCTACCTGAAAAAGTTTCCCCATAGGGAATGGCGTGGCGTGCCTATCATCTTTCGCTACGAGCCCGTCCTTCTTGATACAGCAGGAGGATTAAAAAATATTGAAGATCTTCTATGCGAGGATGAGGCCATCCTTTGCTACAATGGCGATGTGATGGCCGATCTTCCGTTGCAGAGGCTCCTGGAGGTCCATGAGCAGAAGCGACCGGAGGTAACGCTTGCCCTGCGAAGCAGCGGCCCTCTTCTCAATGTGAACATCAATGAGGCTGGTGAAATATGCGATCTTCGGCACACGTTAAGAAACCCCGGAGTCCAAGGCTGTCAATTTACAGGCATCTATGCTGTAGCGACATCGTTCCTCCGGTTTCTTGAGGCCGGCAATATTGAATCTATTGTCACTGCATTTATTAGAAGAATCGTCGAAAAACCGGGGTCAATTCTTGGGGTCGTCATAGATGAAGGTGAGTGGAATGACATCGGCTCCATCGAAGCCTACAAAAGAATAAAAGGGCATTGGGCATAGAGCAGAGCGCATAGCGTAACTGAAAAACTAAGGGCTATCTTCATGGTACGTGGGCTATGATGAAATCACAGGAAGACCTGATCCGTTTTAGTCGGAAAGCCCTGGAACTCACTCAATCCGTTTCTATAGAGCTTGCTCCATTGGAAGGGAGAGGTTCGGACAGGACTTTTTACCGGCTGACATGGGACCGTAAAGATTCAGCCATTCTGATCCATTATGACCCGAAGCGTGTCGAAAACACTTATTACGCCGGCATTGTGGCATTTCTCCGTGACATCGATGTCCCGGCGCCCAGGCTGATCCGGCACGACCCAGCTCGCTGTCTCATCGTCATGGAAGACCTCGGGGATACGGATCTCTGGTCTTTAAGGAAAACCTCCTGGGAGACTCGGAGATCGCTTTATCAAAAAACACTTACTATCGTACACAAACTCCATTCCTTCTCCGAAAAGGATTTCCCTTCGGCACGCGTGAGGCTTATGGAGGGCTTTAGTCCTGATCTTTATCGCTGGGAGCGGGACTACTTCAGAGATCATTTCGTGAAGAATTTCTGCGGTATCCAGTTTGAGCCTTCTGTCGAACGCACGCTCGAAGCCGAGCTTTCCGGTCTGGCGGAACGGCTCATAAGGACAAAACGCTCTCTCATTCACCGGGATCTCCAATCCCAGAACGTAATGATTCGTGACGGAGAACCCTTCCTCATCGACTTCCAGGGGATGCGCTTCGGAAGCCCTTTTTATGATCTCGGCTCTCTTCTCTGCGACCCTTATGTCGAATTCAATGGTGATCAAAGGATGGACTTGCTTCTTTATTATTATAACCTTTCCGAACAGGACTTGAGTTGGGAAGATTTTCAGAAGATGTTCTGGGAAGCTTCGGCACAGCGTCTCATGCAAGCCCTCGGTGCCTATGGATTTTTAGGTCTCAAGAAAGGGCTTAAAGCTTTTCTTGAGCATATCCCTGCTGGAGTTCAACATCTTCATCTTGCGGCTTCTCAGGCAGCATCCCTTCCCTGCCTCCAAGAACTTGCCATGGGGTGCCAGAGGGCTACCGAGCAAAAGGGATAAACTTATTTCTGAAGTAAACCCCGTTAGAAATTCCAGCGGGGCATTATTTCTAACGGGGTAAACAAAAGCAGGAAATATATCTGAGTTTGACAAGGCTTTTAAAGAAATGCATTTGATGTTAGCTTAAGATAGAAAGGGGTTTTATAGATGAACCTTGGTGAAAACATTGGGAATATCGGAAGGAGTTCGTTTGATCACAAAGATGGACACAGAAGTCATAAGCGAAATTTGGGTGATGTTATCTGGTCAGCGATTGGTGCTGCGGTCGCAATAGGTCTTGCCCTTTGGCTCGTTACTGATGACCACTCGATGCTTCTGCTTGCTTCTCTTGGAGGATCGACCGTATTCCTTTTTGCCTTAACGGATGCAGAAGCTGCGCAACCACGCGCTCTTTTTGCTGGACATCTCGGTGGTGCTTTGATTGGCATCTTATGTTTTCAGTTCTTCGGCGATGCGCTTTGGGTCTCCGTTGTCGCCTTAGTGTTGACTATGGTGGTTATGGTGGCAACCCGAACCATTCATCCACCAGCCGGAGCAAATCCGCTGCTCATGGTGCAACATCATGCTAATTTCCTAGCACTGCTAAAGCCAGTAGGCCTTGGCGTGCTTGCGATATTTCTCGTAGATATGATCTGGAGTCGCCTGCGCCCCGGTAAGCGGTATCGAAGGGAATGGATAATAAGATGAGAAAACAGGGAAGATGAAGCCTCTCACCGTGGTCACTCCTTATAGTCCGGGACTTTTTTTAAAAGGGATTTTATCTTCCCTGGTAATGTCAGGTCTTGTAGAACAGGTTGTGATCGTGGCTCAGGACCCGGTTCATTTCAATATGGATAAGTACCATGTTCTTGTCGCAGGACCCCTTTCCTCTCATAAAACACTCAGCCTGATTCTGGATGGAATCCGAACGAAGTACATTCTTCTTTTTCCAGAGGCTCAGCAAATTTCGATCGAACCTAAAATCCTGGAGAGATTTCTGGAGACAGCTGAGTCCACAAAAGCAGGCCTGGTCTATTCCGATTTCTATGACCAAAGCGAACACGAGAAGACTTTTCATCCACTCAATGATTACCAGCTTGGGAGCGCCCGTGATGATTTTGACTTTGGGGCCATAATCCTTTTTTCGGTTCCCGCTGTCCAAAAAACCCTAGGGAAATACGGCGTTATACCAGGGGTTGAATTTGCCGGCCTCTATGATCTTCGCCTCAAGGTTTCCATCGACCACTCTATCTATCACCTGCAGGAACCACTCTATACTGTAATTAAAACAGATGAGCCTTCGAGCAATGAAAAATTATTTACATATGTCGATCCCCAAAATCGAGCTGTCCAGAAGGAGATGGAGACTGTCTTCACGGATTACCTGAAGAAGATTGGAGCCTATCTGCCACCTCGCTTCAAGGAAGTCGAGCAGACCAACGGACCCTTTCCGGGGGAAGCCTCCGTGATCATCCCTGTGCGGAACCGGAGAGAAACGATTACCGAGGCTATAAAAAGTGGTCTGTCACAGGAAACGGATTTTCCATTCAACATCATTGTCGTGGACAACCACTCAAAAGACGGAACAACAGCCATCCTTTCCAGTCTTGCCAGGAAGTATTTTCAACTCAAGCATATCGTCCCGGAGAGGACTGATCTTGGGATAGGAGGCTGCTGGAACGAGGCCCTTCAGCATAAAGCCTGTGGCCACTATGCTGTTCAGCTCGATTCGGACGATCTCTACAACGGCATTCACAGCCTACAGAAGATGGTTGACATGCTTCGTCAGGGAAATTTCGCCATGGTGATCGGCTCCTATACCCTCGTCGATTCCAAGTTGGAGGAGATTCCGCCCGGCCTCATCGATCACCGCGAATGGACCGATGAGAACGGTCACAACAATGCGTTGCGCATCAACGGTCTGGGCGCGCCGCGGGCATTTAACACCGGTCTCATGCGGAAAATCGGATTTCTCAATGTCAGTTACGGTGAGGATTATGCGGCTGCCCTGCAGATCTGCAGGGAATATCGGATCGGGAGGATCTATGAGAGTCTATACCTCTGCCAACGCTGGTCGGGCAATACGGACGCAGGGCTTAGCATCGAAGAAGAAAATCAAAAGAACACCTTCAAAGACAAGATCCGCTCCGCTGAAATTCTTGCCCGGCAAAAGATGGCAAAAGAAAGAGAGTCGGAATAACTCCCTCTTTCCAATATTCCATTTCATTGGCACTCATGGGAATGATCATCCCGCATTAGAAGGAACGCTTATCTTTGCCCATCGGCTAATTTCAGATATCGCACCAATGCAGCGCCTCCGGAGATTAATCCTCCGAAGATGATGAATCCGAGAAAAAATAATTTCGCCTCTCCGGCCAGGCCAAGACCGGCAGTGCCCGCCCCTCCCCCTATGAGAAAACCCAGCGGTACAGTCAGCGAGATGGCTACATTCTTGATATGAGGGGATCCTATCCTTGCAAGTGCGGCAAAACCCGCTGGGAAGAAAGCGGTGGCAAGAATGGGCTGCAGAAAGATGACCGGTAGAATCCATGACACAGGTGCGATTCCAATCATTGCCGTGGCCAGCCCCGTAGTTAAAAAGACGATCTTCAAAGTCTGTTTCACGCCCAGACGATCTGTCATCCATCCTGCAAGAAATGAGGTGGCCAGGGGCGATATTCTCGAAAGGGCAAGCAATGTGTTCGCCCAGGTCCGATCCATCCCTCTCTCCGAAACCAGATAGAGGGGGAGCATCGAATAGACGCCGAGACTCGCGCCCACACCTAACGAGAAGAAGACCATCATCAGCAACAGAGAGGGTTCTTTCAGTAGGCTCTTTAGAGTCCTTAAATTAGGGGCTTCACCGGAGAAATTTCCTCCCTTTCCCCAAAGGGCAAAGACCGCTCCCGCCATCAAAGAAGCCACCCCGATGACGATCAATATGCCCTGCCATGAACACCATCTCAGGAGAACCTCCGTGAGAAGGGGAGCCACGATAAAACCAAGATTGGGAGCCAGTTCATGAATAGCAATGGCCTTTCCCCAATGGCGCTGACTGACTAAACTCGTTAAGGTTGAAATTCCGGAGGGGAGATAGAATCCGGCCGCCAATCCCAAAAGGAAAAGCCCGAACCGGATCCCCCAGAGGTGATGGGTCGCGCTGACTAAAAAGAGAGCCCCGCCTACTGCGAAAGAAGAGAGAATGATCGCCCGCCTGTGTTCGAGACGGGAAGAGACGAAACCGGAGAAAAACAATCCCACACAATATCCCAGCGTGATGAGGAAAAAGAAAGACCCCGCCTCATCATGCCCTATCTTCAGATCCACTTCCACCGTAGGCATCAGGGGAGAGAGAATAATCCTCGAAAGAAAGTTGACGAAGAAGATCCCGACAAGAAAAAGGAGCGGCCCCACATAGGGCAGAAAGGGATGGAAGGGACTTCTCTCCAGTTCTTCTGTATTTCGAATTCCAGCCTCTGCCATAGTGATGAGTTTTTCTTTAGATCGAACGGGGATGTCTATCCGATGGCTTTTCAAAGAATCCCTGTCCGGGCTTATTCTTCACCACCATTCCCCTGTTCACCTTAACCTATTATTAGATTTATATCATCAAGTCAACCCGCTAATCCATTCAGGCATTACATTTTCCCAGTACATTTTTCCTTTGACATCCTTTGCTCTTCTTCCTATAATGTTTCCGCCAGAAAGGATTTTCGATCTTATGAAAGTTAGGGATATCTTGAATCGAATCCATTTAATCAGTGCTATTCTGGCATCCCTCTTTTTGGCATTCCTCCTGGTCATTATCTCCACAAATGTCATCATGAGATATTTCTTCGCTTCCGGGATCTCTTGGATGGAAGAGATCTCGAGTAATGTGCTCATGACAGCCTTTACCTTTCTGAGCATGGCCATCGGGGTCAAGCTCGATTCCCATATCAACGTCAACCTTTTCCCCAAAGGGACCCCGCAATGGGTTACCACGGTCCTGCTGAAGCTTAAATATCTGGTTCTAACTGTCATTGGTTTTGTTCTCTGTTATTACGGAATCTTGCTAATCATGAGGATCAAGGGGAGCATTGCCTCCATCCCCAGCCTGCCTGCTTCCCTTCAATTCATTATGATCCCCCTGGCCGGCTTTTTGATCCTTATCGACTCCGTGATGAGCCTTTTTGGTATGGAGAAAGATGATCACTATCTTGACCGAAAGCTAATGACGGTCGGAGAGAAAAAATGATCGTTGACTCTTTAGGGATTACTCTTTTACTGGGCATCTTTGGGGTCCTGGTAGTTTTGCGGGTGCCAATCACCTTCTGCCTGGCCATCTCAGCCATCATCACGGGTTTCTATCTGAACGTCCCCCTTGAGGCCATCGTGAAGGTCATGGCTGATGGGGTCATGAATTTTTCCCTCCTGGCGATCCCTTTTTTCATCATCATGGGAGAGATCATGAATGAAGGCGGCATCGCCCAGAGACTTGTCAACCTGGCCAATCTCCTTGTGGGAAGACTTCCGGGCGGCCTCGCCCTGGTCAATGTGATGGACAGTATGTTCTTCGGTGGAATCTCGGGTTCTGCCGTGGCCGATGTTTCCTCCCTTGGTTCCATCGTCATCCCCATGATGAAAAAGGCAGGTTATGACGATGAGTTCTCCGTAGGGTTAACCGTATGTTCGGCCTGTCAGGGAGTCATCATTCCGCCCAGTCACAATATGATCATTTATGCCTTTGCTGTGGGGACCGCTTCCCAGCTTACAGGAGGGCAGTTAGTTGTCGTCTCTGTCGGGAAGCTTTTTTTAGGGGGATATGCTCCGGGAATATTGATGGGCGTCACGATGCTGATCATTGCCCTCATCATTTCGATTAAGAAAAAATACCCCAGAGGGAAAGGTTATTCCTTGAAAGAGGGGGCCGCCATCTTTTTTGATGGACTCCTCGCCCTCTGTACGGCACTTATTGTTGTAGGAGGAGTGATCGTTGGAATTTTTACGGCCACCGAGGCAGCCGCTTTTGCCGTTCTCTATGCCTTTGTCGTCGCTTTCTTCGTTTACAGAGAAGCGCCATTGACCAGGTTTATCAAGATTCTCTACTCCTCCTTGAAGACCCTAGCCATTGTCATGAGCCTGATCGCCGCTGCCAGCGCCTATGGCTATCTCCTTTCTCGTCTGAGGATCCCCATGCTTGCCACACAGTGGCTGCTTTCCATCACCGATAATTACTATGTGTTGCTTTTTCTCATCAATATGATGCTCATCGGCCTGGGATGTATTATGGACATGGCGCCGCTCATCCTCATCTGTACACCCATCCTCTTCCCTATCTTGGTCTTAAAGATGGGAATGGATCCGACCCATTTCGGCATCATGCTTCTTTTGAACCTTTGCATAGGACTCTGCACTCCCCCGGTCGGCTCTGCCCTGTATGTCGGAAGTGCCATAGGCAAAATCTCAATTGAGAGGGCATCGAAAGGCTGCATTCCCTTCTATATCTCAATGTTCATCACGCTCATGCTTGTCACCTATATCCCTGCCATTACCATGTTCCTACCCAACCTGCTCATGCCTGGGAAATAATGACGCAGAGCGCATAGGGGAGAAACAAAACATCTTCTCTAATAAAAAAGGCAAGAGCCCCTTAGGCCCTTGCCTTTTTTGTCGGCCAAAAATCCCTTTACTTTACCGCCCTGATTTTGTTCACCACGGCCATGATCTCAGGAGGTTGCTTATCATAGAGCGGTTTCATGGCATCCACAAATTTCTGTTTTTCTGCTGGGCTAATCTGCGTGACCGTACTTCCCTTTTCTTTCACCGTTTTCTCAGCCACTTTTTCAAAGTCCACCCACAGTTTGAACTGGTACGCCTGAGCATCCTTCATGGCCTTTAGGATGAGGGCCCGATCCTCTTTTGGCAGCTTATCAAAGAGCTTTTTGCTTCCAACCGTGATCTCCGGAACCCTTGTGTGTTCATCTACAATAAAGTACTTCGCCACCTCAAAATGGCTTGTTGTAAGATAGCTTGGCCAATTGTTCTCTGCCCCGTCAACCACACCGGACTGGAGAGCCGAATAAACTTCGCCATAGGGCAACGGTGTCGCCACAGCGCCAAGGGCCTCCACCATCCCCACCATCAGAGGAGCCTGCTGAACACGAATCTTCATCCCCTTCAGATCACTCACTGCCTTGACCTGCTTCTTGGTATAGAAATTTCTGGAACCGCCTTCAAACCACCCCACACCAACAAAATTGGAGGCCTCGTGTTTCTTCAAGATCTCTTCGCCAATCGGCCCATTCAAGACCTTCCACATGTGAGCGGCATCCCTGTAGAGATAGGGCAGTTGAAAGGCATCGAGGTCTCTGACAAAGGCAGAGACTGCGGAGATGCTCACACGGGTCATATCGATGGCCCCCAACTGGACCTGCTCAATGACCGCCCTCTCTTCACCCAGCTGTTTGCTGTGAAAGACCTCCACGACAATCCTGCCTTTGCTCCGCTCCTTAACCAGCCTGGCAAACTCATAGTCGCCCTTCGTCGTCGGATAGTCCTGCGGATGGGTCTCGGCCAGTCTTAACACCTTTTGAGCAAAAACGACGGAAGCGCCTCCTGCAAAAAGAAGAGTTACTAAACTTACTGATAATAGAACCCCCAAAATCTTTTTCATGTTTTCCTCCTTTCTCTAATTGTTCTATTGATGACTTGTTTTCTTATATACCATCGCTCAACCCCTGTCAAGAGGGAAACCTACCTGGATCAGCAGGAGACTTTTAATTATGCAACCCCTGTTGCAATAGTGACCTAGCCGATGTCACGGGTCTGCCTGTTTGTGTTTGAAGATACAAGGAGCCCAAGAAATATCTTGACAAAACATCTCGATTGACCTAAAAATTGATTAAATAGTAAAAGGGATGTTTTATTATTACAACACCCCTGGGAAGGGAAATGGGACAGGATAGTTCGGAGGCGAAGCAAACGGAAAAGATAGAAGGGTTCAACCATTCACGTAGGATTTTACAAGAAAGGAGGATGTCACATGAGAGGGAAAAAACATTTTATTGTCTGGTTGGTCTGTGTTGTTCTGGGGGCTGGACTCCTCGGTGGCCCGGCCGTGTCTGTGCATGCTGCAGCATACAACTGGAAGCTCGCTTCAGTGCTTCCTGCATCTCATCCCGTTCACCAGGCTTTGGTTATCTTTGCCGACAAGGTGAAAGAAAAGACGAAGGGCGAGGTCGTCAT
>Ga0315293_10002859_pt1 | contig 16646 bp, 13 predicted proteins | sample YL17G13_20_MG_FD_203071 | JGI IMG/M metagenome (GOLD analysis project Ga0315293, IMG submission 203071) | Sediment microbial communities from Yellowstone Lake, YNP, Wyoming, USA - YL17G13_20 | ecosystem: Environmental > Aquatic > Freshwater > Lake > Sediment | place: USA: Wyoming | collected...
GCCGTCCAACGCCGCCCAGAAGTCTGGTTTGAGCATCACCACCCCAGGCCCGCGATGAGTCCGGGAGTGCCATAGGCGGGTGATGTAGAAGTCGTGGGGCAGGCCCCTGCCTCGTTCCACGGCAAAGTAAGTGGATGTCCTGATGTCGCCTCGGAAGCCCATGACCACGAGGTCGAAAGGTGCCAGGCGCGCCTGGCGATCGCGCAGGTCATGGGCCTGGTGCGGAACGCCACTTGCCACCAGGTCGCGCAGAATCTCTACCTCGAAGGCATAGCCTTTGGTGAAGGATTGCCACCAATACAGGCGAAAGACGAGGACCAGTTGGGTTTCTGGTATGGTGCGGTCGTAGTAGCCGGCCTCCCGCAGATCGGCAATGATTTGCCGGGCTACTACAGCCCGTTTCTGCTCAGCCTGGCGGGCGACGTCGTCGAACTGGTACAGCGCCTCGATAAACGGGCCGGCGTAGACCCGGTCAACCAGGTTATCGTAGAGACTGGCAAAGGTTTGTGCTCGCCCGCTCAAGGCAACGGTGGCCTGGCGCAGGATGTCCGCTCCATCCCACACCAATTCCCATTGGGTCTTGTCGAGCCTGGTTTCGTTCTGCAGGTATTGACCCAGCACAACGGCGTGTTGCTGGGTAAAGTCGGTGGGAAGTGCGATTTCAACGGTCATTCGTCGTCCTGTTTACTCCTCAGGCATAATGTCCTCGTTCTCTTCTACGTAGGCGCTGGTTTCCTGCTCGTAGCGATCTAGGATCCGCTCTATCCACATTATTGCGGCTTCACCGTTCTTTTGTTCGATGTCTGAGGGTTGGCGATTGTGCTGCACACAATTTCTGAGCGTGCGAAAAGCAGACATATGTCGCTGAAATTCGTCTTTCCGCTGGAAAAACTCCTCAAACTGATCCCAGTTCTTGAGGATGATCTTATCATAATGAGATACATCGCAGAAGTCTAGTCTGCGACGCGCTTGCGCGAATTGCGACTGGTCTTCATAGGGGTGTCGTGATAGATGGTCTTCTATCAGTTGTTTGACGGCCGTAATGACATCCCCAGGTGTAGCCTGTTTCCAGTAATAGGGACCGACCACTGCGGTCAGCCTGTGATCGATGAAGTCGCGCAGGTGCATTTCTAACATATCTACTTTGTCTGCGTACGCGCTCTTGGTAGAAGCAATTTGTGCGCTCACAAACTCGCCCGGCTTGCTGTCAACCAGACGGTTGAGTTCATCCGCTATGCATCGAGATCTCTCGGCGCGGAATGTCTCAAATTCGTTGTTCCACACTGCCGCCCCGGAATTTACCGGCAACAAGTGGGAATCTGCTGCTACGCTAAACTGGGGATTGTCTTTTCGGTACTGGGTCAGATACTCGGCCGGAACTCGACTGCCGATTTCTTTGTTTAGGTCTGAGGGAAGGAAGCAGAAGTTTGGCAGCAGATGAACCAAGCTGTCCCAACCTCTGGGTTTCAGATAACCGATGGGGAAAATATGATGACGTTCGGCCTTTTTGAGGTTAGAAAAGAAATCATCGGCGAGGTTAACCGAGCTTCCATCTTTTAAGTTCCTGGGTTGTCTGAGCGCCAGCATACACAGGAACGCATTTCGTAGCGCCGAACTGGTGCTGGTCATCTTGGTGCGGGCTATCGCATCGGACGTCGCTTTGGAAGGATAGTCAAAGGATACCTTCTCACCCCTTACCAAGGCCCGTAGCTTCTGAGCATCCTCGGCCATCTTGGAAGGGCTGGTGGAGCTGTAGCGCTCAGATAGTGTGACGCGCCAGAACCAGTTCCACAGGGTTTCTCTTTCCAGAGCTGAAAGAGCGCTGCTGGGCACGTGGTAGAAGTAGTATGCCAGCACGACCAGAATGCCCCGGTAAGGTAGATAATCGTAGCGTTTGACGCCCAAGTTGCTGGCTGCAAAGTCAACCGCCAGTTGCAAAGACCTGACAACACGATCCCAGACACCTATGATCTCACCGGTTTGCAGGGAGAGTTCGGCTTCGGTTGTGCACCGGTCTTTCAGGATCAACGCAAAGGTTTGTGTGAAGATTGTTTCGTGGAGTTTGCCGAAGCCACTCTGAGCAAACTTCCGATTCAAATCAGCAACACGCTTTCTGAAATCGAAATCTTCCGCCCAAACGTTCGCGCAGACCAGATCATAACGGCTGAGCGGTTTCCCTGCTTGATTGATCCGCTGGAAGATTTCGATAGCGTCGCCTAGTTTTTGTTCCTGAATCCAGACCACGGAAAACGGGTAGACGTGAAAAAGATTGTACACCTTGTTATAGGCAGGCTTCCAGTTTTGAGAAACGCTGTCAAAGATCATCAAGGCGTTTTGTCCTACAAGATCCCGAACCGCAATATACCGCTGGTTATCGCTACTATGGTAAACGAAGATGTCTTCTTCGAAGCCCTCTTCTTTGTTTTGCTCGTACCTCGTTGCCGTTTCAAGGTCTATGCAAATACGGCCATAGTCCCGCGAGCCTATTTTGACGCCTTTAATCGTGACATACAATGAAGTCAGGCGTTGCTGGCCATCCAGTATATATGACACTTCAGAACCAGCCTGAGGCACGGGGATACCCAGGTCGTTCAATGGCCGTGATAGGGCTGGGCTTCCAGCTGGCGCACGCCACAGGAAAAAGGTTCCTACGGGGAATTCTTTGTACATACTGTCGAGTAGGGCGCGTGTCTTGGTCAACGGCCACACGAAATCACGTTGGAACCGTGGCACCTGTAATTTTCCTGTCTCCATCTCATATAGCAGATCAGATAGTTTGCGCGGCTGCACATCGATCTTGGGACGTTGCACTTTGACCTCCTGGTATGGTAGATTCTATGGGTAGTTTGGGACTTTAATTGCCGTTGGAGATCCTCATTGGCGAGAAGAACGGTAATCACGAACTCTTTCCAAGACTTTTATGCTCATGTCTCGATTGGTGACGAGCATCATTCTCTTGAGATAGTACAACAGAGCAAGGAAACAATAGATTAGTGCTGCAATTGCGAGACCAGTCATCAGTGGGCTTATCAGCGAGAGTTTGTTCAGTGTGATCACGTATCCGAAAATGCTCCAAACGGCGATGTCCAGAGGCACTGGCAAGCCCAGCAGTGTCACGTTTAGCACACTCAAGACTAAGCCGGCAATGGCAACTACGGCAATCAGGCGATCATCCCGCTCAAACTTGTGAAGCAAACCAGTGTCGAATAATCGCACATCCTCTTGAAGCTTGGCACTCTGAGCTACTGTAAAGACCAGAAAGATACTTAGGAAGAGGGTAGCACTTGTCAGTAGCATTTCATTGACATGTACCATAACGTTGATAGCCATTTCTGTAGCTGGGAACTGGTCAGGAGTAACCAGGTAAGCTGAGCAAGTGGCAGCCACCGAATTGCCAAGTATAAAAAGTAGGATTGTGAAGAGTAGGCCGACAGTCCCAACGATCAGAATGTTGGTGCGATCTTCTTTGATTCGCCCTTTGATCGTGCTGGTGAGAGTATCACCATGAAAGACTGGGTTGGCAACTGTGCGAGAAAAATCTTGAGGGGTCAGGCGACGTTCTGACGTGATGTAGACTATGCCATTGCCTGGTGGCAGATCTGTGAATTGAATAAAGGCTCGATCGTTTTGAAGCACGATATCAACCCGCTGCTTTATGTTCACTTGTTGACCAATCTCTTGGTATAAGGCAACAAACTCTTCAAGCGACAGGTCCGTTTTATCGCCTAGTGGCTGCCCTGCGATAAGCTTCTGACCAATCTCATGCACTTTGCGGCCAGCACCATCTGCTGTTGTTGACATCATCTGTCCTCCGTCCAGTCAAACAGCGGGCCTAAACTCTGCGACTGCACCAAGCGTTCTGGGATGAAATACTCAGTTCTCACAATTCTAACCAATCGTTCTAGGTCTATTGCTTGAACCTGCTCACCTGGCTCGGTGTCGAACGGCATAGAAAACCGTTCTTGTTGAGTCTTCCTGAATGTTCTTTCTTGTCCTTTCACAATAGCCCGTACTTCACTGGGCTCTCCAGTGAGCATAGCAGCTCTAATTGACTTCGCTTCCCGTAAGTCGCTTCCTGTCTCTGTCTCCCCTGCCCGCGCTTCAAGCTCGTTCACGTGCTGATAATCCCCATTGAGTACTTGCCTGAGAATTGAATCTTTGTCGATGTCCGGGTTAAATAGTTTTATGTCTTCAGGTACCCGACGACCTAATAATTCGCCTATCTTGACGCATGTAGTTGAGTAGGCGTTGAAAATCTGGATGAGATAGTCCTTTTGGCGCTCCTCGTGAAACGGCTGCTTTGCGATACGATCACTGGGCAAGCCAGCTTGTTGAAACACTACTCCCAGCAAGTCGAAAAATGCACGTCGCATTGTGGGCAGGTTGATCGTGACAAATTCACGCCCCACCCGTTTGTGCTGAAGTATTACTTGTGCCTGGTCGAGAACCAGAGCGAAGAAGAGATGCTCAAATTCCGCGGCTTCTCTGTTTTCCCTGTGCCAATCCCTGTCATATTGAACCCCTAAGCGGCGATCTTCGTGGGCAAAAAAGCCGGCAATGACATATTCAAACCTAGTCGTCCCCACGAAACCTCTGCGATTGGGGGGCTCTCCATCCTCAACCCGCTCGCTCAACACTCGCCAGATGTTTTCTCTTAACTCATCGGTGACTGATGACCAATCGGGCCAGGTAATGCGAAAAACCTCACAGCGAATCTCTTCACTCATAGGCTTCTCCTTCTATCCAATCCGTCTTTGCTCGTCTCTCTCCTCTTATTTCTTTTGAGCGTCCACACACCTGGCGCAGTTTTACGTGTCATTCGTGGGTCATATTCTCCACCCCGTACAACTCCGCCACACGCGCGTCAATCTCCCACTCCAGTTCTGCCACGCGCGTGGCAGCCTCCGGCGGCAGGGGATAGCCATGCTGCTCGAACTCCGCCAGGATGGCGTCCACCAGCCGCACGAACGCCTGCTGCTGCTCCAGTGAGATGGGAGCGATGGGCAGTTGCTTCCAGTCATCGGGGTAGACGTGGAGTTTGCTGCGCCGCCGCCGTGCCAGCCACTCGCGGGCGAAGGCCGAGTTCATCACTGCCAGTAGGTACTTGGGGTGGAACTGCCGTGACAATTCCTCCCGTTCCTCACGGTCACCATCAGGTGATTGATAGCGGTATTGGGCTGTCTTTTTGATGGACTTATTCACCACGCCCCTGAGGTAGTGCCAGGGAACAAATGACCAGGCTGAGTGGTTGTGATAGAGTTGACTAGCATCGTAGACGACACGTGGGACACCACCTGCTATATCCACAGAAATCAGCTTCTCTGGTGCCTCATAGATCTCTGGAAAAGTAGGACGGCTGAAACGCAACGGGGCACGTTCAGTCCCATATTCGATCCATCGGTGCTGCTGAATGGCCCATTTGGCAAGGTCTTTACCTTCCACAAACGGTCTTGGATGACGACGATCCTTCTGTTCGGACACCAAATCTCGGAGATGGAATTCACCTCGGTAGTGCTTCTCTTCCGCGTGAACGACCATGCCTTTGCTGATATAGCAAATCCTCTCCAGTGGCACAAATGTCTTCGTTGTCTCCACTAGCTTCTGCCCGTCTTGACGAAACAGGGCTGCGCCAAACGTAGCCTGCCGCGACACTGGCAGCGCCTCGACGTTGCCCTCGAAATCATCAGGTTCACCCCCCCACCGGCGGAAGCGCAGGGGCGTGTGCGCATCGTCGGGCTGCGTGCGGGCAAAGTGGACGATGGTATTGTTGACGCCAGCCTCAAAGAGTGGAATGTCGGAGCAAAAGTCCAACCGGACGATATGGGCGCGGCTCAAGAAGAACTCGTGCGATTTGCGGGTGTATTTGGCGGCGTTGTAGGCGTCGGAGACGATGAAGACCATCTGCCCGCCGGGGCGTAGCAGTTGGTAGGCGCGTTCCAGGAATGGCACGTACAGGTCCCACTTTTCGTAGAGCGTCTCGTAAACCTTGCTGTTCTTCAAGTCCTTGCGGTACTGTTGCCAGCGGGCGATGGCAGCCTGGCGCTCGGCCTCGTCTTTGATGTGCTTGAACTGAGCGTCGGCGCGCACGTAGGGCGGGTTGGCGAGGACCACATCGAAACCTCCACCCACGCTCTCCGCTCGAGAGAAGACTTCGGCAAACTCGACCGCCCAATCGAAGCCGCGTGTGCTGCCGCCTGCGTGCGCCCAGGCAGCAATTTCCTGCCGCAAGACGTTGATCTGGTCGCGCAAGGCGACTTTCTCGCCGCCGTGAGACATCAGGTAATCAGCCTTGAGGCGGAAGAATCTTTCGGTCAGTTCTTTTCGGAATCCTGTGCCCAGCCCACCGGAAGGGTCGGGGGCGGTCAGGCTGTCGCCTGCTTCGATCTTGAAATCCAGGTTCGGCAGCGGCGGCGGATTGGCGCCCTCAAAGTCCACCACCAGCGAGAGCCACAGCCGCAGCCGGGCGATGTTGACGGCAAACGGGTCGAGGTCCACGCCGTACAGGTTGTTCTGGATGATCTGCAGTTTGCGCTCGTAAGTGGTCAGCGCGTCCAGGCCGCGCCTGGCAAAGAGGCAGGCGCGCAGGTCGAGCAGTTCGTGCAGCATCCCCAGCAGGTATGCGCCGCTGCCCGAAGCCGGATCGCACACTCTGACGGCCTTGAGCGTGTCCAAGACTGCCTCTGGGTTCGCCAGGCCGGATGGATCGTGCTCGTCTACAAAGGCGGCCAGGGCCTCCGTTGGCTCACGCGGGCAGGTGGATTGCAGGTACCCCTTGAGCGCCCCGCGCCCCATAAAGGCGACCACCGGCTTGGGAGTATAGTAACTGCCCGTCTCGTGCCGCCCGGTGACCAATTCCTCGAAGATCTTGCCCAGCATCTCCGGATCCACCGCGACTTCCACATCAAGTGGGGTGCTCTCGGTCACGGTGAAGTTAAAGTGGTAGAACAGCCTATCCAACGCCGGGGCAATGGCCTCGTCGGGCACAGTGACGGCCGGATTGCGGTCGTCGTCGTCTTCCTCGAACAGCCCACCGTTGAGGTAGGGCACGTCGCCGATGCGGGTTTGCAGGAAGCCGTCGCGCCGGATGCCGACGACGTTGACTTCGTGCGGGGTGTTGAGGCCGGCAAAGAACAGCAGTTTGAGCCGGTCGCGGTAGAAGTTGGCATCGGGTGACTGCTGTTGCTCACGCGCATAATCCTCCCACAGCGCGCGTATGTAATCCGACCGCCCGGCAAACGTCAGCCAGCCTTTACGCTCGAGAAAGACGATGAACATCAGGCGGTTGAACAGTTTTTGCGTGAACAGGCGGCGCGTGTCGCCACTGAGGCTGCTGATTTTTCTCTCGGCGTCCTGGAACAGGGCGCGGTAGGCAGCGAAAAAGTCCTTCTTGACCGCCTCGACGTCAAAGGCCTGGTCGTGCAGGTTCTGGAGTTCCAGGGCGCTGGTAGCAGGGGAGGGTACCGCCAGCAGAGCGATCCGTTGGGCGGCGGTGTGCAGCCGTTCGTCCGGCCCGATGTAGATGTGGCGGATAGTGCGGCGGCGAGCGCCATCTTCCGCGCTGTACTTGACGTTGACCAAGTCCCACCGAGTCAGATCGCAGTTGGCGAAGACAAAGAGGGCGTAGGGGTGGAGTTTATGCAAAGTGTGCTCGACGACGGGGCGTTCCAAGGCACGCAAGAGGTGGTTGGTGGTGAGGTGCGTGTAGATGACGCGCAAGTCGCGGTGTTGCGCCAGGTAGGTCGGCGGGTCGGCGCTCGCGCGTACAAGTTGTTGGATGCCTTCCGGCCAGGTGCGGATGGGGAGAGGAAGTTCGTCGGCGTACCGGTAGCCCAGTGCATCGAATAGTTCGAGAGCCGCGTCGAGGGAACGGCGCCGGGAGAGTTCGGACAGGTGATGATAGATTGTCTCAGGAGCAATGGACATGATAGGCTCCTATGGGACTAGTTGTGCACTGTCCTGAAGTTTATCACGTTGTAAGGAAAAGTGCAAATGGAGAAGTTCATTTTGAGTAACCATCGTCAGAGCTATCAGCCGCCCCTACAGAAATAGAGCCGCCCGCCCGCCAAGGTACATGCTGGCAGGGAGGTCGGTTCTATGTTGTCTGCGATGCCCTCCTCGGCACGTGCACGATGAGGCGGGTCAGGCTATGACAGTCTCAATCCACAGTGTAGCAGAGACCGGTATATGGATGGTGAACGAAAGATTGGAATCAGAACTCATGGAATCAAGTCCAGAATCCGTTCGCCGGGGCCGTAGAACGTGACGGCAAGAAAGCCCCCCAGGTCCTCCAGGCGTGCTTCCGCCAGTCCGTGCTCGCGCATCAAGCGACGCATGTGGGCGATACCGGTGCCCCACTTTTCGATGTAAAAGATGTCGTACAGGCAATGGTCCACGAAGCTGCTGACCTCAACTGCCCCTGTCGTCGGGAACATTCCGCTTGCGGAACACGTTGCAGGCCAGCACCAAACTGTCCTCAGAATCGTCCCCTAATCGTCCGGCAAATCGTCCGGCGCCGGACGATTCCATACGTAACGAACGCCACGCCCCTTGCCCTGCCGCACAATCATACCCTTGAGGACCATATCCTGCAAGTCTTGATGCGCTGTGCTTTTCTGCACCCCGGTCAATTCACAGTACTCGCTGCGCGTGATCTGTCCATAAGTCTTGAGATAAGCCAGCGCCCGCGCCTGGCGCTCATTCAATCCCCAACGTGCGGACTCGTCGGCGACGGGGGCAACGATGCCACCCTCCGCAGCCGCACCATAGAGCGTGATGATAAACTGGTGGTGTTCTTCGGCAAAGACTGGTGGACGCAAGCCACTGTGGGTATTCTTCCACGTCAATGCGCCGGATGCCCTCCATCCGCGGGGCGATGCGCCGGTTGCGCCGCACAAACTCGGTCGCCTGGTCGATGATCTCCGGCAGTGTGCCCCAGTCGGCACCGCAGAAGCGGATGAGAGATTCAGGCAACAGTCCCGCGTTGGTCACTGCAATTACACCTCACACATGAGTCTACCATGAATACCTGCCAGGTTACGTCATATTTCGGCAAGAAAGTGCAGGAAACTAGTAAGTTTGTTCGCCTTGGGTATTGACTCTCGCACAAGATTGCTGTACACTATCAGAGGGGATACCCCCGACTGTATGCTTCATTGCACACGGAGCAAGAAATGGCGGGAACCGGGCATCCGGCTGAAGCGCCGAGATTTGAACCGAACTGGGAGTCGCTGAAGCAGTACAACGTGCCGGACTGGTTTCGCGATGCGAAACTTGGCATTTTCCTGCACTGGGGTGTACAAAGCGTTGCCGCTAACGACGGTTGGTACGCCAGGCACATGTATGTACAGGAGGGGGCACCCTGGGGACGTGCGTATGAACACCATCTGAAACATTACAACTTTGACAACTATGCTTCCACGTGGCAACCCTGGAACTCGGTCAACATGGGGCCGCACAAAGACGTTGTAGGGGAATGGAAACGGGCGGCAGAAGGACAGGGGCTGCGGTTCGGTGTCTCTTCTCACTGCGACCGAACCTGGGATTGGTTCCTGCCAAGCCATGCCAGCGACGTACGAGGCCCGCTGAAAGGGGTACCCTACGATGGGAACCTGGCTCGTGCAGACGGAACGGGAACCTGGTGGGAAGGGTACGACCCTGAAGACCTGTATTGCCGGCCACACCGGGAAAACGAACCGCATGACCCAGCGTATCTCGAAAAATGGTACCGGCGAACCCGCGAGCTGATTGACGAGTATCAACCTGACCTGCTGTACTTTGACGGTCCCTTACCATTGGGCGAGTATGGCTTGCGCATCGCTGCCCATTTCTACAATGCGAATATGGAATGGCATAGCGGTCGCCTGGAAGCCGTCATCAACGTCAAGTCGTGGGGAGCGGGTACGGTGCCCGATGAAAGCGTGATCGTGCTCGATATCGAAAAGGGCCAAAGCGGTTCGCTCCGGACATTTCCCTGGCAGACCGATACGTCGCTGCTCGAATCGTGGTTCTACTCGCCCGATCCTCTTGTGCTTAGCGATGCGGTCGTCGTGCATAACTTGTGCGACATCGTCAGCAAGAACGGCAATCTGCTGCTGAACGTGGGGTTGCGGTCTGATGGTACACTCCCCGAAGATCAGGAGCAGACACTGCGGAGTGTAGGTGAATGGCTCGCTTTGAACGGCGAGGCAATCTATGGCACCCGCCCGTGGGAGGTGTATGGGGAAGGACCTACCCCGGTGGAGGATGGAGATTTCAGGGAGAATAAGACCCCCTTCACTGCCCAGGACATTCGATTCACGACGAAGGGCAACACGCTCTACGCCATCATACTCGGCTGGCCGGAAAACAACAGGATCAGCATTCGGGCACTCGCCAGGGGTCGAAAACTATGGTTTGGTAGCATAGAGAAAGTGACGTTGATCGGAGCGGATGCTGAACTGACGTGGACCTTGAGCGATTCCGGTCTGGCGGTAGAATTACCCGGCGTGAGAAAGCCCTGTGACCATGCCTATGTACTGAGGATCACAGGAGCAAACTCGAAGAGCCTGGCCGGGGCATCAACAGGGTGAGGAACAAGCTCACGACAGGACTGAAGAATCCAAGACGGAAGACCGGTGGGGGTTGCCGTTTAGGCAGCCGAGTCGTCCGGCACAGTGAGGTATCCGACCAAAGTCAATGTAAGAGAAACCAGCCATGCGTGTATTATCAAAGTGGATAGTGCTTCTGATAGACGTAGTGATCCTTTCGTTGGCTGCCTGTACAGCACCAACTCCTGCACCGACGAGGGGGCCGGCATCAGAAGGACTTGCGATTTACCTGCCTGCTCAGAAGATAGCCGCCAATGAGATGCTGGAAGCCAATCTCAGTGACCTTGAACTTGAGGACAAACCTGTTCTATCCGTTGACGATATCATCACGTACTCGAAGAACACGCATGAAAGAGAGGCCATTGATCGTCTGCGACCGGTCGATTCCGAGGAGTCCGCCCCTGCCTGGCGGCTGTATGTTATCGCCGAGAGGGTCTACGTGCAGGGCAAGTCGGCCAATGAGATGGCGGCTGAACTGGGCATCAGCCCGCGCACGTTCCATCGAGAACGCCGGGCCGCCGTAGAGGCTCTGGCGACCGTGATGTGGCAGGTCGAACGTCAGACATATCCAAGGGGTTCGATGGGTTAGCATCTTGGATTGTCTACTGCGTGTCCATAGCTCGTCGGTTGGCATAGCCAAAGAAGGAGGTAGTCTTATGAAACGGAAAAGATTAACGATACGAGGATGGGTTCTGAGCCTGGTTCTGTTGCTGGCGCTCAGTCTGGTTGGTTGCAGGCCAACTCCGCCACTGACGCCAACGGCGACGCCGACCTTGGAGCCAACGCCAACGCAGCCCTCAACGGCAACCCCAGAGCAACCAACTCCAACCCCACCCTCACCGCCGGAAGTACCAGTGACGAACCCGACAGACGAGGCCACGGTGCTGGCAGGCAAGAAGATAGCAGTTCAGGCGAGCGCAGCAGGGGCAGATGGATCGAGCGCGAGTGACGGACAATCATCGCGGTTTATCGGACGAGGCAGTTACACGACGACACTGCCAGCAGGGCGATCTGGGCCCTCGAATGCCAATGGGAATCCAGTCACCCCGAAAGTGACTGGCGATTTCACCGGCACCATTCCCACCAACGACTGGTGGTCGTCGTTGATCTGGCAGTACTACCCAGATAACCCTTATTCGGAAGCGATGTTTCCCCATCCCCTGGCGCTTCGCGCCTGGTCAGATGGCCTGGGCGTCAGTTATCCGACTTACGTCGCGCTCAACAACGAATACCACTACCACTTCAACCCCGAGGATATACGCATTGGCGTGTCTGGGCTCAGTGCGCCGGACACGCGCGTGGCCGCTTATTCCGATTGGACTGTCACGGCTCGGTGGAGCGACGGCGCTAAGACGATGGAAGCCACCTTTGGGCACGGCCTGCCGTTCGTTTACGTGACGAAGAGCGGTGGTGACGCTGTGATCTCCATTACGAGTGGCCCTGAACAGATCTGGTACAATAATGGCGGCGTGGTGGGGCTGAGAGTCAATGGTCACTACTACGGCGTCTTCGGCCCCAGTGGTTCTACCTGGAACGTCGTCGCGAATCCATTTGGTCCTCTGACTTCGACGCTGAACGGCGAAAACTACTTCTCCGTGGCGATCCTGCCCGACAACTCGACCGCTACCCTCGAATATTACCGCAAGCACGCCTACGCCTTCGTGACCGATACTCGGGTGAGCTGGAGTTACGATGAAAGCACCGCCAGTTTGACGACGACGTACATGGCCACCACGGTGCTCAAGGAAAGTGGAAGCAGCAACGTCAGTCAGTCCCTCATGGCGCTGTATCGGCATCAGTGGCTGAACACCTCGGATCCTCCCATCACCCACACCTACGTCTACACCTACGTCTCGCCACGCGGAGAGATGAGGGTACTCGAAGGATCGTCTTTTAGCACCCGAATGGTTTTCAACGGCGTTATCCCCGCGCTGCCCAACGAAGGCACTTACGACCGGAACCGGCTCTACGGCTACGTGGATGATGTGTACACGAGTCCCCCTTACGTAAGCCCTGCCGACACCTACTGGGAAGGCAAGGCAGTCGGGCGTCTGGCCCAGTTGGTGTGGATTGCCGACCAGGTAGGACACACGCAGGCGCGCGATGCGTTTCTGGGCACGTTGAAAGATAGGTTAGAGGACTGGCTCGACGCCGACGCCGGCTCGTCCCTGTTCTACTACGATAGCACCTGGGACACTCTCATCGGCTACCCGTCTTCTTTTGGCACCGACACGCAGTTGAACGATCACGACTTTCACCTGGGCTACTGGATCATGGCGGCGGCGACCGTGGCTCACTACGACAGCAGTTGGGCCGACGATGGCAACTGGGGAGGGATGGTCAAGATTCTCATCCAGGACGTGGCAAACGCAGACCACAGAAGCACGATGTTCCCCTTCTTGCGTAGTTATGATCCCTACGCGGGGCACAACTGGGCCAGTGGCCACGCCAACTTTGCATCGGGGAACAACGAAGAGTCCTCGTCGGAGGCGATGAACTTTGCCACTGGCGTGATCCTGTGGGGAGCGGCTACCGGTGATACTAAATTGCGTGATCTGGGCATCTTCCTTTACACGAACATAGGGACCGCGATCCAGCAATATTGGTTCGACGTGGACGAACAAGTCTTCCCCGTGGGCTATGATTACGGAACGCTGGGAATCTTGTGGTCCAACGGGGGCGCTTACGCTACCTGGTGGACGGCCAATCCGGAGGAGATTCACGGCATCAACTTCCTGCCGCTCACCGGTGGCTCGCTCTACCTGGGTCACGATCCGGATTACGTGACCAGAAACTATGGCTTTATGGTTGACCAGAACGGAGGCCAGGAGGAGCAGTGGAAGGACATCATCTGGAGCTTCCAGGCGTTCACGGAGACGGGCGCCAGCGCAGCGGCCGCCAAGTTTGGCGATGGTAACTACACGCCGGAAGCGGGCGAGTCGAAGGCCCACACCTACCACTGGCTGCACAACCTGAACGCGCTGGGGCAGGTGAACATAGGCGTGACTGCCGACGTCCCAACCTACGCCGTGTTCAGCAACGCTTGCACAAAGACGTATGTTGTCTATAATCCAGAGGAAGATGCAAGAGTTGTGCACTTCTCGGATGGCAAAGTGTTTGTCGTACCTGTGCGGTCAATGAGTTCAGATACTGTCTACACCTGCCGGGCTTACATGCCATTGATACTGCGAAACGACTAGCGATCACTACTGGAGTCGAGAGGGGAACAGATTGACAGGAGGGCAATATGTCGCTGACTGAATGGAACACTGACGCCATCCGTAAGCTGCTCACCGCCGCTTTTGACGACGATCAACTCCAAGAACTCTGCTTCGATTACTTTCGTCCGGTCTACGAGAAGTGCAGTGGGGTAAGGAAGGATCAAAAGATCCAGCGGCTGCTGGAGCACTGCGTGCGCCACGACCAAGTAGAGAAGCTGTTAGGTCTGGTCAAAGAGCGCAATCCGGAGCAATATGCGCGCTTTGACCAGATTCTCCGACGAGTTGGGACTCCTTCCCCATTCTGCTCTTCTGCCTGGTGGGCCACCCGCGCCTCTTTCCAGGCGGCATCTTCGAGCTTGCGCTGTTCCCGGATGTGGCGGCGCTCCTCTCGTAGGTGTGCCTCTTCCTGCCGCAGGGCTCGTTGGGCGGCTTTGCATGATGCTTGTTCTGTCTGATCCGCATCCTCTGCTGATCCCGGTTGTTCCGCACGCTCCTGAGAGGCGGCTACGAAGTCACACATCGCTTCTTCGTATGGCAACTCTGGGTCTTCAAAGACGCGCCCCGGCCACTCTCGTTCGCCCGTTTCTGCCTGGCTCCGTTGTACAATCAGACGGCCCGAGGAACCGCTGACTGCCGGTAACTTTTCCGCTACTTCGTGAGTCACGGGCACAAAACACAGATCCACATTGACGGTCTGCCCAGGCTGTTCTGCGGTCCGACTGGTGGTCTCAGCCCCCTTTTTTTCCCCCGCTGGCCTCCACCGGCTCCCAGAGGTCAGCTTCTTTCAGAATCCGCTTCACCGTGTTGGGGCTTACCAGAGGAACCCAGTTGTTGGCTTTCGCCAGTTCGTCGGCAATGCGTCTCTTGCCCCAGTCCAGATGCTCGCGCCGCAGAGCGATCGCCTGCTGTTCCACCTCGGACGGCGTCCGATGTGGCTCCTTCGGTGCACGGCTCGCAAACTCTTCTAACCCGGCGTAGCCACACTCGTCAAAGCGGGGCTTCCAGTAGTAAAACGTCCCGCGGCCTACATGGGCTTTGCGGCAAGCCTTAGTCACGTTGCCTGTGGCTTCCCACGTCTCGAACAGCAGCTTCCGCTGTTGCGCAGTGGTTTCTGGAAAATGGATTCGTTTGGCGTTCATACCGCCTTTATACCCCAATCCGTCAGTTGTCCAAAGTGCTATTGACTATCACAAATTCCACAACTTTCGATTATAACTCGGGCTCAGAGTCCATCGCATTCAACAGTATACTCGACCCTGCTCTCAAGTCAACAGTGCCACGCCTTGCCTCGAATTCCAGCGTCGCACCGACTTGCACGGCCAGATGGAACAGGGTACAATGCGGGCGCTCTTGACCTTGTGCCGCTGCGTCACGCAGGCAGGACGACAGGAGGATCAACAGTAGATGGCCCACTCCGATGACAAGCACAATCTGCGTACTTATGGTTGGGAGTGCCTGAGCACCGATTACCCATATACCTATCCCATGTTCCGCGTCCGTCAGGACCAGGTACGTTGGCCCGATGGGCACCTGGCTCCCTATGCCTACGTCCAGGGCACCGACGCCGTATGGATTGTCCCGATCACGGTTGACCGGCAAGTTGTGCTCATCCGTCAACTGCGTTACACAATCGCGGATTGGTGTTGGGAAGTACCCGCTGGCGGGTTCCACGATTTCACGGGTACCCCCCTCGAACTGGCGAAACGTGAACTGGCTGAGGAGATAGGGGGTACCAGCGACAACTGGCTCTACGTGGGCTCTTTCCGTCCCGGCGTGAGCATCATTGACCAAGTCTGTCACATCATCCTGGCCCGTGACGTCCGATTGGACCGTGAACCCCGACGCGAACCGGGCGAGATCATCGAGGTACACCTGGTATCGGTAGAGCGCGCGCTCGAGATGGCGCGCAACGGCGAGATGGTGGACGGCACCAGCGCGTTGGCGCTCTTGCGCTGCGAGCCGTATCTCCAATCACAGGGAAGACTCTCCTGAAAAAAGGCCATTTTCACCACCAAGACACAAAGACACAAAGGATTTTCAAGGTTTTGCACAAGAAAACTCGGATTCCACTTCACTTTGGCGAATAATCTGAAGCTTGTCCTTCAAGTTTTCTTCGTGCTCGGATGTACTCATCCGCGGTGTCTTTGTGGTTTTTTCAGTGGAGTCAGGGAATCTCTCCCGCTTCCGCCGGACCACAGTCCGGCGGCCACTGCTCGGACTGTGGTCCACGCTGAGCGGGGACTGGTGGAGGGACAAAGATGACACGACATCCACATTTGGACCCATCCGCCTTCTTCCTGGAGGGCGGCCCCGTCGGCATGCTCCTCATCCATGGCTTCACCGGCTCTCCGCCGGAGATGCGCCTGGTGGGCGACACCCTTCACCAGCGTGGCCTCACCGTCTCTGGGCCGCTCCTCCCCGGCCATGGGACCACCGTGGAGGACATGAACCGCCATAAATGGACCGACTGGACTGATCACGTCGAGAAAGCGCTCGCCGATCTCCAGGCGCGCTGTGAGAAGGTCTTCGTCGGCGGCCTCTCCATGGGCACGCTGCTCACGCTGTACCTGGCCGCCCAACATCCCGAACTGCCCGGCGCCATCCTCTATATCCCCCGCCACTGTGGTGGCCGACCGGCTCATCTACCTGGCACCTTTCTTCAAATACGTGGTGCGCCAGCGGCCCAAGTCCGCCGACCAGGACCTGACCGACCCCGAGGCAGAAAAGCGGTTGTGGAGTTACGAAGAGTACCCCACCTTCCCGGCCCACGAACTCTTGAAACTCCAGATGCGGGTCCGGCGGCTGCTGCCCCAGGTGACGTGCCCCCTGCTCATCATTC
>Ga0315293_10002861_pt1 | contig 16644 bp, 10 predicted proteins | sample YL17G13_20_MG_FD_203071 | JGI IMG/M metagenome (GOLD analysis project Ga0315293, IMG submission 203071) | Sediment microbial communities from Yellowstone Lake, YNP, Wyoming, USA - YL17G13_20 | ecosystem: Environmental > Aquatic > Freshwater > Lake > Sediment | place: USA: Wyoming | collected...
GTACCCATCGCACCATCGCCGATTATGGAAATATTCTTAAACATATCAGAGTATTAAAACAATCATCCGATTGAATTGCAACAACCTGGCAAAGATATTTTACCTGAGATTTGCCTTATAACGTTGTATATTCTTGCTCAGCTGCGCAGCCAAGCCTCTTAATGCCGCAATAATATCAAAATCTTCCTCGAATTCCCCTTAATTATTATCTACCGCGGGATTTCCAACAAAATTGAATATCTGCTCTTAACGGAGCTTTTATAGCTTGACATAGAGCTCTTTATAGGTGCCACATGCGGGGAAACCATCGGCGGTGGTGGATACGCAAGTGATTTATTGCGGGGATAATTTGGAGCAGTAAATGAATTTTGCTATACATTTTTTGCTGTGCCAGTTGTACAATACCGCGGTTATATGGGTAAAAAATATCAAAAGGCAGCGGGTGGAAAGCGGCCGAACCTTAAACAGGCGGGGCTTTTGGATGTATCCGGGGAAGGGAAGTTTTCAGGGCGGAGGGGGCTGCTCAAGGCCTGTCTGCTCGCGGGTGTTTTTGCGGTGGTTTTGGCGGTACATTGGCCGGCGCTATCGTCGAGGGCACTTTTTTTCGACGACGACCTTTATCTTACCGATAATACGCTGGTACAAAACCCCGGCTTTGGGTCGGCAAAGAGGTTTCTTGCCGAGGTTTTGGAGCCTTCGACTGTCCACGGGTATTATCAACCGCTGACTATGATATCTCTGATGCTGGATTATGCCATCGGTGGTCGAACCAATAACCTTATGCCGTTTCACCGGACTTCGTTGATCCTGCACGGGGTTAATACCGTTCTGATAATCCTGCTGCTCTACCAGTTATTCGGCCGGTTCTGGCCGGCGGTTGGGGCAGGTCTGCTGTTCGGACTCCATCCGATGACGGTAGAGACTATCCCATGGATTGGGGAACGCAAAACGTTGCTGTCGGCGTTTTTTGCGTTGTGTGCGCTGAATAGCTACGTTCTTTCCCGCCGGTCATCGCGTCGGGGACTCTTTGCCGGGTCTATCGTAATGTATGTGCTGGCGGTAATGGCCAAGCCAATAAGCCTGCCGCTGCCTGTATTGATGCTGCTGCTGGATTACTGGCCGCTGAAGCGGTTTAGTAAACGTGCAGTTTTGGAAAAATCGGCGTTCTTTTTAATAGCCGGGATTTTCGCGGTTATAACAATTATCTCGCAGGGACGGACCGCCGCGATAACAACACCTGTCGAGCACGGCCTGGGGCGAATTTCCATGGTGATTTGCCATAATATGCTTTTTTATCCATTCAAGATACTCTGGCCCGTGAACCTTTCGTCGTATTACGTTTTTCCTGAGCCGTTCGGGCTTTCTGACCCGATGGTGCTTGCCGGTGTTATCTGGACGGTTTTACTGGTTCCTTTACTGCTGGTTTCGGTTCGCAGGACGCGCGGGTTGCTCGCGGGATGGCTGTTTTTCTTTGCGGCGATTTTCCCGACGATGGGAGTGATAGGTTTTACTATTGTAATCGCGGCGGATAAGTTCGCTTACCTGCCTTCGGTGGGATTTGTGATGATGTTGACATCGTTTCTTGTGTGGTTCTGCGGGCAGGGTAGATACGCGATACGGCGGGCGGTAGTGACAATTGTAATATTAATACTGGCCGGCTCCGAAGCGATTGCGACGCGGCAGAATTACTTTTACTGGCGGGATACGGTTGGCCATTACGAGCACATGCTGACACTGACGCCGGATGTAACGGCGATGCTTTATAACCTTGCCAAGGCCTTTGAAAGGGACAACCGCACCGATGAGGCAATCGACCGCTATCACCGGATAATAAAGATCGACCCGAATTATTACAGGGCATATAACAACCTCGGATTTGCGCTGAAATCGCAAGGCCAAAACGATGAAGCGATTGAATGTTACCGCCATGCGCTGCGGATTAAGCCGGATTTTCCCGAGGCGTATTTTAATCTCGGCGCAGTAGCCCAGGAGCAGGGCAGGTTCGACAATGCGGTCGAATATTTCCGGCAGGCACTTAGGTATAAGACGGACTATGCTGATGCCTGTTACAATCTCGGCAACACCCTTAAGGCTATGGGCAGGTTCGGCGAGGCTGTAGAGCAGTACAATCAGGCCCTGCGGTACAGGCCCGGTGATATCAAGGTGCTGACCAATCTCGGCAATACGCTGTCGCAGCAGGACAGACCGCGGGAGGCGATAGTTGCCTTTGGCGAGGTGCTGCGGCTCGATCCTGATTCGGCGATTGCGCATAGCAACCTGGGCTGGGAGTTAAAGAAGACGGGAGCCGTCGATGAGGCGATAGAGCATTTTAACCAGTCGATACGGCTAAACCCGGGGCTTGTGCCGCCATTGTTCGGCCTGGCGACGACACTGGCCCAGCGTTCAGGGCCGGGAGATATAGAGCAGGCGATAGTCTTTGCCGAGCGAGCGGCGGCGATAACAAGGCATCAGGATGTATTCGTGCTTGAGATGCTGGCTGATACTTATGCCGCCGGTGGGCGGTATGACCGCTGCCTGGAGACTGGCCGCCAGGCCCTCGGCTTGGCCGACGGGGCCGGAAATACCAAACTGGCCGACCATATCCGCGAAAAGCTTGATAAATACACGCATGCGGCGAAATAACTAAATTTCGGTAGGGTGGGGTCTTTTATGGTGAGCTTGCCGTTCGCCCAGAGGCCTCTCGACGGGTCGAACCATTACCCCACCATTTTTTCTACGAGATACGAGTCACGAGATACTCCACAGGACACCTTACGGTGGAACTATTCACTCGTATCGAGGATGCTCATAAACGCCTCCTGCGGGATATCCACAGAGCCGATATTTTTCATCCTCTTTTTGCCTTCCTTTTGTTTCTTCAACAGTTTCATTTTCCGCGTAACGTCGCCGCCGTAAAGTTTGGCCGTAACATCCTTGCGGAACGACTTTATCGTTTCCCTTGCGATGATTTTACCGCCGATGGCCACCTGAAGCGGAATCTCAAACTGATGTCTCGGAATTGCCCTTCGCAGCTTGATTATCAGTTTGCGACCCCTGGCCTCGGCGTTGCTGCGGTGAACTATCAGCGACAGTGCATCCACCGCAACCTTATTGACTAATATATCGATTCTTACAAGGTCGCTTTCCTCAAAATTCGTAAATTCATAATCCATCGTTGCATAGCCGTGACTTATTCCCTTGAGCACATCGTAGAAATCGTAAACTATCTCCGCAAGCGGGGCCTTGTATTCCATTATCACCCTGTTCTGGCTCAGGTAGTCGGTCTTAATCAGTTTACATCGTCTGCTCTCGGCTAATTTCATAATCCCGCCTATCGAATCGGTAGTCGTGATAATCTCCAGCCGAACAAACGGCTCACGCAGTTCCGCTATTTTGGTCACTTCAGGCATCTCGCTGGGCGAATCAATTCTTCTCACTTTTCCGTCGGTGGTTAGAACCTCGTAACTTACCGTCGGTGCCGTCTGAACAACTTCTACATCGTTTTCCCGCTCAAGGCGCTCCTGCACGATTTCCATGTGCAAAAGCCCCAAAAATCCGCACCGGAAACCAAAACCCAAAGCAGGGGAGTTGTGTGGAAAAAATGAAAAACTCGCATCGTTCATCGCCAGCTTCTCGAACGCATCCCGCAGCTTCGGATACTCGGTATTATTTCCCGGATAAAAATCCGAAAACACCATTTGCATCGGCGTCTTATAGCCGGGCAGCGGTTCTGCCGCAGGCATGGATTCGTCTGTAATGGTGTCGCCTATCGTTACATCAGCCAGGTTGCGGATATTTGCGATCAGATATCCGACTTCGCCGGTCCCCAGACTATCGACCGGGCTCATTTTCGGCGTGAACTTGCCAAGCTCAGTAATGTTATAACTTTGTCCGCTTCGCATAAGAAGAATCTTCTGCTTGACCTTCAGACAGCCCGCAAAAACCCTCACATAGCATATCACACCCCGATAATCGTCGCAGTGACTGTCAAATATCATCGCCGCTGTCGGCTCATCGCTTCGGTCTTTTGGCGGCGGCAGCAAAGTCACCACCGCTTCAAGAAGCTCCGGCACACCAACGCCCGTCTTGGCGCTGATGTGGAAACACTCGTTCTTCCTAATACCGAGGATATGTTCGATTTCCTCAGCCACTATTTCCGGCTGAGCTGCCGGCAAATCCACCTTATTGATTACCCCTATCAGCTCCGCACCCGATGCCGTCGCCAGATACGCATTTGCCACCGTCTGCGCCTGCACTCCCTGCGTTGCGTCCACAACTAATATCGCACCCTCACAGGCCGTCAACGCCCGCGACACCTCATAATGAAAATCCACATGTCCCGGCGTATCAATCAGGTTCAGCATATAGTCCTTGCCGCCGTGCCGATAATTCATCGTTACCGCCGATGCCTTTATCGTGATGCCGCGCTCCCGCTCGATATCCATATCATCGAGAAGCTGCTCTTTACTATCGCGGCTGCTCACCGCACCGGTAATCTCCATTATCCTGTCAGCCAGCGTGCTTTTGCCGTGGTCTATATGCGCTATTATCGAAAAATTCCGTATGTGCTCAGTATCCATCTGTAAGTTACCTAAATAATCTAAACGGGATATTATAACATCTTCGAAGTGAATAAACAATACCCCGCCCTCTGTCTTCTTCCATTCCTCACTTCGACATTCCTTGTTCGGAATTCGTTATTCGATATTCTTTGCTGTCTCCTGTCTTCACTCCGCAATTTTTAACTTTGCACTTTTAATTTTGAACTTTTTTTATCCTGTCTTCTTCCCCGCCCGTGGTGTCCACAGATTCTCCTTTGTTCCAAAATTTCACCCTCTTGGTGGTTTACTGATTGGCTTGTTAATATCCACTATATTTGGGTCTATCGGCGATTTAATGACTGGCGGAGTATCGGGTTGGGTAGTTGGGGACGAGGAAGGATTTCGGTTAGAAAAATCTGTATATTTATTAATGCCAAAAAAACCGAGGACTAATACAACGATGCTCAGCCATACTTTCAACGTTTCTGCTGGCTTTTCGTTTCGTAAATCTGCCTTGCCGCCGGTCGCTGGTTTATGGGTGGTTTTTATATGTTCAAACGCACGTTCGATATTTGCTCGAATTTTATCACCCTCTTCATATTCTTGATTAGGGAGAAGTTCTTTCATTAGTCCCCATAAACAAAAGGCAAAATCGTTCTCTCTGCTATACTTAAAAGAAGGATTTTCAAAGTAAATTAGCCGGCCTGCGCTATCGTTTGAATCAATCAACATAAAGTCGTGAATAACCGCTAATAAAAAACATTCAAGCCTTGACTTCCCATCATTGGAAAGTGCCGGTAATTCTTGCTCATAATGTCCAATTAAACTGTATATATGATTTCCAATAGGGTTTTCTGGTAATTCCTCATCCGGTGGTCGCCAAAAGCCTTTTCGCTCAAATCCCAAAAATTTAGCGTATCCGCCTGATTTGGCATACGGTTGCCAGTTTCCTCTCCCGCAATTATGCCATACCCATCCTTTGTGTGGCGGCCCCTCTTTCTCGTCCCGCAAACGCGGGTCTTTTTGTGTTTTTTTCCCGTATTTGTCTAATGTCTGATAGTAGGATGCTTCTTGTTTGAAAGCGGCTTTTATGCTTTTTTTGAAGAATGTCATACAAGAACGGTCTTGTACCAGCTTGTCGATGTCGTTAGCTATTCGTAATAAAAAGTTTCGATATTCTTTCTCTGTCATTACTTACCTGTCCTTTACGGGTCGGTCTGCCGTCCCGATTTTAATCTATAGCTGGCATATTAGCGGAAAATGGCTTAAAAGGCAATCTTTAGCCCTGTTTTTCTTTGCTTGTCCAGAGAATTGGGGGTAGTATCTTACCAAATCGATTTAAGAAAAATTTTTGAAAGGGGAAATTGTAATGAAAAAGTTTTTAATTTTGGTTGTATTATTGGTTATTGCTGGCTGTAACGAACAACAACTTGTTACAAAAACCGCGGATCCGTTGCCGGTTGTTTTCCATGTTCTTGAAGTATCGGGTACCGGCGATGTTATGATAGATGCCGGGGAAAACATATCAGAGACCAAAATGAAATTTGACATTTATGGCGAAAAAGAAATACCAGTCGCTCGTATTATGATTACCCAGGTGGCCCCCAACTATAGCATAGGTACTATCGTTAATCGCTATGACGGTTCCAAACCGGAAATTAACAGCATTAATCGCGGGATGTTATGCAAACAAACGACAAAGGAGACGCTGAAGGCAGAAAAGGCAATATACAAGTATCAGAAAAAAGCCCTTAAAAGACAATATAAACTCACTAAATTGAAAGCAAAAAGTGGAGTTTACGAATCGCTTGAAAAGGTCGCCGAGGATACAAATGATATTGGATCAATCAAGGCAGGACTGATAAAGATAGATAAAAAATAAAACTGAAATCAGGTCTCCATTTGGTCTCCACAGACCATAGAAACAATAGTCTTGTATGGTGGGGTCTTTATCCTACTATTTTCTCTGCTGACTTTTTGTGCGGGGATGTTGAGAAGAAAACGCAGTTATTATAGTTGAATTTGAAATACTTTTTTACGACTCATAGATATTTAATTGTCAGTTTTTTTAGGGTGGCTTTCAGCCACTAATTTTAGTCGATTCCTCGCTTCGACTCGGACTGACAGTCTGAAAAATCACACAGCACCGAATCCGCTATCGGCAACGCCTTTTGTGCAAGAAAAACCCTGCCGTCTTTTATTTTAAGCAGCCCCAGTTTTTTGTACTTTTCTATCGGCCCGGAAAATAATTCCACTGCATCAAAACCGCTATGCTTGCTGAACTCCTCAAAATCGATGCCCGCACGCCTGCGAAGATTCAGCACCGCCGTCTCGCAAGCCGCCTCAATCGCATTTGGTCTTTCGCTTTCCTTGACCGGACTTTTGCCGCGTTCAACCGCCGCAACATATTTTTTAATGTCGGCGATATTCTTGCACCTCGTTCCCTGCCAATATGAGCTTGCCCCCGGCCCGATGCCTATGTAAGGCCTGTTTGCCCAATACGCAAGATTATGCCTGCACTCAAAGCCAACCTGCGAAAAATTCGATATCTCATATTGCTCAAAGCCGCCGGCTTCAAGTTTTTCAATCGCCGTCTCATACATCGCACAATCCGTCTGTTCATCTATAATGACAACCTTGCCGTCAGCTACCGCCTTTTGTAACGGCGTCCCTTCCTCGTAGGTCAGACTATAAGCCGAAATATGCTGCACGCCCAAATCTATCGCCGATTGCAGACTATGCTCCCACGATTCGAGAGTAGAGCCCGGAATTGCAAAAATTAAATCTATACTGATATTCTCGAACCCCGCCCATTTCGCCATTTGCACCGCCCGGCTAATATCTTCCACCGTGTGAGTCCTGCCCAAAAATTTCAATTCATTTTGGTTAAAAGATTGCCCCCCAATCGATAACCGATTTACCCCGCTCTGCCTCAATTGTCTTAATGATATCTTATCAACCTGTCCGGGATTAACCTCAATGGTAAATTCCTCAACCCTCGAACATTGTTTCACGATTTCACCGATAAGCCGCAGCAATTGCTCTTTCGGCAGACAACTGGGACTCCCGCCGCCGATGTAAACCGTCTTGCCGCGACGTGCGCCCCGCTGCGACGCGACCGTCGTCATCGCGGCGAGTGGCACGGCGGGCCGCACCATATCCCCTAAAGCATACCGCCCCAGTTCCTTGATAATCGCTTTGAGTACCGAATCGGCATCATGGTCTTTTATCGGTTCAGAGTAAAATCCGCAATATCTGCATTTGGCCGTACAGAATGGGATATGAATATAAAGGGCAACGCTATCTCTATGTTGCGATAAGTTTTTAGCACCGTAAGGTGTCCTGTGGACTGTCATTTTATTTTTAATCCGCAACCACTTTTTCAGCCGACATACTCTGCAGAAATTCCTTGTTGGTCGGATACTTTTTTAATAGCTTACTCAGCGACTCTATCACTTCTTTGGGCTTATAGCTCGACAGCACCCGTCTCATCATCGCAAGTTTCCTGCTGTCCTCGGGGCTGTATAGGCACTCTTCCTTTCGTGTTCCGCTTGCGGGCAGATTAATCGCCGGAAAAATCCTGGCCTCCGCAAGTGAACGGTCAAGGACTATTTCGCTGTTGCCGGTGCCCTTAAATTCCTCATAAATTAACTGGTCCATCCGCGAGCCGGTATCGACCAGTATGGTTGCAATAATCGTGACTGACCCGCCGTTCTCGACATTCCGTGCCATCCCGAAAAACCTTCGCGGAATCTCCAGTGCCCCGACTTCCACTCCGCCCGACATAACCCTTCCCGTTCCCGAGCCCCTGCGGTTAAACGACCTGCCCATCCGCGTCAGACTATCCACCAGAATCACCACATCTCTGCCGCATTCGAGCTCAATTCTGATATTGGCAAGCATCAGCTCTGCAAGTGCGATATGCTCCTCGATACTTCCGTCGATTGTGCTTGCCAGAACCTCTGCCCCCTTCACCGCCCGCCGAAAACTCGTCACCTCTTCAGGCCTCTCGTCAATCAATAGCACAATCACATGCGCCCTGGGGTCATCATAAATAATGGCATCTGCTATTTGCCCGAGCAGCACCGTTTTACCCGCCTTCGGCGGTGATATTATCAATCCCCGCGTCCCTTTGCCTATCGGCGCCACAAGGTCGATTATCCGCATACTCCACTGCCCACACGCCGCCAGGTTAAACCGCTTGTTCGGATTCACCGCAACAAGGTCGTTGTACGGCCTGCGTTTTTGAAACTCTTCCGGCTTTAACCCGCATACCGATTCCACCTCAGACAATTCTTTCCTGCCCTTGACCACACTAAAAGGCCCAGCCGTTACAGCCCCTTCGGCAAGTCTATACTGCCGCATCAGCCGTGCAGGCACAATCACATCGCTGGGACTTGACCGCAGCGACCTTTCGACGATACGCAAACGCCCTGTTCCATTTTTATCAAGCTTTAAAATTCCACTGGCAATATCCGGCATTGGTATGAATTCTCCAAAAAGTTAAGCTCCACCTGCTTCTACCCTCCGTAGCAAAGCTACTGCGGAGGACGGCTCGGCGAAACCCGCCGAAGCATACTCTTCTTCGCCAAGGCTACGAAAGGTTACCCTTTTCGCATTCATCCACGGGTTCACACCTGTAGCTTTCTGCAAAGGCGGGTTAAATCGTTTTTTGGCAGGACTCGAAAAACATATTCACAGTATTATACAGTATCCTGTATGATTTGCCAAATAATACTATAGCCACCCAATACAATTCACTTGCCACGCAAGTGACATGTTTAGCACCGAACCCCGCTTCGGGGTTGGTTAGCCCCGACACCCTGCGGTCGGGGGAATCGTAAGTAGTGAGCTTGCCTGTGGTGAGCTTGTCGAACCAGTCGAACCACCTGTGGTGAGCCTTCCTGTACTGAGCCTGCCTGCACTGAGCTTTGTCGAAGTGTCGGACAGCCGCATTTCTTTTTAGTTTTTATTTTGTTAAGGTTTTGTCGGCTGGCTTTACAAAGTTGTCATTAAATAACATTTATCTATCTCTTTCCTGCAATTCATCGAGTACACGCACCTGCTCTTTTAAGTAATCGACCGTGATGAAAAGCAGGGCCATCGGCACAATCCCGACGGCCCTGTTATGCGGAACAACCTAAGAAGTCTTTTCACTACGGCTTAGTAGTCAGTTCCCTGAATGTATGTCCTGATTACGCCTTCCTTTGGCACAACCTTGTACGGCCTCATCATTTCGTTGTCTTCATGGTCAACAATGTGGCAGTGCCAGACATAGCCATAACCGAGAGCATTGGGGTCGAAGGCGTAATTGAGATCCAGCGCGTTGACGGCCTTATCCTGCGGCGCGAATCTCGCCACAAACCTCGTTACCATGCCGGGCGGGCACATAATGGTGTCTTTCCAGCCGGCCTCGTTGGCCAGCGGCGGCTTGATGCCGCCTTGCAGGAACGGCGTAATATTGGGATTGCCGCCCAATGCCCGCGGGTTGCCGGTAGCATAATTCAGCGGCGGGCCGTATGCGGGGATGAACAGACCGCCGGGGAACGCGGCAGCATACGCCTTGTTGTAGTTGCTTGTATTGAAATTCTGGCGGTTCATCAATTGGAACTGTATGAGATGCGTATGCATCGGGTGAGCGTCTGCGGTCAGGTTGACAATCTCCCATATCTCCGTATCGCCCTCGTTGGGCAGTTCGGAGTAGTAGTTGGTAACCCCATTGAGCGTGATGGAATTGAAATCGGTACGAATGGTTCCATCGCCTCGCTTTCCATCCCACTTGGTGTTGTTGACAAGGATTTCCAGCGGCCCGCCCGGATAAGCAATCCCGCCCACCGTCATAGGCATTCCCATAACTTCATTGAGAGTCATTTGACGAGTCTTTGCGGCTACCACACCCGGAGCAAGAGTGCCCGTCGCCGGATTAGCCAGCCGAACCATCGCCGGTCGAAGCGCCGTAAGTGTTGCCGGGTTGTAGCTGGCGTCGGCGACAACTCCTGCTTGCACACGGAACTGCATAATTCTGCCCAGAGTATTGCCGTTTGGCGCTGCGCCTTTGGGATATGGAGTACGGCCGGTATTACGCAACAGTAGTGTCTGCCCCTGTTTGCCGGTAAAGTCAACTATGATATCAGCGCGTTCACCTGGCATCAGCGTCAGTTTTTGTCCAAGTGCAGGGTCAAGCTTAACTGGTTTGTCGAGGTAACCGCCGTCAGTGGCGATTTGCCAGATAGCCGGGCCATTGGCTTTGGAGACAGGATCGACAAAGAACAACTCATAGGTGCGCGCGTTGGAACCGTTGACAATAAGGAAGCGATAACGTTTCGCTTGTACATTGAGGAATGGCCATACCTTGCCATTGACCAAAATCGTATCACCTACAAATTCAGGCACCCAGTACGGATGCTCAGGATTGAGACCGATATTCGGAAAGTAAAGTTGGCCGGTAGTGTCGAACATACGGTCCTGAATGACCAGCGGAATCAGTAAATCGACCGGACCGCTCACACCCTGCTGCAAACCCACCGGATGCAGACCTGTCGGAAGTACCAGCGCCGGGTCGATAAGGTCATAGGCTCCGGCCAGTCCGCAATAAACGTTAATACGTGTACCGCCAAGCAAATGGTCGTGGAACCATATTGGTGCCGCTTCCTGAGCGTTGGGATAACGATAAACCGCCTCATTCCCCGCGGCAAGAACCGTCGGGTCGGTGTAGTACCCGTGTCCGTGGTAAAGACCGTCGCTGGTGAACCACGCGTCGGGGCCGCCGTCGAGCGTCGGCGGCACATCTCCGCCATGCAGATGTACGACTGCCGGTATCGGGCCGGCGTAGTGCTGGTCGCAGCCCATACTTGGCGGCATACCCGGCATAATCATGTGGTTGCACATGTTCATTTCTCCATTGAGCGGGTCAGCCCAATGCAGTGTCTGGTCGATGGCACCATCAATGGTTTCTTTCCACAGTGCAACGTTAGTCGTGGCCGTGTTACCCAGTTCATTCACAAATCTGATTTGCGTGGGAACGCCGCGCGTTGCGACTATAACCGGGCCTGTGTAGGTTGCTTGTGCAGGTGTCGGCGTCGGAATTACCTCGCCGGGCAGGTAGCCGAATACCCATGTCCCCGTGTACACCCCACCCACCGGCACGAAGGTCGAAGGCATTACGTTAGCCTTGAACTCGCGCATGTGCAGAACAATCTCGCTTTCGTCCGCTATCAATGTTTTGATAGTGCCGCCCGCAACGTCGAGCACCGGCAGCGGATCCACAAACTGCGGAATAGCACTGCCGGGCAGCGGAGTCTGAACCGCCTGCGTTTGGTTTATGCCGCCTATTGCCCCCAGTAGCAATAGAATTACGACATAGTTACAGAGATTTTTACTTGATTTCATACAAATTACCTCCATTAATTAAACCTCGGAAAATAGTTTAAAACACTTATGTGTATTATAAAAGCAACACATTCTATGTCGAGTTAGGAAAATCCTAAGATTGTACTTCGAAAAACCTTAGAGTAAGTAGGAACGTTTTCGTAAACAATTCAAACTTGAGACGGCGAGAATAATTCTCGGCCACCGGTTGCCGCTGGTGACGGAGGTTTATGCCGAGATGGCCATTCGGAAGTGTTGCCGCACATACAGGAAAAGTTGACCCCGCCGGTATTGTTGACCCTGCCCTGTGGCGCAAGATTTCCAGCGGTATCAACTACAAGGATATGCTCACGTGGAATGGGAAGGGAACATCGTAAGTAGTGAGCTTGTCGAACTAATCCCCCGCTATTTTAAAAAATTGGAAATTGTAAATCGGCCAAACGCGCAGGTATCCAAAAGGCAAAATCGGAAATTTTAAGATTTTTTTAAGTCCATAGCCGGCAATGAGTTAGCTAAAAATTCACATATCAGAAAACAAAAATTTTTGTACCAAACGCGCAGCTTCGCCCCTTTATAGAGAGACGCTGTTTTTCTGTCCTTAGTTTTTAACTTTGAGTTTTGGTTTTGAGTTTTACACTTTAACTTTTTAGTTTCTAAATCTGTGAAAACCTGTGAAATCTGTGGCTCAATTTTTCTTTAAGTCTTTTATATGAACGAACTTAAAACAAAATCAATGCCTGAAATTGGATGCATTTGGACATACTTTGGAGTACTTTGGATTATCGTTGGAGTACCTTTGGAGTGCTTCTGAATGCGTTTGGATGACTTCTGATGACTTTGGATAACATCTGGCGACAGTTGAGCCGAAAAATCCACCTGCAAGCTTGACGCCGGGGGCGTGTTGATTTTACCGTTGCAAAAGGATTCGGCTTGGGTAGAATTGGGGGCAATATATAAGTAAAAAGATAAAGGGCATAAAATGGGCTGCTGTCCCTGGTTTCCAACAAAGACAGGTTTTAAAAGCGAAAGGCCAAGACATGGAAAAGGTGACGAAGGAAAAACAACTCACGGTTGTCACGCAGAACGAGGCGGGAACGCTCGCCGAGGTTACAGGTGTGGTGGCAGACAATGGAGTGAACATTGAGAATGTCTGCGCCTATACGGCCGGCGACGTGGCCGTTTTTCACCTTCTGACCAACGACAATGAGAAGGCAAGAAATGCATTGGAGAAAAAAGGATACCGGGTGGTGGAGACGGAAGTGATTGTGGTACACGTGTGGAATCGTCCGGGTTCTTTGTCCGCAGTGGCCGCGAAGTTCCGACAACATGCAATCGACCTTCAGTATGTCTACGGAACAAGTTCGCTGGCGGGGGAAAAGATGACCATTGTCTTCTCAGCGAAGGATAATGACAAGGCCGCGGAAGCCTTCGATTCGATGGTGATTGAAGATGCAATGTAACACCAGGCGTTGTCCCCCGTCTTAGGTCATATCCGTCCGCTGAACGCTGAATTTCATCGCTCTGACTCTGATGCCAAGCCGTTTTAAATAGGTCTGCGAAGATAATCCGGGCCAAGCATCAATGGCTCGGCAAAGCGGTCGGCTAAGGCCATCTGCCATCCCAACAGGTGAATTTTTGCAGCTTTTGGTACCCAGTACTTTTCATCGAGGAACCTTATCCCGTCTGCGTTGAATTTGTCCTTATAATAGACAAGCCCTTCGCCGAGAAGCCAGATTGGTTCCGTTGAACCGGCAATCCTTTCGAGGTATTTTGGGGCGGTCATAAGGCAATCGGGCAGTATTTTTTTCCATTGGCCCATTTGGTTTTCATAAGCGGCAACAAAAAATTGCCCCCGCTTGGCATCAAGTATTGTCCCAATTTTTTCAACTTTGGTGTGTTTTTCCTCAATATAATCAGTTGCGTTGGCAGCGATTGCATCAAGCGTATCCACTGAAACAATCTTTACAGAGTTAGCCAAACTCATTATCTTTGCAATAGTTACAGCAATTCTAAGGCCTGTAAAACTACCCGGGCCGCCTGAAATATAGATATGGTCAATTTCTCCTGGTTTTTTGGCGAACCGTTCGAGCAGGCCGCAAATAGCAGGGAATATCTCGGCACTATGTCTTATGGGGGCTGAAAATGCGGTTTCAGCCATCAATTGGGGGCCGGCAGCTATTGCTACCGAGCCTAATCGTCCTGAAGTTTCTATTGCTAATATCAAAGGTTTCTGTGTCATTTCGCAAAATGATATAGGTCGGCTGGCTATAAATCAAATTTTTCCCTTGCAAAATGACAAGTTTTTTTGTAAAAAGGATAATTCACAGGTCCGACCCCATTATGGCGTCGGATATATTTTTGTTTGTAAATCTGTGAGATGTTATCCATGGAAAATGATTTTCCGGGCAGGAGATGAATTTTTGGTTAAGATAAAACTTTTAAATCAATCTTTTGGCAAAATAGCTGTGCAGGTTATCTGGATTTTTATTCTGATGGTGACAACTACACAGGTGACAGCAACCCCAGCGGACTCAAATGAGCCGGATAAACAGCAGGTAATCCGTCAATTGGCTCAAGACTGGATGCAAATCGCCACAAAGCAATATGAACGCGGTTTATACAAGCAAGCCGAGCAGTCCCTGCAATGCGCCATGGACTATCAGGAAAGTTTAAGCGCGGCAGAGCGCAGGCAGGTAAAGGAGCTTCTTGAAAATATTCGCTCATCTGTAACCGAAAAAAACCAAATTCAGGAAAATACTCAGGCGGCCGATGAATTAGTCAGGCAGGGAGAACTTGTAAAGGCACAGGCCCTTCTCAAAGAGATTCAGGATAAAAAATCGCTAACGAAAGAACAACAGGAAATTATCGCAAAATCACTTAAGAATATAGCTGCTCAGATAAAACGGCAGGAAAAAGAAGTTACTGAAATCTATGACGCAAGCATGGAATTTTACCGCCAGGGCAAATTGGAAAAGGCTCGCGAGGGGTTTGCAAAGATAGACAGCATCCTTGCTAAAAGGGCTGAACTTTCAAAGCCGCTCAATACAAAGATGGAACAGGTTATCAATCAGGTGCCGCAAGTTCCTGCTGAAGCTAAAATCGCGGAACCAAATGATAATACCATCGGGAATAAACCAAACAAAGAAGCTCTTGGGGATGATGCCGTGTCTGAATCCGGTGAGCCCAATGAAACTGAACCGGAAGTTATACAAAATCCAAATAAAGATTCGCTCTTCGAGGTAGCTGAGCCAAAAACCATTGAAAAACCGGAGATAGACAAAAGTGGTACGAATGAAAAAGATACGGATGCCAAAGGAAATATTATGCGCAGTTATACCAAAGCAGTTGTCGATGATGCTTTGGTGAAATCGCAGAATTATATAGACCAGAGGAAATTTGACAAGGCAAAAGAAACGGTTGAAGTGGCCGAGCAAATAGTAAATAAGAACCATCTGTACCTTGGTGATGAACTTTTCGAGCAGTATAGCACCATGCTAAAACAACAGGCCGAGAAAGTAGTACAGGAAAAAAACAGAAGGAGTAAATAGTAGTTGCAGGAAAATAAAGTCGCCTAAAAAAGCAATGAAACTCAGCACCATCAAAGTTTAATTCGATTTTTTAGTCAAAAGTTTGGTCAACCTGGAATCTCATTTTAGTACTGATTTTTACTGATTTTTAACAACTATTTTTTCGCATCGTAACGGTTTTATTTAAGCTCCCAATTACCGGTCAGTAGGTTTATTTTCTTGAATTGTTGATAATATTATAGGACTTAAGTGTTTTAATGAAGGTCAATAGTCGCTGTATGGTGATGAATTAAATTTTTTGCTTGCAAAAAAGGTGCATTATGGGTATCCTATCTTATGTAAACATCCTATTTTACTGGCGGGGTGTATGTGCTGGTTATTTGGGTAATTTTTTCCATATTAAATGGAGGGTGCTATGAAAGACGTAGTTAAATATTTTGGCAAGGCATGCTTGTTGGTGGTTTTGGGGGCGGTTTTGATTTCAACAGCTTCACCAAAATCAACCCTGGCACAGGGCAACGAAGCCGAAAAGCAAAAGGTGGTACAGCAAGTGGCTCAGGACTGGATTGAGGCTGGTACCAACTTTTATAACAAGGGCTTCTATCTGCAGGCAGAGCAATCTTTTCTTCGAGCTCAGAACTATCAGGAGTATTTGACAGATGCTCAGCGGCAGAATCTAAATGAGCTCCTGCAAAAGACGCATACTGCTGCGGCTGAAAGGAAACGCATTGGGGAAAATATGCAGGCCGCCGACGAATTGATTAAACAGGGCGACATGGTTAAGGCAAAAGAGAAGTTTGAACAGATTAAAGGCAGTGAGTTTCTGACAAAGGAAGAGCAGAAACAAATCGCAGAAGGGCTAAAGAAAACAGACGTTCAGCTTGACGACCAGAAAAAACAGATAGCCGAGCTTTATAACCGCAGCGTCGAACTTTACCAGGCCGGTCAGCTCGAAAAAGCACGCGAAGGTTTTGCTAAAATCGCCAGGAATAATCTTCTTGTGGCACCTGAGGGTATGACCGCAGAGGATTATCTGGTTAAGATAGATAATGCTCTGGGTAAAAACGTTCAGCCCGCAGCCCCGGCACCATCTGCCGAGAAAACAAAACCTCAAACTCAGGAGCCGGCTGAAACTAAACAACCAGCAGCTCAGGAAACGGCTGTTTCCGAAACCACAAATGCTCCGGAGCAGAAGCTGCAGGAACCAG
>Ga0315293_10002862_pt1 | contig 16634 bp, 5 predicted proteins | sample YL17G13_20_MG_FD_203071 | JGI IMG/M metagenome (GOLD analysis project Ga0315293, IMG submission 203071) | Sediment microbial communities from Yellowstone Lake, YNP, Wyoming, USA - YL17G13_20 | ecosystem: Environmental > Aquatic > Freshwater > Lake > Sediment | place: USA: Wyoming | collected...
TCCCACAGGGAGCCGGCGGACGATGTCGCGAGGCGCATCGGGAAGAACATCGCGAGCCTGATCGAGGACGGTTCGACCCTCCAGATGGGTATCGGGACCATACCCGACTCCGTCCTCCACTACCTCACCGACAAGAAGGACCTCGGGATACACACCGAGATGTTCTCGGACGGGCTGATGGAGCTCGCCGAGAAGGGCGTCATCAACAATTCCAGGAAGACGATCCACCCGGGCAAGACGATAGCCTCGTTCTGCATGGGCAGCCAGGCGCTGTATGATTTCGTCGACAACAACCCGGCCATCGAGTTCCATCCCACTGAGTACACCAACGATCCGTTCATCATAGCACAGAACGACAAGATGGTCGCAATCAATTCGGCCATAGAGGTCGATCTCTCGGGGCAGGTGTGCGCAGACTCTCTTGGTGTGATGTTCTACTCTGGCATAGGTGGGCAGGTCGACTTCGTCCGGGGCTCGTCCAGGTCCAAGGGCGGGAAGCCAATCATTGCGATGCCCTCGACCGCGAAGAACGATACGCTGTCCAGGATATCCGTGAACCTGAAGACGGGTGCGGGCGTGGTCACGACCAGGGGCGACGTTCACTACATCGTCACCGAGTGGGGCGTCGCATACCTCCACGGCAAGAACATCCGCGAGCGCGCGATGGCGCTCATCAACATCGCCCACCCGAAGTTCAGGAAGAAGCTCATGGAAGATGCCAAGAAGCTCAACTACATCTACAAGGACCAGATCCTCCCGATGGAGTCGTGCGTGTACCCTGAGGAGATGGAGACCATCATGGTCACCAAGGACGAGACGCACCTGCTGGTCAGGCCCATCAGGCCCACGGACGAGGAGATGCTCAGCGACATGTTCTACGACCTGAGCGACCAGACGATCATCAACAGGTTCTTCAACATGCTCAAGTCGATGCCCCACAGGAAGCTACAGGAGTTCTGCTGCATCGACTACGAGCACGACATGTCCGTCGTGGTCATCCACGGGGTGTCGCCCAAGCAGAAGGTCGTCGGCCTCGGCAGCTACCACCTGAACCCTGCGACCCAGCGGGCGGAGATAGCGTTCCTCGTCGCGGACGAATGGCAGGGGAAGGGCATAGGGACGTTCCTGATGCAGCACCTGGTCAAGGTCGCGCGTTCGAAGAAGATAAAGGGGTTCACCGCGGAGGTGCTTAGGGACAACGTGGCCATGATCGCCCTGATGCACAAGAGCGGCGTGCCCGCCAACTCCAAGCCCGTGGACGGCTGCTACCTGTTCACCATGGACTTCTGAGCGGTTGTTATCTAGGGCGACGGGGATTACAGTCGGGGTAGGCGCGTGCTTCTAGGAGCCCACGAATCCATCACTGGCGGGGTCGACAAGGCGCCCGAACGAGGGCGGGTCGACACCTGCGACTGCATGCAGATATTCTCGAAGAACCAGATGCAGTGGAAGGCCAAGCCCCTGGACCTCGACGAGGCCCGGAGGTTCAAGGACAACTCCGACAAATTCGCCATCAAGGAGACCGTCATCCACGACTCCTATCTGATAAACCTCTGCAGCCCTGACAAGTCGCTCCTGAAGCAGTCCCGGGAGGCTTTCTTGGAGGAGACGGTCCGCGCGAAGCACCTAGGCGCGCGATACCTCATATTCCATCCGGGAGCCCACATGGGAAAGGGCGAGCAGGCAGGCATGAAGTCGATGGCCGAGTCGCTGAACTGGGTCAGGAAGGAGTTCGGCTCGGGTGATGTGGAGTTCCTGCTCGAGATAACAGCGGGCCAGGGGAGCGTGCTCGGGCACTCGTTCGACCAATTGGCGAAGATCATCAGCATGCTGGACGATCAGAAGCACGCGGGTGTGTGTTTCGACACATGCCACGCGTATGCGGCCGGGTACGATGTCAGAACTCCGAAGGGATACGAGGCCACGTTCGAGATGTTCGATGAGATGATCGGGCTCGAGAAGCTGAAAGCGTTCCACCTGAACGATTCGAAGGGGAAGCAGGGCTCGCGTCTCGACAGGCACGAGAACATCGGCAAAGGGTTCCTCGGCGCCGAGTGCTTCACGAATCTCATGAACGATGGCCGGTTCGAGAAGGTCCCGATGATTCTCGAGACTCCTCAGAAGGAGGCCATGTACAAGAAGGAGCTCAAGCTGCTCAGGTCGCTCATCGGGAAACGGTGAGGTCCGGTCCCAGGCCGACCTGATCGATGATGTCGACATCACCGGGCGGCAGGATGCTCTGGATCTCCTCGATCGGCACCTGGAAGAGGTCCGAGAGCTGCTTCGCGAATGCGTTCTTGTCCCTCTCGCCAGGCCTTATGGTGGCGAACCTCTTGCTCAGCGCGCGCACGGCTCCTTCCGGGCCGCACATGATCTTCCGCTGCCCCTCGAACTCGATCTCCCCGATGCCGAGCTTGATGTCTATCTTGTTCGAGTAGTTCCTCTTGCCTCGGATCACGAACGCGCCCTTGGCCAGGTACTCGCCGCTCTGCGGGGTCTTGCTCACCTGCTCAGGGAGCACCCAGTAGCCGGCGGCCGAGCCTATCTTGGCGTTCCAGGCTTTCGAGGTGGCGACCGCGAACTCGCATGCCTCGACGAGGGTCTTCTCGGTGATCCCTTCCCTCATCTTCACGACGATGCTCGGGGCGCCGTGCATGTCCGCGTGGGCGTACCTGTCCCCCGCGTCGAGGTGTTTCTTGACGAGCGTGTCGTTGCTCTTCGCGTCCTTGCCCCCGAGGACGACCGCGCCCTCGCTCGATATGAACCAGCGGTAGCGCTCGAACCAGAACCGCTTCGTGTGCTCGTGCTTCGCGCGCACCGCCTGCGCCCTGCTCGCCTGTCCTTTGCGGAGGGCATCCAGGGCCTTCCTCGCATCCTGCAGCGCTGCGAGCGCGCCCTCGAGCTTCCTCCGGTCCTTCTTGGATTCCTCGTAGTACCTCTGCGCGTTGGACTCCACGGTCCCGTGCAGGTCAAGCTTGAACTGCGCGGAGCCGATCTTGACGACTAGGTCCGCGCTCTTCCGGTCGAACGAGACGAACCCGGGGATGTCGTCCATGGACTTCGATTCTGCGAGCCTCCTCTTCCCTTCGGCGAGGATGAGGGCAACATCCGCGTAGACCGCGAACAACGCGTCGCCGGTCATCTGGGCCTCTCTCCCCTCGTCCTGCAGCCTCATGATGGCCGCCTCCTGCTGGGCCACCTTCCTCTGGAGCTTCCCCAGCTCCTTCTCCTCCTCCGCGGGCTTCTCCTTCAGGGGCTTCGGTTCCCTCGATGCGTACGCCTCGACCGCGGATGAGAAGGTGTCGAACTGCTCGTGCACGAGGCGGTCGTAAGTCCTCATCCTGACCGGGACGACGTCATCGGCCGTCCCGTCCTTCAGGACCAGGTAACCTCCCCTGCCCTCCGCGACCTCCTGCGAGAACCCCTTGATCGCGTCTAGGATCGCCCCGGCCTGCCCGATGTCCGTGGAAGCAGCCTTCGCGGATCTGTCCAGGCCGGTCCTCGAGACGATCTCCTCGCTGTACCTGCCCCCCAGGTTCAGCTTCGTGGCCAGGGTCCTCACGATGTCGGCGTCCGATGAGCGGAGTATCTCTAGGAACCCTTCCGGGGACATGGTCCGCGGGTCGGGCACGGGAGGAGGGTACGAGAACTCGCTCTTGGCCCGCACGTCCCTGTGCTTCCACTTGTGGCCCGTGAGCGGCTGCACGATGGCACCGTCCTTCACGAGGATGACATTGCCGTCCCCGAAGAGCTCGAGCACGAGATCCCAAGGGCCGTCCTTCTCGAGGGTGATGACGGCGATCCTGTCGAACCCCTGCTGCCTCAGGCCGACTATCTTCGCGTTCGAGATCCTCTTCCTGAGCATCATGGCGAAGTCGGACGGCAGGCCGGGGTCCGCGACGTTCTTGTCGGACCGGTAGAGCCACTTGCCGACATGGAAGTGCACGAAAGCCTTCTCGCCCGAGGGCCCCCTGATGGACAGGATGAGGTGCCCTCGGTCGGGGTGGTACACCTTGTCCAGGTGGCCGCCCGCGAGCGGCTGCAGGTCCTTGAGCGCGGCCGCCACGTCGAAGCTGCTCAGCGACTCCTTCATCGGCGTCTAATCCCGTGCGACGCTAATAAATGATGCGCCTGGCCGAGGCCGATGAACTGGCCGAGCGGGGAGGGGTCAACAACCTTTTAATACGCATGTCAAGATGCCTTGCGGCCGACACCCGATGCCACTGTGGCTTAGAGGTATAGCGACGCCTTGGTAAGGCGTAGGTCGAGGGTTCGATTCCCTCCAGTGGCTCTCCATCTCCTTCTCAGGCGGCGGCTCCGCTGCCGCGGTCGAAAAATGAATAGAAGGAAAGGGTTTATTCGAGCGTGTTCAAGCGGTCACTGTGAACAAGACCTCTATCTTGAACATGTCCGCGGCTCCCATGAACCCGAAGGTCACGGAGCCTATGTACACTCCCTCGGCTGCGGGCATCGTGTACGCGATCTCGAACGCGTGGTATCCCGTGTCTACAACGGCCTCAGGCAGCACGGCGTTCATGGATGCCCCCGCGACCCCCTGGAGCACGGTCAGCGAAAACACTCCAGGGTCTCCGCTGATCGTGTACCCGAGGACCTTCACCAGGTACTGTCCGTCCGCCGGGTCCATGAGCGTCAGGCTCTCGAACGAGCCTCCCGTGCCCACGTACCAGTACGGTTCCGTCAGGTCCGCGATGCCGTCCAGGTTCGAGTCGTACCATACCGCCAGGTCGATGTCGTCCGCTCCGGAGACCGGCGCGACCGAGACCGTCAGCTTGTTGCAGTTGGCCACGGTCAGAGGTCTCGTGTACACGGCCGCCGCGAGGTCCGCATCGAAGTTGCCAGAGAGCTGGTCCGGATATATCTCCTCGTCCGGCCAGAAGTACTTCACCATCGGTGGCTCGCCCGCGCCTCTCGCCTCGAGCGTTCCGTCGACCGCGATGTCGTACCACGCGGGTATGGTTCCTGAGAGCTGGTCCTTAGATATGCTCAGGCCGACGCTGCTGGCCTCGGCCCCGAACCCGTTCATCACGACCCATTTCGTGAACCCGGTCGGCGCGTCGCTCGCTGCATGGCCTGCCATCAGCGGGCATCTGGTGATGACCGCGAACGGCGCGGGCATGCCCAGGTCGGTCATGAACGACCCGATCGGGGCCGCTATGACCTCCTTCGCCTCGCCCGTGTTCGTGTACGGCGCGAACACTCCGGCTCCCATGTACCTCTCGTCGCTGGACGCTATCCTCGTCTCGTAGTATCCGGGGCCGTAGTCAGAGAACACGCCCATCCACGGGCTCGTCGGGTCGACCGCGACCGGCGCGAGCACGTGCAGGTTGATGTCCGTGGGCAGCTCGGCCCATTCGGCGCCGACCATGAGGTAGGCGTTCCCGTCCGGCAGCTCGCTGTCGGGATCCGGCAGGACCCAGAAGATCCTGTTGTCCCCGACCTCGTACCTCCAGTACTTGTCCGAAAGGCCCTGGACGTCGTTGTTGTAGGGAGTATCGAAGTACGACTCCCCGCCGAACTCGAACTCGTAGTCCGTCGCAGGCACATTGATCACTATGGGCATGCACTGGGTCCTGTCGTCGTCCCTGATGTACACTCCGGCGCCGTATGTGCCGACGAACGCGTCGTCCGGCACGGACACCTGTGCCTCCCATGAGACCTGTCCGCCCGCGGGCACATCGAGCTCGATTGCCGATGCGAACTCCGTGTCTGCGCCCGCCTCGCGGACCTTGACCCACGGGAACTCCTGGAGCTCGTAGTAGTCCAGCTGCACCGTCACGAACACGCCCGGCGCGGGTATCCACGGCCTGACCCTGACTATGAGTCCATCCGTGATCCTCTCGAGCGGGTCCTTGATCATGACCGTGTTGTAGTTGTTGCACTCGCCGTCGACCGTGAACCTGAAGAGCTCCCAGACCGACGGGCTCTTGACCTGCGCGTCCAGGTTGCCGTTCCCGTTGAGGTCCACCCAGTCGTGCAGCTCAAGCCAGTACTCGAAGTTCTCTACCGTGTCGAGTTCAGGGTCGAACTGCGCCATATCGACGTACATCGTGGCCTTCAGCAGGTCCGTCCCTTCGGGCACGAGACTGGTTATGTCGATGTACTGCTCCGTGTTGCCCCTGGTCGTCGTGCTGATCGTGGACGATGAGGTTTTCAGGAGCAGCTCGCTCGAGACCGTGACGGTCCTGTCCTCGGCGCCTGTGTTGTAAGTCGTGACGAGTTCCGTGTCGACCGCTCCCGGCAGCATGAAGTTCGGGAAGGCCTCGTAGACCTGCCCGTACACGTCTCCCGGGTACAGCGCGCTCGTCGCGAAGTTCTCGCCCTGCGCGAACGATACCGTAGCCTCGCCGCCGCTCATGAGCTTGCAGAACGTGGCTGCGTTCAGCCAGCCTGCACCCTGCTTGAACGGGTCGAAGTGCATGTCGTCCGCGGCGCCCATCAGGACCGCCTTGGCGTAGTCGCTCGCCGGGAACTCCCCGTGCGTCTCGAAGTACGCCTGGAAGCCGAGCGCTGCGCCTCCCGCCGTGGTCGGCGTCGCGTGGCTGGTGCCGCTGCCGATCTGGTTGTGGGCAGCGCCGTTGCCGGGCACCGTGTTGATCGAACTGCTGTCCGTCGCGTCCATGTTCAGTGGTGCTGGTTCGAGCGAGTATGCGCCCGAGGCGATTATCTCGGTGTTGACCTTGCCCGTCTTGCCAGGCCCGGCGTTGGAGAACGGTATCACATCGCCCCACTTCTGCAGCCCGGGTGCCATCTCGTAGCCCATGAGGTACCTGTACTGCATTGTGGTGCCCGCGCCCACATGCACCGACGTGAAGTCGGTGATGCTGTGCGTCGTGCCGTATCCCGGTCCTCCGTTGCCCGCCGACCAGAACCACATCGTGTCGCCGGAGAGCGATATCGTCATCATGATCATGTCCAGGATGTTGTAGCCCGCGTCGATCGCGGTGTCGGACCACCCGTAGCTGTTCGTGCAGATGTCCGCCTCGTCGCCCGTGCCGAGCACTCCGTCGACGCCGTACTCGACGTACTTCCAAGCGTTGACCGTGCTGCCGGTGAAGGGCACCGCCATGAGCTTCGCGTCCTGGGCCATGCCTCCGAGCTGTCCGCCCATGGTCCTGCCGACCGCGAGGGCCGAGCCCGAGGTCATCGTGCCGTGCGAGCCCGCGTACGCGCCCATGAAGGCCACGCAGCCGCCCGCGCTGCCCACGAACTCCGCCCCATACATCCAGTCGGATGCGGGGTAGACCGTCTCCCCGTCCGCGATCCAGTAGATCATGCTTCCTGAGTAGTCCGCGAAGCCGTCCCCCGCGTTCCACATGGATGTGTCCGTCAGGCCGGTCGTGGCATCGTAGAAGTCGAAGTACGATATCTCGTCGCCCATCGTGCAGGGCTTGTCGTTCGCGAAGCTGAAGTCCCTCATGACATCGACGTAGACCGTGTCGTACACGCCCTTGACCTTGCTGTCCACTACGAGGACCGCGATGTCACCGCCGACGTACTGCCCGATGAACGGGTCGGGGTGGTAACCTATGTGGTACTCCCCGCTCTTGCTCTTGACCAGGTTGCCGTTGATGTCCATCAAGCCCTTGATGATGTATGTGGCGCCGTCGAACGCTATCGAGCCGCTCTTCTTGTTCTTCGCGGCCACGATCGTGCTCGTGTCGGCCATCCAGCCGCCGATCTTGCCGTTCGCCCACTTGGACGCGGCGTAATCGTCGTACGCCATCGGCCAGCCCGCGTACAGGCCGGACTCGTATCTGGCCTGGATGCCCTGCATGTCGGGGTGCGCGAGGTCGAATCCGTCGTCGATGACGGCGACCTTGACCCCTTCGCCGGTGAAGCCCATGTCCCACGACTCGACCGCTCCATGGACGACATCCACATCATAGTCCTCGACCGCAGGGGCGGCCGTGGTCTGGAAGTCCTCCCTGGCCAGGTCGATGTTCGAAGGCTCGATCTCCGGCGCCTGGTACTGTAGGATCTTGGTGACGCCCGGGCTCTCCGCCAGGAGCCTGATGGTCTTCCCATCGAGCTCCATGAGGCTCACGTCCGGGATGCCCGCGACCTGCTGGCCGCGTATCAGCCCAAGTCCCTTGGAGGCGAGGATGTCGTTCGCCGCCTCCCTGTCGTCCACAATCAGATAGACCTCGAACGGTCCCCTGGACTCCCTCATGCTCTTGTCGAGCCTCGGGTCCAGCTTCGCATCCGGGTCGGTGATCTCCGCATTCAAGCTCACATCAGCGCCGCCGAGCCGATTCGTCAGCGCGCTCTCCTCGGCGAGCAGTTGCGCTTCGTTCGCGGGCGTCGATGACATTGCGACAAATGAAGTCATCACCATCAACGCGCACGCTACGAAGCTCAGGCTCGCCCCGCTCATCAGCCTGTTCACTCTAATCCCCCTCTCTTCACCACTTCGATAAAGCAGCCTAGAAGGGCTGTCCGTGGTATGCGTCTGAGTGCATTTCCCGCTATTATAGGATATCGGTGTTTCGAGAGTGAGTCAGTGCATGTTTCGAACAATCGTGTTAACGGCGAAATAACGTGCACGGATGCACAGGCATGAATGAAAAAGAATAGGTTTTAAAGGGTTTGTGTGCGAAGGGGCTCAGCGCCTCTTCTCGTCCTTCGAGATCTCCCTCTCGAGCTCCTCGAACTCCTTCTCGACATCCGACGGCGCGCCGGGTTCGCTGATCTCTTCGGTCGAGTGCTCGGGCCCGCTCCCGCCCTTCCGGCCGCTCAGCATGAACCAGACGATCGCCAGCATGACGATTGCAATGGCGAACAGCCCTATCGACAGATACATCAGCAGGTCCGCGAAGGCGTTCGCGTCGTCCACCCTCGTGTTCACGTCGCCGACATCCTGGTCGATCTGTTCCTGGAGCGTGTCGATCTGGTCCTGCAGGTCCGCGATCTCCTGGAGGAGCGACTCGTTCACATCGCCTATCTGTCCGTCGAGGTCTGCCTGGAGTTCGTCCAAGGCCGTCTGCAGGTCGTCGATGAGGCCCTGGATGGTCCCGTCCTCTGTGACGAGGTCGTCCACCTGGTCCTGCAGGTCGTCGATCTGGACCTGGAGCTCATCGATCATGTCCTGCATCTCATCGGGCGTCACGTACACCGGCGGCTCGTAGGTCACCGTGATGCTCTCGCTCGCGGAGTTGCCCAGCTCGTCCTCTGCGACGACCGTGATGGTGTTGTCTCCCTCCGTGAGGGTGACCACAGCGCTGAACCCTCCGGCGCCGTCCTCGGCCGACACGCCATTGACCCAGACCATCGCCGCAGCGTCGTCGACCGTGCCCGAGACGGTCACAGCCGCCTCGGTGACGACGGCTTCGTCGTCCGGCGCGTCAATCGTGATCATGGGTGCGGTCGTGTCAAGGACGATGGTGACATCAGCGGTCGCAGTGTTGCCCACGGAGTCCGTGGCCTCCACGACGAACACGTTGTCGCCCTCGGCCAGGGCCACCTCGCCCTCGAAGGTACCGTCCGGCATGACCGATACACCGTCTCCGTCGACGGTGACCGTCGCGTCCGCGTCTGTCCAGCCTCTGATGTACGCCGTCGCGTCAGAAGTGGGCGAGGCGACATCGTTCAGCAGGAGCATGCAGTGCGTGTCGGACTCGAGCATCTTCACCATGGACGCCTCGACACCCGCGTCGTTGGTCGTCGTGATGGTGAATATGTTCAGTCCCTCGCCCATGGCCATCGGGTCCGATTCGAAGTAGCCGTATTCGTCGGCAACTGCGCCCAGGGACCCAACAGCGTTCTCGATCAGTACATCTGCATACGGATCGGTCCAGCCGCTGACGAGCACTTCCGTCAGGGCCACCTTCGAGCTGTCGGGTATCGGGTCCGCGGTGGCCGGGTCGAGGAACTCCGCGGTGAACGTCTCGATCACGGAGTTCACCGTGAAGGTCGTGTACGACCCGCCCCAGTTGCCGTACCAGTCCGCCACCTCGATGTACAGCAGATGCTCTCCCTCCGCGAGCGCCATCGGCAGCTCGATGGTCACGTTCGCGTCGTCAATCCAGTATGCCAGGTCTGAGACGTCGAAGTACCAGTCGATGGTCACGTACAGGCTCCACCATTCGATGCCGGTGTAGAAGTACGTGTGATCGTTCGCGTAGAACGATATGGTCGGGCTGCTCGTCGCCAAGGACTCACCGTCGTACGGGCTGAGGCTGTCGATCGTCGGCGGGCCAACATCGGTCACCACGATGGTGAATGGTATCTCGATGGTGTCATCCGCGCCCGCGAACCCTATCATCGCGGTGCCCCAGAAGGTGCCTACCCTCGCCGGCACATTGTACGCGATGTCGAACGTGTAGGTCCCTGACATGGCCGTGGTCTCGTAGTTCGTCACCGTGACGTATCCTTCGACCGCCGTGTCGATGAACAGGTCGAAGTATCCCGGGTCACCGGTCACGCTGTAGCCCAGCACCTTGATTATGTACTGCCCGTCAGCAGGCGCCTCCCAAGTCAGCACCTCGTACGACCCGCTGGCGCCGACGTACATGTACGGCTCCGTCAGGTCCGCCTCGTAGTCCATATCCTCGTCGAACCACACGCCGAGGTCGATGTCAGGAGCGCCCCATTCCTCCATCGTCGTCACGATGAACTCAGGGCAATCCTCGACCCACAGGTACCACGTGAACCACGCGTTCGCGAGGTCGTAGACGAAGTCGCCCGTCATCGAGTCCTGGTATATGTCCAGGTAGTAGTTCGCCTCGCTCTCGTACGGCCCATCGCCGCTGCCCTTCACCTCGACAGGGATCGAAGTGGTTATGTCGTACCATCCGGGCACCGTCCCCTCCAGGGGTATCGGCCCTGGCTGGTACGCGTCCAGATAGACGCTATACGGCGAGTAGTCGTTGATGGACATCAGCATCGTGTGGCCGTACAGCGTGTCGGATGCGGAGCTGCCAGCCATCACGGGGCACCTGGTCAGTATCATGAACGGCGCCGGGCCAGTGTCCCAGATATACTGTCCCAGCGGGGCCGTCAGCACCTCGCTCGGCCCTCCGGTGTTCGTGTAGATTCCGAAGGTCCCTCCGCCCATGTACTGCTCGTCGCTGGATGCGATGGTCGTCATCGAGTATCCTATTCCGTATGGGTACGAGCCGTAGATTGGCCAGCCCGCGTATTCGGAGGCGAGCACGTGGATGTTCACATCGGTGGGCAGCTCGGTCCAGCTGACGTTGACCATGAGGTACGTGGTCGGGTCGATATAGTCCGATGGCATGCACCAGTACATCCTCCAGTCGCCGACCTCGAACCTCCAGCCCTTGTCGGCCAGGCCCTGGAATTCGTTGTTGTACGGCGTATCGAAGTAGGATGCTCCGCCGAAGTCGAACTCGTAGTCCGTCGCGGGGACGTTGATGACCACGGGTATGTTCTGCACCCTGGTCCCGTCGTTGACATAGATCGCCGCGGCATATGTGCCGATGGGTGCGTCGATCGGGACCTCGACGTTGACATACCAGTCAAAGTAGCCCCACGGGCTTATGGCCGTGCTCAGGCTCGTGCTCCAGCTCGACCCTCCGTACTCCATGAGGGTTATCCACGGGAATGTCGTGAGCTCGTAGTAGTCCAGCTGGAGGGTGATATCGATCCCGGCCGCCCCAGCGATGCTCCTCACCCTTGCGATCAGGCCGTCGTTGGTCCTCACGATCGGGTCCTTTATCATGACCTGGTTGTAGTTGCTGTCCGAGCCGTCGACGGTGTACCTGAACAGCTCCCAGTTGCCGGAGCTCGTGTTCATCACGCCGTCCATGTCGAGGTCCACCCAGTCATGTAGCTCAAGCCAGTATTGCACGTTCGAGACATAGTCCATCTCGGGATCGAACTGGTCGAACGGCATGAACATCGTGACCTTCAGCAGGTCCGTCGTCGCAGGCACATAGCCTGTGAGGTCGACGTAGATGCTCCCCTCGTCCGCCGTCGTCATCGTTATGACGTCGCTGTCGGTCCTGAGCAGGATCTCGCTCGTGATCTCCACGTTCACCGGGTTGGCGGAGTCGTAGTTGATTGTCTCGAATATGTGAGACGAATCGGACTCTCCTGGTGCGAGGAAGTTCGGCATCGCCTCGAGCCTGTTGCCGTACTCATATCCCGGGTAGAGCGCAGCCTTTGTCCAAGCTGGCTCGTTCCATCCGGACCAAGCGATCGTGTCCACGTACGGCACCGCCCCGTAGAGCAGGCCCCTCACATAGTTGCCAGCATTCAGCCATCCGGCGCCCTGCTTGAGCGGGTCGAAGTGCATGTCGTCGCACGCAGCCATCAGCTTGGCCTTTGCGTAGTTGTAATCCGGATACCCGCCGCCGGTCCACCAATAATACGCCTCATAGCCCAGGGCCGCCCCTCCAGCGACGGTCGGGGTGGCGTGGCTCGTGCCGCTCCCAATCTGGAAGTGCATGAATCCATCCAAGATAGAGCCGAAGTAGTCCCAGTTGTTGAGAGGCATCGGCTCCAAAGAGTACGCTCCAGAGGCGATTACCTCGGAGTTCAGCTTGCCCGTCCTCGAGGGTCCAGAGTTCGAGAAGGGTATGACATCGCCCCACTTGGCGTAGTTGATGTCCTGTTCCATGCCAAGCTCTGCTCTGTACTGCATCGTGGTGCCCGCTCCGACGTGTACGGAGGACGGGTCCCACACCGAGGTCAGCGTGCCGTATCCGGGCCCGCCGTTGCCGGTCGCCCAGAGCCAGAGCGTGTTACCTCCGTAGAACCCAGATATGTACGCAGCGTACATGTCCGTGAGCTCGTCATAGCCTGCCCATATGGCGTTGCCGGACCATCCGTAGCTGTTGGAGCAGATGTTCGCCTCGTCTCCAGAGGTGTAGGGGTCCGCGCCAAGCTCCGCGAACAGCCAGGACGCCCAGGAGTCTCCGTTGAAGGGTATCGCTATCAGCTCGGCGCTGGGCGCCATGCCAGTGAGCATGCCCCACATGGAGTTGCCGTTGCCCAGGGCCGCGGACGAGGTCATCGTGCCGTGGCTCTGGCCTAGAGAGAACTCACCGACGAACGCGACCGCCGCTCCACTCTCGGGTGTCCAGTCGGCACCATAGATCCAGTCGGAGCCAGGGTAGACGTTCATCCCGTCGCTGACCCAGTAGACCATTCCACCGGACAGGTCGGGGTAGCCGTCCCCTGTGTTCCACGATGAGAAGTCATAGGCTTCGGTCCAGGTGTTGTAGACGTCTATGTATGATATCTCGTCGCCCATCGTGCAGGGCTTGTCGTTCGTGAAATCGAAGTCTCCCCAGACATCGACATAGACAGTGTCGTAGACGCCCGGTGTCGTCGAGTCGGTCACAAGGACCCCGACATAGTATCCCATCAGGTATGCGAGGTTCGCATCGGTGTGGTAGCCGATGTGGTAGTATCCGCTCGCGGTCGGGATCCCGGACACATAGTACCAGTTTCCGTCGAACTCGACATAGCCAGCATCCTCCACGGCCATGTAGCTCGTGTCTGCGACCCAGCCACCGATGTCATAGTTCGCCCATGCGGAAGCCGCCGAGGCCTCGAACGCGATCGGCCAGCCCGAATATGCGCCACTCGAGTACCTGGCCTGCTGGCCGTACAGGTCTGGGTGGGCCATGTCCATGCCCGTGTCGATCACGGCTATCTTGACGCCGTCGCCGTAGAACCCCATGTCCCATGCGTCGGTCGCCCCGTGCAGGTAGTCGACATCCCAGTCATCCACCTCTGGGGGCGCGGCCTGCAAGTCGGACTTCTCGATTACCATGTCGTCCGAAGAGGTCTTCTCGACCTCGGGTGCCACATAAGGTGCTATCTTGGATGTGCCTGAGCTGGACGCCAGGGCCGTTATCTGGTCCGATGTGAGGTCCATCATCCTCATCGTCGGCATGCCCTGGAACTCGAATCCTTTCAGCTCGTTCAGGCCGTTGCCCGAGAGCACCTTGTTGACGGCCGTCCTGTCGGTGACCACGAGGTTCACCGTGAACGGTCCTTCGGACCCCTTCATCTTGAGCAGCAGGTCAGGGTCGATCTTGGTCATCGGGTCCGCTCCCGGAAGCGCTGCGTCAAGGGCGGTACCCGTCTCATCCACCGCTTCCGCCGATGCGTGTCCCGATGCGAGGACGACGAACGAAGTCGTCACCATCAGGGCCATCAGCAGGAAGCTCAAGCTCGAACGTCTATACTCACTGAACGCGATTTTCATCCTCCTCATCCTCCCTAGAGAGAACCCGTGGGGGACGGTGCTCTCCCGAAGCAGGGTAACACCGTAATGTCGCGTATATAACAATATCGAATTTTGGATAACTGGCATAAATGTCCATCATTGATAAGGCTTGGCAAGGAAACGCCCGAAGAATCGCCGTGTTTTCCGCTTAGATGTGCAACGCATCTGAGGCCCTGTTCAGGCTCCTGAGCGCCTTCTCGACATCGGCAGGCAGCGGAACGCGCAAACTCGAATCGCAGGAACCGTTTCGGTCGTCAACTTTCAAGTACCACGTGATGTTTCTGAACAGCAGTCGCAATCGATTTCGAGGTGCAGGACGATGGGCGGGACGAAATTGGAGCCCTGGAACATACACAACGGGGATCCCAAGAGCAAACACTCGAAGGCCCACGAGATCGCTAAGTGGTTCAACAAGCAGAGGATAGGCCTCGTCCTCGGGCCGGTCCTGTTCCTTCTGATCATCGCCATCCCGGAGCCGCAGTCCATGATAGACGCGTCCCAGGGGATGGCCGTCGATGTAATGGACAAGGCGCCTCAGATCGCCCTCGGCACACTCTTGTGGGTGCTCACATGGTGGGTCACTGAGTGCGTCCCGCTGGGGATAGCCGCGCTCATCCCTCCGATGGTCTTCTCCATGTCGAGGATAGTCACATGGAAGACCGCACTCACGGCCTTCACGGACCCCATCATCTGGATATTCATGGCGGGGTTCGTTCTCGCCGCTGCGTTCCGGAAATGGGACCTCGACAGGCGGATAGCGGTCCGGCTCGGCTCTCTCTACAAAGGGACCAACCCGATGATCGCGGCGTTCTTCGTCGCTGCCCTCCCGGTGTTCATACTCACATTCACAGGTTCGATCACGGCCTCCACCGCCGTGGTCTTCCCGTTCCTCGTGGCCTATCTCTCGATGGCCGGCGTGAAGCCCGGGGGCAGGTACAGCGAGGCGACGATGCTCGTGCTCGCCCAGGCCGCGACGGCGGGTGCGATGCTCCTGCTGATCAGCACGCCCCCCAACCTGATCGCGAAGAGCACGGCATTCGAGTTCGGTGCCGACATAACGTTCCTCGACTGGCTCATAATCGGAACTCCGCACGCCCTCATCGGCCTCCTGATCTCATGGGTGGTCGTGTTCAAGGTCCTCAAGCCCGAGGACAAGACCATCAGCGCGGACAAGGGTAAGATGGTCGCAGTCGCGAAGCAGCTGGGCAGGATGAGCAGGGGCGAGAAGACCGTGCTCTGCATACTCGTGCTCGCGGTATCCCTCTGGGTGTTCCCGTCCATGGTCAAGGTCGCGGCGGGCTACAACGACGACCTAACGCCTCTCAGCCAAGACCTCGCCCAGATCATGCCAGAAGCGATGCCCGCGGTGCTCGTCATACTGCTCGCGGCCCTCATCCGGATCAAGGGCGAACCTGTCTTGAAGTGGGAGGAGATTGCGAAAGGGATCGACTGGAACATCGTGTTCCTGTTCGGCGGAGGCATCGCGCTGGGCATAGGCCTAGAGGCGAGCGGGTTCGCCGGCTGGCTCGCGGACCAGGTGGGAGGCGCGCTCGGAGACGACGCGAGCAGCTGGACCGTATTCGCGGTCTCGTGCGTGCTCGGGTTCTTGCTGACATATGCGGCGTCCAACACCGCGGCCGCGCTCATCTCGTGTCCCATCGCCGCGAGCCTCGCGCTCGGCGTGAGCGCCACGGCCGACCCTTCGGTCGTAATCCCGCCGATCATAGGGGCCGCGCTCGCGTGCTCCATATCGAGCGCGATACCGTCGACGACGCCCCCGATGGCGATCGTGTACAGCTCTGGATACGTCAAGATGTGGAGCATGTTCAAGGTCGGGATCATCTCGGACCTGCTCAGGCTCGGGGTGCTGATCCTGATAGGTCCGTTCCTGTGCAGCCTGGTGTTTTGACGGGGAAAGGGCGGCTGGTGCGCGGGCGAGCATGCGCGCGATGGCACACTGCGCGCGCGTGACTGGTCGGGCCGAGGTGCAGGCATTATATACTGATGCATGCACACGTGTACGTAGAAGGGATGCACGTTGCCTCAGAGTCTCATCGAAAACGCTCTCGGCGGAGCCGCAAAGAGCAATGTGAGCAGTGAGCAGGGTCCGCAGCAGCCCAAGACCGCGGACGAACTTGAGATAGAGCGCATAGCCGAGGGGCTGAACGTCTGCATCAAGCTCGTCGGGTGCGGTGGCGCGGGCTCCAACACGGTCAACCGGTGCTTCGAGGACGGCCTATCGGACGTCCAGATGCTGGCCATCAACACCGATGCGAAGCATCTCCTGACCGTGAAGGCGCAGAAGAAGATACTGATCGGGAAGGTCACGACCCGCGGGCTGGGCGCCGGCGCGAGACCGGAGATCGGCGAGAAGGCCGCGATGGAGAACGAGCCCGAGATCAAGGATTTCCTG
>Ga0315293_10002865_pt1 | contig 16628 bp, 13 predicted proteins | sample YL17G13_20_MG_FD_203071 | JGI IMG/M metagenome (GOLD analysis project Ga0315293, IMG submission 203071) | Sediment microbial communities from Yellowstone Lake, YNP, Wyoming, USA - YL17G13_20 | ecosystem: Environmental > Aquatic > Freshwater > Lake > Sediment | place: USA: Wyoming | collected...
CCTTGGCTGCTGGTAGGAGTCGGTGTCGTCGCGGTGGGGGCCCTGATCGTGCTGCTGGCAAAGAAAAAAAGCACTACTCCGGACACTCCGACCGGACCTTACAGCAATGGAGTCTTGACGATCAATCGCGTGCGCTATGACATGGCATCGATTCCCAGCGGGGAATTCCAGATGGGCAGTACCTCTTCAGATGGTGACCCCGATGAACAGCCGGTGCACACCGTACGCATAACCAAGGGCTTCTGGCTGGGCAAGACCGAGGTGACCCAGGGGCTTTGGCAGGCGGTAATGGGCAGCAATCCGTCAAAATTTAATTATGGCGACAATTATCCGGCGGACAGTGTTTCCTGGGATGACTGCCAGGCCTTCATAACCAAGCTGAACCTGATGGCCGGAGGGAACCCTTTCCGCCTGCCGACCGAAGCCGAATGGGAGTACGCCTGCCGGGCCGGAACGACCGGGGAGCGCTATGGCGACTTGGATTCTATCGCCTGGTACGAAAGCAACTCGGGCGGCGTCACCCACCCGGTCGGCCAAAAACAGCCCAACGCCTTCGGCCTCTTTGACATTTTGGGCAATGTATATGAGTTTTGCCAGGACTGGTATGGGCCATATGCGGCGGGATATCAGACCGATCCCACCGGGGCAGCTTCGGGCATGTATCGCGTCGATCGCGGCGGCGCCTATGTTTACCCCGCCAGGTTCGAGCGTTCCGCCTATCGCGACGGGTTCGAACCGGGCTCCCGCAACATCGCCCTCGGCTTGCGCCTCGCTGCAAATTCAGCTAGTGGGGGGTGAGCTCCCGAGCACCTTTTATTTCATGAAAAAGAATTTTGCCAGGGCCTGGGTTGATTTGCATAAAGCCTAGGGGAGGGAAAATGAAACTTATAAATAATTATCGCAGACAGATTTCTCTATTCGTGATGATCACGTTTACTATCCTGCTGTGCTTCTGGGCCAACCAGACGCCGGCGGCGCCAGCGGTTCCGGCGTCCGAAAAAAGTTCGACCACAGTACGGGCAAGCGGGGAAGACGAGACGCCTGGCTTCATTGAAGGTGATGAACCAGAGCCCGTTGTCAAGAAAGGGAAAAAGTTTCCCTGGCTGCTGGTTGGAGTCGGAATCGTCGCGGTCGGGGCCCTGATCGTGCTGCTGGCAAAGAAAAAAAGCACAACTGATGACACTCCGACTGGGCCCTATAGCAATGGGGTGTTGACGATCAACGGAGTACGCTACGAGCTGGCAGCGATCCCGGCCGGGGAGTTCCAGATGGGCAGTACCTCTTCAGAGGGTGACCCCGATGAACAGCCGGTGCACACCGTACGCATAACCAAGGGCTTTTGGCTGGGCAAGACCGAGGTGACCCAGGGGCTTTGGCAGGCGGTGATGGGCAGTAATCCGTCTTATTTTGGATATGGCGACAATTATCCAGTGGAGATGGTTTCCTGGGATGACTGCCAGACCTTCATAACAAAACTGAATCAACTGGTCGGTGGGACCCCTTTTCGCCTGCCGACCGAAGCCGAATGGGAATATGCCTGCCGGGCGGGAACGACCGGGGATCGCTATGGCGACTTGGATTCTATCGCCTGGTGGTACTACAACAACTCTGGCAACTCCACCCAACCGGTGGGTCAAAAACAGCCCAACGCCTTCGGCCTCTATGACATTTTGGGCAATGTCTGGGAGTGGTGCCAGGACTGGTATGGGCCGTATGCGGCGGGATATCAGACCGATCCCCCCGGGGCAGCTTCGGGCACGTATCGCGTCTTTCGCGGCGGCGACTGCTACAGCGACACCAAGTTCGCGCGTTCCGCTTATCGCGGCGGGGACTATTCGAGCTCCCGCGAACACTCCCTCGGCTTCCGCCTCGCCGCAAATTCATCTAGCGGGGGGTAGATGCAGTTTAAAGCCCTGTACCGCAGACTGGAAGACGCGCTGGCGCAGATCGAGCGGATAGGTAACATCTCAGAGATCCTGGAACTTGTCCTGGAGACTTTGCTCGATCGTTTCCGCGATGAACTGGGCTTTGAAGGCGGGCGGATCTACGCGCGCGAAGGGGAGGACTATGTCCTTTGCTACGGGTTTGGTTCAGCCAGAAATGTCCCGCTGGGAATTGTCGTGCCGCGCGACTACCAGCCGCATCTCCGCACCCTGAAAGAGGGTGTCGTGGTCATGCGCCAGGATGAGGCCGGATTTGACAAGGCGTTTGAAACGGCGATCGGAGTAAGGTCCATGTTCGCCGCCATTGCGGTCGGCGAGGATAGCAGCCACGTGATCGCCTTCTCGGTGAAGGAAGGGGCAAACGAAGAGCAGATCATCTTCTCCCTGACGGCGGTCCGGCATGTCATCAACCTGAAGCTGCAGCAGATGAAATTCACCGGGATGCTGGAGGAGTCGCGGATCGTCCAGGAATCGATCATGCCTGCGGGTTCACCCGTTTTCCCCGGCTACGACGTGCACGGCAAATCCAGGACTGCCGAGGAGTTGGGCGGGGACATTTTTGATTACCTTCCCGTCTCGGATCGCCTCTTGGGGATCGCGATCGCGGATTCTTCCGGCCACGGGCTTCCCTCCGCGCTGCTGGCGCGGGACGTCATCACCGGGCTGCGCATGGGCGCGGGCGCGCAGCTGCCGCTGTCGGAACTAATCGAACGCTTGAACAGGGTGATCCACCGGGCCGCGCTTGCCACCAAATTCATTTCGCTCTTTTACGGGGAGTTGTCCGCGAACGGCGAGTTCAGCTATTGCAATGCCGGCCACAACGCGCCCCTCTTGCTCCGGGGCCGTTCCTTTCTCATGCTGCAGAAGGGAGGCATGGTGCTCGGCCCGTTGCTGAGTTCCCGCTATCAGAGCACCAGCATGAATCTTCTTGCCGGCGATCTCCTGCTCCTGTACACGGACGGAGTGATCGAGCGTGAAAACAGGGAAGGCGAGATGTTCGAGATCAAGCGCTTGAAGACCGTGCTGTTGGAGCACCAGGCGAACGAGGCCGCGATGATCGTCGATGCCGTGCTTCGGGAGGTCGACCTTCACGGCCAGGGAACTCCCGCAAGCGACGACATGACCGTGCTGGCCGTACGCCGGCTATGACAGCCGTGATTTTAGAAAAATTCTTTAAAAAAACAATATCCGGGAGTTAGTGGGGAAGGTGGAAATATTAAATAATAAAAGGAAGTTAAAGTGGAGCTGGGGAGGCTCGAACTCCCGACCTTCTGAATGCCATTCAGACGCGCTGCCAAACTGCGCTACAGCCCCACAGGGAAGTATTTTATACCATATTTCGGAGCACAATGCAACCACAAATATATATGTAGGGGAGGACAGCACAAACCGATCAAATCCGCCAAGATAGGCGGATGATCGGTGTTGTCTGCCACCGAAGGGGGTTTCAAACCCTCCCGGTTACTTATCGTTCCAACAAACCGCCTTACACGTACTCCATTTCCAGGAACTGGCCGCGCAGCTGGTTGACCTTGTCCTTGACCGTCTGCCCCTTGATGGCCGCGGCGATTAGCTCGCCCAGGACGGCGAAATCGCTTTCCTTCATGCCGAAGCGGGTCATCTCCAGGGTGCCGATGCGCAAGCCCGAGGGGTTCATCGGGTCGGAGTCGCCGGGGAGCATGTTGTAGTTGCAGATGATGTCGTTCGCTTCCAGGGCCAGCGCCGCCTTGACGCCGCCGCCGAAGGCGAAGACATTGACCGCGATCTGGTGCGATTTGGTGTAGCCGAATTCCTTGGCTTCGACCGGGACGCCGCAGGCGTCGAGCGCCTGGGCCAGGGCCACGGCGTTCTTGCAGATCTGGGCGGCGTAGGCCTTGCCGTGTGCCTTCATCTCACGCACGGCGACCAGCAGGGCGGGCAGGCTGTAGAGGTGGTGGTTGCTCGATGTGCCCGGGAAAACGCCGCGGTCGGCAGCCCCCCAGTATTTCTTTTCGTTCTCGGGGTCGAGGTTGCCCAGGATAATGCCGCGCTGCGGCCCCGGGAATGTCTTGTGCGTGCTGCCGGTCAGCCAGGTGGCGCCCTCGGTCAGCGGATCGTGGAACTGGCCGCCGGCGATCAGACCCAGGACATGGGCGCCGTCGTATAGAATGGGTATCTCCAGCTGCTTGCAGATGGGGGCGATCTCCTTAACCGGGTCGGGGAACAGGTAGAGGCTCTTACCCATGACCAGCATCTGCGGCTTGAATTTTTCGATCAGGTCGATGGTCTGCGCCACGTCGATGTGGTAGTGGTCCTCGGTCAGGGGGAAGAACTGCAAGCGCACCGAATTTTCCTTGCCCGCTTTCAACACCTGGCCGCGGGTCTGGATGCGCCGGCCCATGACCCCGAAGAAGCTGTGGCTGATGTGGCCGCCGGCGTCGGTGGAATTGACGATCAGCGCGTCGCCGCCGCGCAGATAGCCCAGGGCGATGGCCGTGTTGGCGTTGTTGCCGCTGTAGGGCCTGACCTCGGCCTGGGCGCAATGGAACAGTTCCCTGACCTCCTTGGCGGCCATGGTTTCGATCTGGTCGATGTATTGCGTCCCCTGGTAGTAGCGGTTGATCTTGGCGCCGACGTTGGGGTGGCCCTCGGCGTAGCGGCCCATGAAATCGTTGAGCTGGATGGAGCGGACGGCCGGGCTGGGGGTGTTCTCGCTGGCGATCAGGTTGATGCACTCCCGGCCGCGCCATTGGTTCTGTTTTTCGACAATGGCGAAAATATCTTTTGTATCGACGGGCATGGGACCTCCTTTTTGTTTATGTTTTATAAAATCTTGTCTTCAACGTCCTGACTCAGGAAATCGAGCCGGGCCTGGTGCCGCCCCCCTTCGAAGGAGGTTTCGAGGAAAACGTCGACGATGCGCAGCGCCGTACCTACGTCGGTCACGCGGGCGCCGAGGGCCAGGACGTTGGCGTTGTTGTGGCCGCGGGCGGTCCGGGCGTCGTTCTCGTCGCGGCACAGGGCGGCGCGCACGTTCTTGAACTTGTTGGCCACGATGGACATGCCGATGCCCGAGCCGCAGACCAGGATGCCGACCGTGTTTTCCGGATCCGCGGAGACCGCGGCCGCCGCCTTGGCGCCGTACTCGGCCCAGTTGGCGGCTTCGCTCGAAAACGTGCCGTAATCCTTGACCGTGAAATTCTGCTCCTGCAGGAACTCCCTGATCTGTTCCTTCAATGCGAAGCCGGCGTGGTCGGAAGCAACAACGAGTTTCATACTTGCCTGCCCTTTGGCGATGGTATCGTCATGATGGATGAAATTCGATCGCGGTGCTGCGTTCATCTCTATTTGCAAAAATAATATAGATCAACCCGAAAGTCAATAGTGGTTCAGGGGGACTCTCAATTGGTTCAATAAAAGGCTTCGCGCTGCTCTTCCTCGGCTCCGACGACGATGGCCGGGGCGTCGGTGCGCGGGCAGACGTTCTCACAGATGCCGCAGCCGATGCACAGGTCGGGGACTACGTAGACCTGCTTCACTTTCTTGAGCTTGCCGCGGAAATTGTAGAGCTCGACCTCGCGCAGGCGGATCGCCTTTTCGGGCACCGGGCAATGCTCCTCGCAGACGCCGCAGTTGTAGCCGTCGGCGTAAGTGTAGCAGGTGCTGCGGTTGATCACCGCCGTGCCGATCTTGAACTGCTTCTTTTCTTCCAGCGCGAGGCTGGCCAGGGCGTGGGTCGGGCACACCCGGGTGCAGCGTACGCATTCGTATTCGCAGTAACCGCATGAAGGGACAAGCAGCGGGGTCCAGAGCCCGTCGAGCCCGGCCTGGAGCAGCGCCGGCTGGATGGCATTGGTCGGGCAGGCCTGCATGCAGGCGCCGCAGCGGATACATTTTTTCAGGAAATCCTTTTCGGCAGCCGCCCCGGGCGGGCGGATGAAAGGGTGGCCCTTCGTTTTTTTACCGGCCGCGATCTGGGGCAGGGCCGCAGCGACCAGGCCGCAGCCGACGGCGCTAAGGATCTGTCGCCGCCGCGGAGCCAGGGCCGGGACTTGCCCGGCCTTGGGGAGTTGCCAGCGGACGTCGATGGCCGCGACCGGGCAATCCTTCACGCAGTTCATGCAGACCAGGCATTCCGATTTCTGATAATCCGTGAACGGGCCGCCGTAGTAGGTGCAATGCCCGGCGCAGGCATTGCACTGGGTGCAGTTCGGATTGACGTGCAGGCGGAAGAGCGAGTACTTGGCCAGCCAGCCGTAGAGGGCACCCAGGGGGCAGAGGTAATTGCAGAAGAAGCGGCGGCGGTACAGGTTCAGCAGCAGCAGACCGAAAAAAATCGCGCCGATGACGAAGCTCAGCAGAAAGGTCCGCTGCGTACCGCTCAGCAGCCAGGCGCGGCTGAAATCGTACAGCGGCTTGATGATCCTGCTGCCCAGGCTTTGGCTGTTGGCCCCGCTTTCCAGGGCGTGCTGCAGGAGAAAATTCAGCCCCGGGAAAAGGGTGACCGAACTGCTGCGGGTGAGCAGGGAGAAAGGATCGAGCCAGCCCAGCCACTGGGTGGCAAACAGCGAGGCGACCAGCAGCACGATCAGCAGTATGTATTTCCAGCGCAGTGCTCCGTGGTGGGAAGCGATCTTTTTCTTCACGCGCCTTGAGCCCAGCCAGGTGAAGAACTGCTGCAGCGCGCCGAAAGGGCAGATCCAGCCGCAGAAAAAGCGGCCGAGGACCAGGGTCAGGACGAGCGGCACCAAGGCCAGCAAAAAGGGGCGCAGGAATGGCCCGGCCAAGGCGTTCACCCAGAGGTTCAGGGGGTCGATGTAAAAGAAAGCGCCCGTATGGGGCAGGCTCTCGACCGCGATCCTGCCGCTAATCAGGAGCAAAAAGAAAAACAGGATGGAGAACAACACCTGGCTGGCGGTGCGCAGCCGCTGCCATTGTTTCCCCTTTTTGGCGTTCATGGCCCGCTCAGATGGAAAGCGATTGGATGGGGATCCTGGCCGTTTCGATCTCGCCCATTTTCCGGTTGAACGCCGCCTGCAGGAATTCGAGCTGGCCGGGGTTCATGCCGAAGAGCGCTGCCGCCGCCACGTCGGCGTGCATGATGTGGGTGGTGGCGATGACGGTCTTGCGCAGTTCCACGTCGCTCAGTCGGCCGCCGATCGGGCCGTTGCGCGTCAGAACGCGAAAGGCGTCGACCAGCACCAGGTGGTTGCTGAAACCGTTGGCCAGGTCGGCGATGTTCTCGCCCATGTCTCCGTGCAGCTTGCCGCGGTTGCCGCCCAGGATGCCGTAGAGGTTTTTCATGGCGATGGTCAGCCCCGCGCTGCCGTGGTGCTTGAGGATCGGCACGTTGATGAATTTGTCGACTTCGAGGAAATCGCGGAAAACCGGCCATTTACCCAGATAATCGCCGTGAAAATCGTGGCTGACCAATCGGTTTTCGTCGCAATAACGGACCTCGGCCCCGGCTTTCTTGGCCATGGCGGCGATGCCGCTACGCTCGTAGCAATCTTCGGCCGTGTGGCAGGTGTGGTCCATGACCACCACCTTCTTGGCCCCGGCGGCGAAGGCCAGCTCGATCACCGCCCGTAGCACTTCGGGGTTGGTGCACGCGGCCTGCTCGACCGTCCGGTTCCAGCCGATGTTTGGCTTGACCATGACCACGTCGGTGCGGGAGACGATCTTGTCCATGCCGCCGATCATGGCGATGGCCCGCTTGGCGATCTCGTACGGCGAATCGCCCTGCACCTGCGCCACCAGCGGCCCGCTCGTCTTGTTCTGGCCGGGCAGGAGCGATGGCAGGGTCAGGGCGCTCGAAAACAGCAGGCCGTTTTTTACGAAGGTTCGTCTTTTCATGGGCATATCTTAATCGACGGCGCCCAGGCGGTCAATAGCGGCCCGAAAAAAACTATTTAAAGCTTTTCAACAGTTCGACCAGGAAATCCCAGACTTTGCCGATCGACTCCACCTGTATCTTTTCGTCCGGGGAATGGGGATTTTTGAGGGTCGGTCCGAAGGAGATCATGTCCATGCCCTCTTTCTTGTCCCCGATGATGCCGCACTCGAGACCGGCGTGGATCGCCTCTACGTGCGGCTTTTTGCCGAAAAGGCTTTCGTAGACCTTCTGGCAGCGCGCCAACAGTGGCGATTCCATGTTCGGCTGCCAGGAGGGGTAGCCGTTGCCGCTGACCACTTCGGCCCCGGCCAGGCGGCCGATGATCTCGATCCGGGTGGTCAGGGCGTGCAAGCGCGTCATGACCGAACTGCGCTGGCTGGTGATGACCTCGAGCTTGCTGTTGCGGATCTTGATGTTGGCCAGGTTGTTGGAGGTCTCCACCAGGCCGTGAATGTCGGTCGACATGGCGGCCACGCCGTGCGGCAGGGCGAAAAGGAGGTTGCAAATCTTCGGGCTGCTTTCGGCGGTCAAGGCGCGCTTGCCGGTGGTCTCCGGCATCGGTTCCAGGCTGAGCTTCAGGTTGGGATCGGTGTTCTTGAATTCCTTCCTGAAAACCTGATCCCAGTCGGCGACCGTTTTTTCGAGATTCTTGAAACTGTCCTTGGCGAAGAAGATGTCGGCCCAGGCGTCGCGCGGGATGGCGTTGTGAGCCGTGCCGCCGGCGATGTCGGCGATGCGCAGGTCGGTTTCCTTCTGCAGCTGCAGGAGGGTGCGCACCAGGACGCGGATGGCGTTGGCCCGCTCCTCGTTGATGTTGACTCCCGAGTGGCCGCCGGTCATGCCGCCGGCTTTCAAGCGGGTCATGACATAACCGGCTGGCGGATCCTCGTACTGCAGGGGCAGCGTGATGTGTGTGTCGCGGCCGCCGGCGCACCCGACCGTGAATACTCCTTCGTCTTCGGAATCGACGTTGAGCAGTATCTTGCCGTCGATGAAATCGCCCTGCAGGGCGTTGGCGCCGGTCAAGCCGGTCTCTTCATCGACGGTGAAGAGCAGCTCCAGCGGAGGGTGGGCGGCTTTTTTGTCCAGGGCCAGGGTCATGGCCATGGCCAGGGCGATGCCGTTGTCGGCGCCCAGGGTGGTTTTGTCGGCCTTCAACCAGCCGTCGGCAAAGACGAAGCGGATCGGGTCCTTGGCGAAATCGTGGGGGGAATCGGCCGTTTTTTCGCAGACCATGTCCATGTGTCCCTGGATGACGACGGTCGCGGTCTTCTCGTAGCCCGGCGTGCCCGGGACCCGGATTAAAACGTTCCCCACCTTGTCCGGCTTGGCGACCAGGTCGTTTTTCTTTGCCCAGTCAAGCAAATAAGCGGCTATTTTTTCTTCATTTTTCGAGCAGCGGGGGATGGCGCTGATCTCTTCGAACAGAGCTAGAATTTGTTTTGTTTTTTCGTGTTTGATATCCATTGACACTCCTTATAAAAAAAAAATATATATAAAAAAAACACTTTTGTCAATCAAGAAATTTTTCGCCTGGGCCGATAATCCCGTTTTAGGCTTCTTTTTCCCTTGTTTTTAATCTATAATGGGATCCACGCGCGCAGCGCGAATGCAAAATGGATGGCCAGTGAGGAGGACTTGGGCAACCCGGCAATGGAGATGAAAAACAAAGTCAAGCGCGGCTTTTCCCTGGCCGCAACCCTGCTCGCCGTCTGCTCCCTGTCCGGCGCAGATCAGTGGCTGAACGAGAACCAGGTGCGCCAGGCCATGCACGCCGAGGCCTACCGGCTCCTGGCCCAGAAGATCGATTCGGTGCGGGACGGTACGCCGGGCGGCTTCGACTACCATATCGAGCAGGCCTACGAAAAAATAAAGAATCGCCTCCCCTCCGATTCGCTTTCGGCCAGTGAGCTGGAGGTCTGGCTGCAGCAATTCAATCCGGACCCCGGCCACAGGCCGGCCGGCGGCAATGAAAATGAATTCCAGACCCTGATCGATCTTTATATCTCGGGCATGTCCTTGGAGATCATCAATACCCTGCAGTACGAATGCGAGCAGGCCGCGGACCTGATCGCCGTGGTGGCCGAGATCGCGGCCGAGATGAAAAAAATTCCCCACCCGGGCCGGGAAGCCCTGGAGCAGGCGCTGGAGCGTTCGGACTTGACGGGAAAAACGCAGGCCATCGTGAAAAACATCGACCGCCGCTGGAGCGTTCCGGCCGCCGGCACCAACATTTTCGCCGCTTACAGTGTCTGGAAAAAAAACATGACCGGCCTGAAAGCCGATAAAAACCTGCGCCTGGTCTTTGATCTTGGCGACCGCTACCGGGCGCGCTACCCTTTCCTGGACGAATTCATCCGCGAGTACCGCCGCCTGGCCGAGGCCTTCCGCCAAGCGGTCCTGGACCTGAACGCCATGCTCGAAGGCAACAGCGCTGGCTAGTCACACTATAGTCACACTGAATGGTTTCAGTTGATTACAAAATGACTGAAACCAAAGTGTGACTATCTAGTGTTGGTAGGCTTTAGATGATCCTGGCCTGGAAGCGCTCCAGGAATTCCCCCTCGGAAAAGATGTGCTTCATGCCGAACTGGTGGTTGGAATAGGCCGAAAACTCCTTGATGGCGGCGGCGATGAAATCGAAGTTGGTTTCCGGGTCGCTACCGGCGTTGCAGATGTAGATGGAGCGCAGCAGATCGATCTGGTTGCTGAGTTCGTCCTTCAGGGTCGGTTTCTTTTGCGCAGGTTGCCTTTTCGTGGCCAGGCCGCACAGGTCGCGCAAATAGTCGTCGCTGTCCAGAACCCTGGCCGGGGTTTCCCTTTTCTGGTAATAGCGGCGGACCAGGTAGGGAATGCCGGTTTCGCTTGATTTTTTTATCTCCTCGTTCTCCACCACCCAGCCCAGGTTGCGAAAGCTCACCCGGCTGGAAACGGTGCGGAAGATGTTTTCCACCAGGGGCTTGATGGTGTTCTCGACCGATTCGGCCACGGTGTTGAACTTGTTCAAGACGTAATACACTTTGAAATTTTCCACGTAGTAGCGCAAGACGCGGATGAAATTGTCGTGGGGGAACTGCTCCGCCGCTTCGTTGATGAAGTCGTCGAGGTTTTTGGCTTCGGGATCCTGGCCGTGCTGCAGGAAATCATGCAGGCGCTGGAATAGCGGCGCCGGCTGTCCGTCTGCGGGAAAATACCTCTCCCGGACCAGGGGGGCGGAGAGCATGATGTTCAGCATGCGGAAGAGAATGGCCTTGGCGATCTCGGCCGCCGCCAGCGTGGCCGCCCGCAGCCCCGGAGTGAACAGGATGATGCCGCTGTTGGAGATGGGCAGGAAATCCAGGACGTGGGTGTCCAGGCCGGCTTTCAGGTCGATGATCACGTAATCGGCCCGCAGGACGTTGATGGCCTGGACCAGCTTGTTCTTGGTGGCGGAATCGAAATTAACGATATCATGGACGAAGCCGCGCGGCGAGGCGATGAAATTGAATTTGGCGAAGGCCCGGTCGGGATCCATACTTAACGGCAGGGCCTGCCGGCATTCCTCCATGGAGGTCCCTTTTTTTAGGAAATGGAAGAGGTCCCTTTCCACGGGCGCATCCAGGAAATTCCTCAGGCTGGACGTGCCCGTGTCCATGTCAATGAGAACGGTGGACTGGGTCTTGGCCAGGGCCAGGGCGAGATTCAGGGCGAAGGTGGTCTTGCCGACGCCGCCTTTCCCCGAAGATACCGGCAGGATCCTCATCGACGCGCCATTTAGTCCAATTTCTTGATGCTCGGAAAGATCTTGTCGACCAACGGGGCAAATTGATCCTTCTCGTCTTTTTCCCAGCCGATGGCGCACAGTAACACGGATTCCTTCACGACGATCAGCGCCACTTCCACCGTCCAGGTTTCGTCGTCGCGCTGGCCTTCGCCGCTGAAAAAATCGGTTGTCATGCCGTTCAGTTCGCCCTGGCGCACGTCTGAAAGGGCGTTGAAATCATCAATCTCTTCCTTCAAGATGAGGGCATTGTAGGTTCTCAGGGCCTGGCGCAGGTTGTTTTCCTTCAGCAGGAGTCGCAGCACGCAGAACGAATCACCCTGCGGAGCGTCGGCATACAGGGCGCCGATCTCCTCTTCGCTGTCGATCTCCCAATCGTCAGGCAGCCAGATCGAGACGCCGCCGGTATGGTTTTTAAAAATCTCCGCGCCAGCCGTTCCGCCGGCAGCGGTCAGCAAAAAGACGAATATCAGCAGGGATATCGCTTTTTTCATTCCCTTCCGCTCCTTTTCATCATGGCCTCCCGAGGCAATATAGACCAGGCAGCAATAAAAATCAATAGCCGCCCTGGGGGCCCCGGCTCGGGAAAAACTTTTTAGATACCGCCCTCTTTTATCTCAATGGCGGGGTCGGCCATTATTTTCCCAATCACCTGCAGCGCGGCCGCCGTCTCGCCGCTGCTGAAATACTCACTGCGCCCGGCAGCGGGGCCGGGATTAAGCCGGCCGCTCAGGAGCAAGCGGCGCCACAATTGCCGGGCCACGGGTTCGCCGGTATCGATCACTTCGACCCCAGGGCCGCAGATGGCGGCGAGTTGGCTGCGCACGAGCGGATAGTGGGTGCAGCCGAGCACCAGGGTATCGATTCCCTTTTCCAGCAGCGGCCGCAGATTTTTTTTCAGGATGGCTTCCAGGCGCGGATCGTCGAGGCGGCCGGCCTCGATCAACTCCACCAGGCCGGCTACCGGCTGGGTGTACACTTCCAGCCCGGCCGAGAAATTTTCCAGCAGCCGGGAAAAGCGCCCTCCTTTCAGGGTCAACGGCGTGCCCAGGACGCCGATCCTCTTGTTCCGGCTCAGCCCTTGCGCGACCTTCAGCGCCGGCTCGATGCCGATGATCTCCCAGTCCGGGTAGGTCAGACGCAGCCGCTCCAGGGCCGCTTCGCTGGCCGAATTGCAGGCTACGACCAATGCCTTTGCGCCGCGGTCAAGCAAAAAGCGGCTGATGGCCAGAGAACGTCGGCGGACGAATTCACTCCCCTTGCTACCGTAGGGGCAATGGGCCGAATCGGCGAAATAGACCATGTTTTCAAATGGGAGGATGCGCCGCGCGGCCAGCATGACCGACAGGCCGCCGATGCCCGAGTCAAAAAATCCGATCGGCGCCGTCAGCGGATATTTATTGCCTTGTTTTTCGTCCATGATTGTTCGGTACGAGTATACACCAAATCCTTATGTTATTGAATTTATTAAAGTCCTTATGAGAGCACCCCCAAGGGGGGTTGACCCGCTAGATAGTCACACTAAATGGTTTCAGCGGCTGCCATACTTGATGAAACCATAGTGTGACTATAGCGGGAGCAATCTTGACAATCAGCGCTTGGGTTTGTACACTGCTGGCAGCCGCAAAGAGGGGCTGCAACCATGGATGAAAAGGAAAAAACCCGGGAACTGGTTGTTGTCGACGTCAAGCACTACAGGAAAGTCAAGAAAGCCCTGCACGAGAGCGAGGAGCGCTACCGCCTGCTCTTCGAAAACATTCCCATCGGCATCTACCGCACTACCCCGGACGGCCGCATCGTCGACTCCAACCCCGCCCTGGTCAAGATGCTGGGTTATAAGTCGTTCGCCGAGCTGGCCGCCCGGAATCTCAAAAAAGATTTCTCCGACGTCGGCTACCAGCGCCGGAATTTCGTTAAGGTACTGGAGCGGGACGGTGAGATCAGGGGGCTGGAGTCGGTCTGGAAAAAACGGAATGGCGGTGAAATCCATGTGCGCGAGAATGCCAAGCTCATCCGTGTCGAGGGTGGGCAGGTTTTTTTTGAAGGGACGGTCGAGGATATCACCCTCAGCAAGCAGGCGGAGGAGGCCCAGCGCAAGCGGACCGAACAGCTGGAGATTCTCAATCGAGTCATCTGCGCCGGCAATCTGGTCGACTCGATATCGGAGCTCCTTGGCCGCATCCTCGACCACGTAGTCCGGCTGCTCAATTTCGAAATGGCGGCGGTCTATATGTTCGACAGCGCTTCCAAGCGGGTTTCCCTGGTGGCCAAAAAAGGGCTGCCGAAGAAGTTTCTCCTCAATGATCCATACACGTCGACCGATGTACTCCCATTCGCTTCGGTGCTGAAATATTCCCGGCCGGTGTTCGCCGACCAGATCCGCAAGATCGATCCTCGGCTCAGCAAGAAGTGGGGCTGGCAGATGGCCGGAAGCATCCCGCTGCTCTCCAAGGGGCGGGTCATCGGCGCCCTGAACGTGGCCAGCTGCAAGCGGGAGTTCTTTACTCACGAGGAGAAGGATGTACTGGCCCTGATCGGCAAGGAGGCCGGGACACTGATCTCCAAGCTGCAAACTGAGGCGGCGCTGCGCGAAAGCGAAAAATATTATCGCACCTTGATCGACACGTCGCCTGATATCATCATGGTCATGAGCTTCGATGCCAAGCTGCAAACGGTCAACCAGCAGTTTTTAAAAGTTGGCGGCTATTTTTACGACGAAGTGATCGGCAAGAGCGCCTATGATTTCATTGCCGGCCTCGACCGGGTCTTTTTGAAACGAAAGACCTCCGCTTTCATCAAAAAAAACAAAGTGTCGGGGTCGGAATACCTGTTCAAGAAAAAGGGCGGACGGACCATTCCCCTGGAGGTGACAGCCTCGGTGCTGAATGACGACCATGGCAGGCCCAAGGGAATCATTGCCGTCGGCCGCGAAATCAGCGAGCGCATGCGGGCCGAGGATCAGCTTCGTTTCATGAGTTCCATTACCGAGAACACCTCCGATGCGATCATGGTCACCGATACCGATTTTGCCATCACCTATATCAACAAGGTCGGGGAGAAGTTCTTTGGCTATGCGCTGGACGAACTGAAAGGCAAGACGCCGGGAATACTCAATGCCGAACCCTTGGCAACGCAGATCCAGAAAAAAATATACAAAACCGTTGCCAGCGGGCAGACTTATCTGGGCGAATCGTTGAACCGGCGCAAGGACGGATCGACTTTTTACTGTGAGTACAAGGTCATGCCCTTGAAAGACAAAAATGGGAAAATCTATAGCTACTCATCGGTGCAGCGCGACATCAGCGAGCGCAAGCGCAACGAAGAATCGCTGCGCCAGAGCGAGGAAGCATTCCGGCGCACGTTCGAGGCCATTCCCGACCCGGCTTACATCTGGATACGCCAGGCGGACGGTCGTCTGATCCTGGACAAGTTCAACCAGGCCGCCGTCAAGATCACCAAGGGCGGCATCAAGAATTACCTGGGCATCGAAGCGCAAAAACTCTTTCGCGGGCAACCCGATTTCGTGACCAATATTCGCCAGACCATGGACACGGGCCAGCGGCAGTCTTCCGAGCTCCTTTACGAGTACCAATCCACCGCTCAAAGCAAATGGCTGCAGGTCGACTACGTGAAAACGGCCGAAAACAGCGTCATGGTCATTACCAAGGACATCAGCGAGCGCAAGGAGGCCGAGAGCAAGCTGCTGGCGTATCAGAAGCAGCTGCAGGCCCTGACGTCGGAAATGATGCTGGTCGAGGAAAGGGAACGGCGTCGCATCGCCTCGGAGCTGCACGACCAGATCGGCCAGAACCTGGCCTTGTGCATGCTGAAAGTGACCGCCCTGGAAAAGGACGTGAACGGGGGGGCTTTGACGGGGGAGTTGGCCGTGATCCGCCGGCTGCTGGAATGCAGCATCCAGGACGCCCGCTCGCTGATCTTTGACCTCAGCCCCCCGGTGCTCTACGAACTGGGCTTCTCGGCCGCGCTGGAATGGCTGGCCGAGAGGATGCAGGAGCAGTTCAACATCCCGGTCGAATTCGAGAGCCGGCTGAAGGATCCGGAATTGAAAAACGACCAGCAGGTGATCCTGTTCCAGGTGGCGCGCGAACTGCTGATGAACATGGGCAAGCATTCGCGGGCCAGCCAGGCCAAGGTCATCCTCTCGCAGGAAGGGCCGTTCCTCAAGCTCCAGGTCAACGATGACGGCGTAGGCTTCGACGCATCGCGGATATTCGCCCCCCGGGAGGCAAGCAGCGGCTTCGGCTTTTTCAGCATGCGCGAGCGCTTGCATTATCTCGGCGGCGGGCTGGAGGTCAAGTCGAGACCCGGTCAGGGTTCGCAGATCATCCTCAAGGTCTTGCTGCAGGGCGGCGGGGCCGCGGCCGGGAACCCGAAGGGGAAACCATGAGCGTGAAAATCCTGATCGCCGACGATCACAAGATCATGCGCGACGGCCTGCGCCATCTGTTGAAAAATGAAAAAGGCATGGAGGTCGTCGCCGAAGCCCAGAACGGCCACGAAACCATCCGCCTGGCCGAACAGCTGCGGCCCGACATCATCATCATGGACATCTCCATGGACGATCTGAACGGCATGGACGCCACCCGCCATATCACCGGCAAGGGACTGGGCTGCCGGGTGATCGCCCTGTCCATGCACGCCGACAAGCGCTTCGTAGCCGGAATGTTCGAGGCCGGGGCCATGGGTTACCTGCTCAAGGACTGCGCCTATGACGAACTGGTCAAGGCGATCGAGCAGGTCCTTTCGGGGCGCACCTATCTTTGCTCCATGATCTCCGGGGTGGTGATCCGGGATTATGTCCAGCGTCTGCGCAAGAGCAAATCCCCGCTGCTGAGCCTGCGTGAAAAGGAGATCCTGCAACTGCTGGCCGAGGGCCATAACACCAAGCAGGTCGCCGCCAGGCTCAAGGTTTCGGCCAAGACCGTGGAGACCCACCGGCAGAATATCATGAACAAGCTGAACATCTTCAATATCGCCGAACTGACCAAGTATGCCGTCCGCGAGGGCATAACGTCCTTGGAAGTATAAG
>Ga0315293_10002867_pt1 | contig 16623 bp, 10 predicted proteins | sample YL17G13_20_MG_FD_203071 | JGI IMG/M metagenome (GOLD analysis project Ga0315293, IMG submission 203071) | Sediment microbial communities from Yellowstone Lake, YNP, Wyoming, USA - YL17G13_20 | ecosystem: Environmental > Aquatic > Freshwater > Lake > Sediment | place: USA: Wyoming | collected...
GTTGTTGCAGAGGATATTGAACTCAAGATAACAAAAAACAATCCTGAAACAGCTCCTGATTTCGTGCGGAAGGGAGTGGTTACTTTCTTCAATGATTCAAAAGGATTTGGTTTTATCCGCGACCTGGTGTCAAATCAGAGCGTTTTCGTTCACGCAAATAACCTTCTGGAACCCATTAAAGAAAATAATGTCGTAGTTTTTGAAATCGGGAAAGGGCCCAAAGGACCTTCAGCCCTGAAGGTCAAACTATTCAAGGAAGAATGATATAATCAAAATAATTTGATTACCTTTGCCCCCCGACTAACAAAGTGATTTCCACAAAGCGTTGTCAGACATTTTGCCCAGTCTGTATTTGAGTTCATTTCAGCCGGGATAACAAATCCATCGCTCCCGGAAGCACATCATAAAACATATTAATGATAAATTTTGAAGAAATGGGATTCACTCCCGGTATTCTGAAAGCAATTCAGGAACTTGGTTTTGAACAACCCCTGCCGGTACAAAAAAAAGTGATCCCGCTTATGCTTGGAGATGAAAGTGATATTATCGCCCTTGCACAAACAGGAACAGGAAAGACAGCTGCCTTCGGATTACCTCTGGTTCAGGCAACTGATACAGATACTGACAAGACTCAGGCACTTATTCTCTGCCCCACCCGTGAGCTGTGTATTCAAATCACAGGGGACCTTTCAGACTACTCCAAATATACGGGCAATCTAAAAATACTTGCCGTTTATGGAGGTGCAAGTATCGATAACCAGATACGCGGATTAAAAAAAGGTGCGCATATTATCGTTGCCACACCGGGAAGGTTGATCGATCTGATCGGAAGGGGAGCTGCCAGGCTGAAAAATGTCAGCACAGTAATCCTCGATGAAGCTGACGAAATGCTCAATATGGGATTTCTTGACAGCATAAATGAGATTTTAGAAGAGGTCCCGGAAGGAAGAAGAACTCTTTTGTTCTCAGCTACCATGTCGGCTGAAATAGCTTCAATTGCCAGAAAATACATGAACAATCCGGTTGAAATTACTATCGGAACAAAAAATTCATCTGCCGATAATGTAAGCCACGCTTATTATATTGTCCATGCCAGGGATAAATACAAGGTACTGAAACGTATCGCTGACTTTGAACCGGATATTTACGCAATTGTATTTTGCCGTACCCGCAAAGAAACCCAGGAAGTTGCATCAAAACTGATAAATGACGGTTATAATGCTGATGCGCTCCATGGTGATCTGTCACAGGCACAGCGCGATGCTGTAATGCAGAAATTCAGATTAAGGAACCTGCATATGCTTGTGGCAACTGACGTTGCTGCACGCGGGCTGGATGTTGACGACCTTACTCATGTTATTAATTTCAGCCTTCCTGATGATGCCGAGATTTATACGCACAGATGCGGCCGTACCGGAAGAGCAGGGAAAACAGGAATTTCCATTTCACTTGTTCACCTGAGAGAGAAACAAAATCTTCTGAAGATCGAAAGACTGGTTAAAAAGCCTTTTAAAGTCATGCCCATTCCTACTGGAACTGAGATCTGCGGAAAACAGCTTTTCAACTGGATCAATAAACTTGAAACTGTTGTTACAGATCATCAGGAAATTGAAAAATTCTTGCCCGAAATAAAGCTGAAACTGGCAGGTATGGACAGGGAAGAGTTTATTAAAAGGGTCGTTTCACTCGAATTTGACAGGTTCCTGAATGATTACCGTCATGGTGAAGATCTGATTGATCCTGTCATTGAAAAAGAAAACAGCTTTGAAAGAACGCGCAAAAATGGCTCACGCGGACAATACCCCGGCAATTATACAAGACTGTTCATAAATCTTGGAAAATCTGACGGCTTTTATCCTGAACAGCTGATTGAACTTGTCAACACCAATACAAAGGGAAGAAAAGTCCCGATCGGGAAGATCGATCTTTTAAAATCTTTTTCCTTTTTTGAAGTTGATCCCGGTTATGCTGATGACCTTATCGGTGCATTGAATGATAAAAAATTCATGAACAAAAAAGTTGCGGTTGAGATTGCCCAGGAGAAGAATGATAAACCGGGAAACGGCGGATATTATGGAAGGAAGCCCTCTAAATGGTCAGGAAGAAAACGCGAAAAGAAAAGCCATCCTTCCACCGCCTGGTAAATCAATCCGGAGAAATGTAATTTGAACCTTGTTTATTGGTATATTTGCATCATGAAAAACGAAATAGAAATACCGGATCATTTCCCCGATGCCAAAGAGAAAGATCTAAAAGCTGCGGCTAAACGGAGAGAAGATTATTCACTCGTCAGGGACTTAAGAGCGAAGGAAGAAAATGAAGCTATTGCACGCAGACTGTTAAGAGACAAAGAGAATAAGGGTGAAGACAAAACAGTTTAAACAGAAACTCCAGTAAAATCTGCTAAACCAGCCGACATTACTCTTTAAGAAAATCAGATTACATCTTATTTTAAGTACATGATGTCAGGATGAGAAGATTGCCCATCCTTCATCTGGTATGAAGATCAGGAGGGGTTTAGTATCTCTTTAATGATGCTTCCATTAAAAATTATTAACTTTTTCTCACAGAATGTTAAACAAATTCCACTTTTTGTTGTTTCTCATCAGGAATATGAACCAGTGTTATCGGAATAACAGGTCAAATAATTCGAAACCTGATATTTACAATATTTCTGGTTTTTTTCTGAAAAAAAGATTTTCTTGTGACATGATTTCGGGGAGAGTTTCCCATAATACTTTTTCAATTATTGTCTTTTTATAATCCTGTCTTAAAATGAAGCACAATGTCATAATTATCGGTGGCGGAGTAAGCGGTACTGCATTGTTGTATACCCTTTGCAAATACACAAATGTGAAAAACATTGGTCTGATTGAAAAGTATTCTGACTTCGGACTGGTTAATTCATCTCCCAGGATGAACAGCCAGACTCTTCATTTCGGTGATATTGAAACCAACTATACACTTGAAAAAGCCAAGAAGGTAAAACGTTACGCTGATATGGTGATGAATTACCTTGAACATGAAAAAGCCCTGAAGGGGGATGAAGGACTTTTTTTGAAAGTCCCCAAGATGGTTCTTGCTGTAGGCAGGGACCAGGTAAAAACACTACGCGACCGGTATCCTTCTTTTGGCCAGTTGTTTCCCAGATTGAAGATGATCGGAAGGGAAGAGATAGGCAAAATTGAACCAAGAATTCTGGAAGGTCGTGATCCTGATCAGGAACTGCTTGCACTCGTAACTGAAGATGGCTATACAGTTGATTTCAGAAAACTATGCCACTCTTTTGCAGAAAATGCCAAAGCTCTTAACCCTGACATATCTGTTTACATGTCGACGAAGGTTGAGAAGATAATCCGTGATGGTGATAATTTCATTATTAAAACTGACAAGGGGGAATTTGAATCAGGAGCTATTGTTGTAGCCGCCGGAAGTCATAGTCTGATATTTGCAAAATCGCTCGGATATGGGAAAAGCTATTCAATACTTTCGATGGCCGGCAGTTTCTATACCGGACCAAAGGTCCTGAACGGTAAGGTTTATACGATGCAGATACCAAAGCTCCCCTTTGCTGCTGTTCACGGCGATCCTGAAGTACATAATGAAAATATTACACGGTTCGGTCCAACAGCAAAACCAATATTCTTCCTTGAAAGATATAACTACTCAACATTCTGGGAATACTGGAAAACATTTGGATTCAGCATAAAGCCTATTTTAAGCATACTCAAAATATCTTCCGACAGGGTAATTTTCAACTACCTTCTCAAAAATGTTGTTTATGACTTCCCCTGGATAGGAAAAAGATCATTCCTCAAAGAGATTAAGAAGATTGTCCCGAAAGTTAAGCTGGATGAAATAAAATTCGCTAAAAAAGTAGGAGGAACAAGACCCCAGATAATTAATAATGCAACAAAAAAACTTGAACTTGGAGAGGCTAAGATCCTGGGTGAAAATATAATATTCAATATTACTCCATCCCCGGGTGCATCAACATGTCTTGGCAATGCCTTTGAAGACTCCTCAAAACTTATGGAATTCCTTTCCGACAGGTTTACTTTCGACAAGGCTCAGTTTGAAAAGGACCTTGTTGAAAATGACCTTGTTCTTACTGTTAGCAAATGAAAATACTTTCTTAAATGATTCTCAATATTGACCTTATAAAATCATGCTACGAAAGGCTTCCGTACCTCATCGGAGAGATGAGGAAAATTCTTGGAAAACCGCTCACATTCAGCGAGAAAGTACTATATGCACATTTGTACAACAAATCAGGTTTCAGATCTTATAAAAGCGGTGTCGATTATGTGGATTTTGCGCCCGACAGGGTTGCAATGCAGGATGCTACAGCTCAGATGGCACTTTTGCAGTTTATAATGGCCGGTAAGGATACTTCAGCAGTTCCGGTTTCGGTACACTGCGATCATCTCATTATGGCTAAAACCGGATCGGCAGATGATCTCAGGACTGCAAATGTTAACAACAAGGAGGTCTATGATTTCCTGAGTTCAATTTGCGATAAATATGATATTGATTTCTGGAAACCAGGTGCAGGTATAATCCACCAGATAATACTTGAGAACTATGCCTTTCCGGGAGGTATGATGATTGGCACTGATTCCCACACTGTTAATGCCGGCGGGCTGGGAATGATTGCAATAGGTATCGGCGGAGCCGATGCTGTCGACGTAATGTCAGGAATGGGATGGGAACTTAAATTCCCCAAATTGACAGGTGTTATGCTGACAGGTAAACTGAATGGATGGACCTCCGCAAAAGATATTATCCTTAAAGTATCAGGTTTACTTACCGTTAAGGGAGGAACAGGCTGCATTATTGAATATTTCGGAGAGGGAGCTGAATCTCTTTCCTGCACCGGTAAGGCAACAATCTGCAATATGGGTGCTGAAGTTGGTGCCACATGTTCAGTATTCGGATATGATCAGGCGATGTCACGCTACCTCGATGCGACAGGCCGTGAGGAAATTTCAAAGCTTGCTCATGGAGTAAAAGAGCATCTTACAGCCGATCCTGAGGTTTATTCAAATCCTGAGAAATACTTCGACCAGGTTATTGAGATAAATCTTTCAGACCTTGAGCCATATATAAACGGACCCTTCACACCGGATCTTGCTACGCCGATATCGGAGATGAAAAAGGTTGCACTTAAGAACGGCTGGCCGCTTAAAGTTGAGGTAGGCCTGATAGGATCATGCACAAACTCATCATATGAGGATATTTCAAGAGCAGCCTCAGTTGCAGCGGATGCACTGAAGAAAAACCTTGTGGCAAAATCGCAGTTCACAATTACTCCAGGGTCGGAACAGATACGTGCAATAGCTGAAAGAGATGGATTTCTTGAAACATTTGAAAAAATTGGAGGAATTGTTTTTGCAAATGCCTGCGGACCCTGTATCGGGCAGTGGGATCGTGAGGGTGCTGACAAAAAAGAGGTAAATACTGTTGTACATTCATTCAACAGGAATTTTTCAAAAAGGAATGACGGTAATCCAAATACGCACGCTTTTGTAGCATCACCAGAAATAGTAACAGCACTGGCCTTAGCGGGTGACCTGACATTCAATCCTGTTACTGATTTTCTTACTGACGGGAACGGCGAAAAAGTAAAACTGGCTGAGCCGTCAGGATTTGACCTTCCTCCGAATGGATTCGCCGGTGTTGAGAACGGATTTCAGAAACCTTCGGAGGATAAGAGTTCAGTTTCTGTAAAAATAGATCCTTCATCCGACAGGCTTCAGGCACTTGAACCCTTCCCTGCATGGGATGGCAAAGATTTTACAGATTTGCCCCTGCTTATCAGTGTTAAGGGCAAATGCACAACCGATCATATCTCTATGGCCGGATTCTGGCTTAAGTATCGCGGACATCTCGATAATATATCCAGCAATTATATGATAGGTGCTGTGAACTCCTTCAACGATCAGGCAAACAGTATCCTGAACCAGGTTACAGGGAAATACGAACCTGTTCCTCAGGTAGCAAGATTATATAAATCTGGAAGAATTGGATCTTTTGTTGTTGGCGAGGAAAACTTCGGAGAGGGTTCCTCACGCGAACATGCGGCAATGGAACCGCGTTTCCTGAATGTGAAAGCCGTACTGGTAAAGTCATTTGCACGAATTCATGAGACAAACCTGAAAAAACAAGGTGTTCTTGCGCTGACATTTTTAAATAAAGACGACTATTCAAGAATAAGGGAAACTGATAAATTTGACATAACAGGGCTTAAAGAGTTTTCGCCGGGAAAGAAGATTAAAATAACTATTCACCATTCAGACGGGGAAAAAGAGACGATCTTTGCAAATCATTCGTACAATGAAGCACAAATAGAATGGTTCAAAGCTGGAAGTGCTCTGAACCTCATAAGAATCACAAAGATAAATATCTGATATGGCTGAAAAGATCCGAATTGAAAATGGAAAACTGATTGTTCCTGATTTTCCTGTATTACCATTTATTGAAGGAGACGGTACAGGAAGAGACATCTGGAGAGCATCAGTCAGAGTATTTGACGCTGCTGTAGAAAAAGCCTTCAACGGTATGAAAAAGGTTGTATGGAAAGAGGTTCTTGCAGGGGAAAAGGCATTTAATCTCACCGGAAACTGGCTTCCCGAAGAAACCCTTACTGCATTCAGAGATTGCCTTGTTGGAATTAAGGGCCCTCTGACTACCCCTGTTGGCGAAGGAATGCGATCGCTTAATGTTGCCATTCGTCAATTACTCGATCTTTATACCTGTTACAGACCGGTAAGATATTTCAGCGGCGTTCCGAGTCCGGTTAAAAGACCTGAGGATGTCAATATGCATATCTTCAGGGAGAACACCGAAGATATATATGCCGGTATTGAATTTATGAACGGTACTCCTGAAGCAGACAAGGTCAAAAAATTCCTTATCGGAGAGATGGGGATAAAATCTATAAGGTTTCCTGAAACATCTTCAATCGGAATCAAGCCTGTTTCTTTGGAAGGATCGGAAAGGCTGATAAGGCAGGCTCTCATTTTCGCAATAAAGAGAAATCTGCCATCGGTAACTCTTGTCCACAAAGGCAACATTATGAAATATACTGAAGCAGCATTTATGAAATGGGGCTATGCTCTCGCAGAGAGAGAGTTCGGAGATAATGTATTCACTTGGAACCAGCATAAGAAGATCGCAAATGAGAAAGGAGAAGTCGCAGCAAATGAAGCCATGAAGAGTGCAGAAATAGCTGGAAAAATCATTATTAAAGATGTTATAGCCGATGCATTTCTTCAGCAAATACTAACAAGACCTGCTGAATACTCTGTAATTGCCACACTGAATCTTAACGGCGATTATATTTCAGATGCCCTTGCTGCAATTGTCGGAGGCATTGGAATTGCCCCGGGAGCAAACATAAATTATGAAACAGGGCATGCCATATTCGAAGCAACTCATGGTACGGCACCTAAATATGCCGATCAGGACAAGGTCAATCCGGGATCCCTAATTCTTTCAGGTGCATTAATGTTTGAATATATGGGATGGGATGAAGCTGCAAAGAAAATATACGACGGGCTCGAAAAGACCATACTGAGTAAAATGGTGACATATGATTTTTACAGATTGACTGAGAATGCAAAGCTTCTTAAGACCTCAGAGTTCGCTGATGCAATAATATCACACATTTAGAATCCAAATAATTAAATCATCATGAATATGGAAATCAGTAAATTGATATCACAGTTAGAGCCATCGGTTAAAAAATCGTGCCAGATCGATAGTGAATTGTTTGAGAAATATGACGTAAAACGAGGGCTTCGCAACTCCGACGGATCAGGTGTTCTTGTCGGATTGACAAATGTTGGAGAAGTAGTCGGCTATAAGAAGGAAGGCGATAAAGTGGTTGCAGTTCCGGGGAGATTATTGTACAGAGGAATTGAAATTGAAGATATTGTTGCCGGATTTCAGAAAGAAAACAGGCATGGTTTTGATGAAACTGTCTATCTTCTGCTGACCGGTCATCTTCCGACTAAAGAGGTATTGAAAGATTTCTCAGAACATCTGGCTTCCCTGCGCCCTCTGCCTGATGATTTTACAAAAGATATGATACTATCAATGAAAGGCAAGGATGTACTGAATATTCTTGCAAGATCTGTGCTCGGATTATATACTCTTGATGACCGGCCGGATAGTATTGCTCTCGATAATATGATAAAACAGTCGTTGAATATTATTGCAAAATTTCCAACAATTGTTGCATATTCATATCAGGCATTAAGACACCTCTACAAGGGAAAGACTCTCTCAATCCGTCATCCGCAGCCAAATTTGAGTACAGCTGAAAATTTCCTCTACCTGATTAAAGGAGATTGTAACGGGTTCTCAAAACTTGAGGCTGATTTGCTTGACCTTCTGCTGGTTCTTCATGCTGAACACGGAGGCGGAAATAATTCCACCTTTACGATGAGAGTGACCAGTTCCTCCGAAACCGACATTTATTCTTCAATAACATCTGCAATCGGATCATTAAAAGGACCGTTGCATGGCGGGGCAAATGTCAGGGTCCTGGAAATGATGGAAGATATGAAAATACATGTGAAGAACTGGAAGGATGTTGAGGAAGTGAAGGCACATCTGCTTAAGATCCTGAATAAAAAGGCAAATGACTTTTCAGGAAAGATCTATGGAATCGGTCACGCTGTATATACAATCTCTGATCCAAGGGCTGCAATACTAAAAGCAAAAGCAAGAGAACTGGCAATAGAAAAAGGACGTCTTCCTGAATTTGAACTCTATGAACTCGTTGAAAGCCTCACCCCTGAAGTTTTCCGGGTCTTTAAAGGAGAAAAATCAACAAAGGTAGTTTGTATCAATGTTGATTTCTATTCAGGTTTTGTATATTCAATGCTTGATATTTCAAAGGAACTTTATACACCTCTGTTTGCTATCGGAAGAGTATCGGGATGGTGCACGCACCGGATCGAGGAACTTACATTTTCAGCAAAAAGGATCATTCGTCCTGCATTTAAGAATGTTTACGGGCAACGTGAATATATACCTATTGCAGAACGTCACGAAGATATTTAACAACTTAAAACGATAAGCCATGTCTGAACTGGTACATAAATGTATTGATGATGCCTTCATGAAACTTCTCGAAGGAGATATCACAGAGGCTGCAGCATATTTCGAATGTGCAGAGAAGGAAAATCCTGATAATATACACATCCTGCTTGAGCTATCGAATGTTTACTACATTCTTGGCGAAATGTCAAAATCAATCAGCTACTATGAAAAAGTTCTGAAGATAAAGCCCGACAGTCCATATGTTATGTACAGGCTGGGAGTTGCTCTCTATAGATCCACTAATTTTCCAGCTGCTGTTAATATTTTCAATAAAATTATCGAATCGGGCAAACATTTACCCATGACATATCTCTGGCTTGGGCTGGCTTATTATCACCTTGGTAAAGAAGATAAAAGCATAGCTGCGTACAGGAAGCTCATCGAGTACTGTCCTGAGACTCTTATGGCGAACTATTATATGGGCATTGCATTAAAAGCATCCGGCAAATATGATGAAGCAATAATCTATTTCGAGAAGCTTCTGAACAAAACAGACCAGCATGTTTCGGCGCAGTATCACCTGGGCAGGACTTACATGAAAAACTATAACTACGACAAAGCTAAAGGTTATTTCAAAAGGGTTTTGGAACTTGATCCGGAGAACAAAAACGCTGCAGATATGCTCACCTTTCTGTCAAATGATTAAGAGAAGCCCTCCTTCTCCGCCCGATAGCAAAGAGAGGGCAATGGGGAGTGCATTTATGAGCTTAAAATTTGCGTGAAGACTTGTCTGCGTACCGTCACATCATCCGAAAATAAGGTATCCTATTCCCGGAATTAATGTTCCGGTTCGGAATTCCTGTAAACTTAGAAATAGAGGAAACAGATTTTAAGTACCTTTAAGTCGGTTTATAATAAAGTCATTGATTGGGTCATGCGTCAGTTGCTGCTTTGTTTACTCTTTCTCTTGTTTCCTGTTAAGCATTTACCCCAGCTGCTTATTAATGAATTTTCATCAGCGAATATCAGTGGACTGAAGGATGAGGATAGTGAGTATAATGACTGGATCGAATTATATAACCACTCTTCCTCAACGATCAGCCTAGCAGGGTATCATCTCTAGGACGATGCATCTCTTCTCAAAAAATGGTCATTCCCTGCTATTCCTCTTAAACCTTATTCTTACCTTCTCATTTTTGCATCAGACAAAAACAGGTCGGATTTTCCAGTCAACTATAAAACAATTATTCCCAGAGGAGCAGAATGGAAATATCTTGTGCCGTCGGCGGAACCGGGATATTCATGGAAAAATCCTGGCTTTGATGCCTCTTCATGGAAAATCGGGAAAAGTGGTTTTGGTTATGGGGATAATGATGACTCAACGGTATTAAATAATATTGTCAGTGTTTTTATCAGGAAAGAATTTAACATCCCCAATCTCCGGGATATTGGAGAATTGGTTCTGAGTATCGACTACGATGATGGTTTTGTAGCCTATATTAACGGACATGAAATAGCCAGGAGCAATCTTGGAACAGGTCTCTCCGTTCCCTTTAACCAGGTTACCGGAAGCATATCACGGGAGGCCACTATGTGTAAGGGAGCGAATCCTGAGAATTTTTTAATCAGTAATCCGCAGGTTTTATTAGTTGAAGGAACAAATGTAATTGCTATTCAGGGTCATAATTCAGGTTCAACCTCAGACGATTTCAGCCTTATCCCGATGCTTACAATTGGCCGGAATGTAACGGAACTGAATGATTCTGTGCCAGATTATATCAAACTCCGGGGAAGGAAATTGCATACAAATTTTAAAATAAATGACGAGGGCGAAACTCTGATATTATCGCGGCCCGATTCTTCGGTTGTTGATTCAGTCTCTCCGGTAAGAATGGCGCCTAACCTGTCGTATGGCAGGAAACCGGATGGGGAATACTCCTGGTTTTATTTTGCAGTTCCTTCTCCGTATGCTTCGAATATTAGTAAAGGCTATAGTGCACTAAGTGTCGATACAGTAATATTTTCGTCAAAAGGAGGTTATTATCCCGGAGGGCTGGAGCTTCAATTGTCATCGACACACAAATCCGATTCAATATTTTTTACGCTTGACGGATCAGAACCGACTGTCTTCTCTTCACATTATATAGGACCTATATCTATTTCAGGCAGTGCAGTTGTAAGAGCAATATCTCTAAAATCCGACAGACTTCCCGGGGCAATATCCACCAATACTCATGTGACCAAAAAGCACAGTCTGCCTGTAGTTTGCGTCAGCACTGATCCTGTCAACTTATGGGACTACAATACTGGAATATATGTTCTTGGACCGAATGCATCAACTGTAAGTCCCTATTTTGGCGCGAATTTCTGGCAGGACTGGGAAAGAAAGGCCCATGTGGAATTATATGATATCACCGGGAACAAACAAGTTGACCAGGATATTGGAATTAAGATATATGGTGCATATTCACGTTCACGTCCTCAGAAATCCCTGGCGTTGTATGCACGCAAGGAATATGGAAAAGGCTCATTCGACTACAAGGTTTTTAAAGATAAACCCATAGAGAAATTTGAAGCCCTTGTTCTCAGGAATGGAGGAAACGACTGGGGACAGGCAATGGTGAGGGACGGGCTGACTTCAACTCTCATCAGAGACATGGATATTGATCGTCAGGCTTTTCAGCCGGTAGTGGTATATTTAAATGGTGAATACTGGGGGATTCAGGATATACGTGAAAAAATCAATCCGGATTATCTTTATGAAAACCATTTTGTAAATCCTGATAATGTTAACCTGCTGGTATTAAACGCAAGCATAATTGAAGGGAGCAACACTGCATATAACCAAATCATTACCTATCTGAATAGCAACACTCTTGAGAACGATCAGAACTATCAGCAGGTAAAAAGCAAAATAAATATAAATAATTATATTCAGTATCAGTTGACTCAGGTATATATCGACAACAGGGACTGGCCGGGAAATAACACTAAATTCTGGAATACAAATGATCCAGGTAGTCTCTGGAGATGGATTATCTATGACACTGACTTCGGATTCGGATTTAAGAGCAACTGCGTATACTTTTAACACCCTTGATTTTGCTCTTGTGCCTGATAGCCCAACCAGTCCTAATAAACCATGGGCAACACTTCTGTTCAGACGGATGATTTCCAATACAGGATTCCGTAACGAATTTGCAAATCAGTATGCCGACAGGATCAACAGGAACTTCACCAGTGAAAGGGTCACCTATGTAATCGATTCAATCAGGCAGGTTTATCTTCCGGAAATAGGCGACCATCTGACACGCTGGAATTTAAGCTATGATAAATGGGTAAGTAGTTATTCTGCTATTGAGACTTTTGCCATTAACAGGCCTTCTTATGCAAGATTGCATTTAAAAACTGAACTTGCTCTTGGGGAGTTGCTTCAAATAAAAGTTGAAATAAATCAACCTGGAATCAGAACTGTCAGGGTAAACTCCATAATCCCTTACAAATTTCCCTTTTACGGAATATATTTCAAAGACCTGCCAATAAAGCTTACTGCTATTCCATCGCCAGGTTACAGGTTTGTGAAATGGGAGATGGGATCGCTGACATCACAATCTGTTTCAATGAATTACAATATGGCAGAACCCGGAAATTTCAGGGCAATCATTGAGGCTGCCAGAAGCACTGATATTAAAATTGTAATAAACGAGATCAATTATAAATCTTCCTCTGCCAAAGACACCAAAGACTGGATTGAGCTTTATAATGCTGGAAATTCAACTGTGAACCTTAAAAACTGGGGCATCAGCGATGGAGGCCCTGAAAGTGGATATATTTTCCCGGTAGATTATATTCTTTCGCCTGGAATGTACATAGTTGTATGCCGCGACCTGGCTGCATTCAGGAGTTTTTGGCCCCTGGTAACAAATTCCATCGGTGATATGGGACTTGGACTTAGCAGTTCTGGTGATAAAGTTAATCTTTATGATCCGGAAGGTAATCTTGTTGACTTTGTGAATTATGACATTGATGCGCCATGGCCAACTGATGTAGATGCTACGGGAGAATCGATTGAGCTGACTGATATGTTTTCCGACAACAATGCAGGAAAGAACTGGAAATCAAACCTTCCCGGTGGTACGCCCGGTACAGTAAATATCCTGTCTTCTAAACAGGATAATGCCGGACCACAATTATCGGAGGTCCGTCTCTCCTGCTACCCAAATCCATTTAGAGATTATACTACAATAAGGGTTGAAGTTGATGTTGCAGGAAAGTACAGGATTGAAATCTATAATATTCAGGGCAATCTGGTGAATACGATCGCTGATCAGAACATTGAAGCCGGAGAATATTATATCGACTGGTACAGGAATGGTTCTAATGGGCTACCACTGCCTGACGGAGTTTATATAATAAGGTTATCGGGCGAAAAGAAGCTATTCAATACCAGGGTAATCATAATGGAATAAAGACTTTCACATCTATAAGTCATACCTAAATAGCAAATCCCGTAAGATCAATTATTGATTTAAATGCTTATTCTAAAACAGCTCGATTTAAGATTGATGAAATTATTTAAAAACGATTATTCATCAAAGTTTTGTAATACTTTTTGTACTAATGAAAAAAGCCTTGTAAATATCTTATTTACAAGGCTACTTAATTTACCAAGTCGGGGTGAGAAGACTTTTATATATAATTTCACAATCATTCTCAATTGCCCATATAATTCAACAATATAATACAAAACCAGCTATTTTTATGCAAATATATTTGTTTTTATGCAAAAAAGCAAAAATATAACTATATTTATGCAGCATTATTTGTTTTTATGCAAAAAATAAACTATTTTTTATATGACTGAAAAATGTATAGGAAGCACTTGGCTAAAACAGTACTACCAGCTTTCAAACGTTAAATTGTCTCATGAATCTTACCTTGGTACAAGATCGAAAGTTGAAGTATTGCATGATGGGACAGTAACAGAAACCTATCAGAAGATGCATTACGCTCTTAAAGTAGACAATCCTTTAAGTAATTTTGAGTTTGCTCTGAAATATGATGATGTTCAAATGAATTTTTTTCAGGCAGTTCTAAAATCTATCCCTGTAAAGGATATAGTTGAATTTATAAAATCTGCACCAAACTTTAAATATTCCAGAAAGATTGGATTTTGGTATGAATTCTTAACTAGAAAACGCCTCCCCATTGAAGATAGGCCAACTTTTAACTATGTAGATTTAATAGACTCGACCCGGTATTTTACAGGTGTAAATGTTAAAAACAGTAGGTGGCGAATAAATAATAATCTACTAGGAGATGTGGGTTTCTGTCCTACTATTAAGAAAACGGATGCTATTTCAAAAGCACTAGTGCTTGATTTTTCTGAGACTCTCAATAAAATATCAAAGAGCTATTCCCCTGAGATATTAAAAAGGGCCAATAACTATTTATACAAAAAGGAAACACGTTCATCTTACCAAATCGAAAAAGAAGAACCATCACCAGAACGCATTGAAAGATTTGTAAGTTTATTAAGTAACGCTGGTAAGAAAGATATTGGAGAGCTACTTAGCGAGGAATCTCTGGTAATATTGCAGAATCAAATTGTTGATCCACGTTTTGCAGCAACAGGCTTTCGTGATTTTCAGAATTACATTGGTCAAACAACATTGAATTATGATGAGATCATTCATTATGTTTGTCCACCACCGGAGTTTCTTTCAGATTTTATGAAAGAGCTTTCAAATACTGCCATTAAAATGGAAGGCGTTTATCCAATTGTCAGAGCGGCTGCTGTTTCTTTTGGATTTGTTTTTATTCACCCATTTGAAGATGGAAATGGAAGAATTCACAGATTTTTAATTCACGATATTTTATCGAGGGATAATTTTTTACCTTCAGGAATGATAATTCCAGTTTCTGCTCATATGGTAAATAATATAAAACTTTACGATGACGCCCTGGAAGCTTATTCTAAGCCACTTATGTATATAATTAAGTACACAAAAAACGAAGAACAGGAATTATTGGTCTTAAATGCTTCTGAAGTGGAGGGATATTATCGGTTTCCAGATTTAACCGCACAAACTGAATATCTTTGTAAAGTAATCGAAACCGCTGTATCCCATGACCTCCCTAATGAATTAATTTTCCTGCAAAACTATGACGAGGCTAAGGGATTAATGAAGCAGAGGGTCGATATGCCTGATAAACTAATTGATTTATTTATCCGATTTACTCATCAGAATAACGGAATTTTCCCAAAGAGGAGAAGAAATACCTTTCAAATGTTAAAAGATGATGAAATAGAAGCCCTTCAGTCCATTTTTCAAGATGTCTTTACAGTAGAAAAATAGTTAGAGCCTGTTTTCAATCAAAGGTATGAAACCCAGAGCAAGCTGTGGACTCTTTTAACGGTGCAAGCACCGAGGAATTAAATCCAACCTTCGTGTTTGCCGTCTTCGTAGGCCGTAGGTCGACTAAGACGACCGAAGGCCGACGCTTAACGCGAAGTGCGGATTAAATATATTTAAAATTATGCAATAATAGCCTGATATATATAAATATATGCATTAATATTTGTTTGTATGCAAAATCAATCCTCCTTAATTCGGGGAGAGATTTCATATTTCTTTAAAATAGATGACATTGGTTCTGACCAAATCAATTCATATAGTTCTTTTCGGCTTAAAACTATTTTTTTCATAGCAACACCCATTTAGTTATATGCAGAACTTAATTCAACAATTTAACAAAAAAAACACCCCCATCAAATAAATTATGAAGGTGTTTTGTTGCTCTGAAATGAGAAAATTAAATCACTACTCATTGATCTTTTCTCATTTTTTCGGTTCATATCCAGTTCATAAATCCCTATATCTAACTGTAAATGAACCTTTTTTGGTCGGAGTGAGAAGCTAAATATTATATATGTAATTGATTATCAACATAATCTATTTTTCACAATTTATTCCAAGTTTCAAATTCTTAAGTACTGCGATTTTTGAAATGAAAACGATAAAAATGGACATGCTTTAATTACATGTCCAACAATATTAAAATATTGAACATTCGTTATTGGCAGCTTTTTATTCTTCGGGATCCTCTTCAAAACTGCGAAATGGTATGTCATCGTCGGGATCTTTGTCGAAGGGACCTACACCCGGAGGATTAAATAGTCCCCAACGGTCAATAATATAATCCCACTTATGAAATCCTGCCACCCAGTCAATGAAAAGGAGCCGGTATTCTGCAATAAGGTCCCTTATACTACATCAAAGATCTCCTTACAATAACTTGTATCGGATTCGTAATTTGGTTGAATCATCGGAATTGGCTCGGTTTCCATTACTAATGAATTATTGATTAATTTTATATCTATAAATCAAAAAACATGAAATGGATTGCAATAGGTTTATTGTTCAGTTGTTACACCAATTTTACTTTTGGGCAAGTTTACTCAGGGAAACTAATAAATTCTCAAAACCATCAACCGGTACCTTATGCAAATATTGGGATCGTGGGGGAAAATATTGGCACAACTTCGGATGTAAAAGGTTTTTTCAGTAT
>Ga0315293_10002868_pt1 | contig 16622 bp, 11 predicted proteins | sample YL17G13_20_MG_FD_203071 | JGI IMG/M metagenome (GOLD analysis project Ga0315293, IMG submission 203071) | Sediment microbial communities from Yellowstone Lake, YNP, Wyoming, USA - YL17G13_20 | ecosystem: Environmental > Aquatic > Freshwater > Lake > Sediment | place: USA: Wyoming | collected...
TGCCCAGGCCCTCGCGGGCCGCAATCGAAGGCGTCTGGGTGGCGAAGCCGTGCTCGAGCATGTCTTTGCGCGATCGCTGGAACAGCGAATCCAGCGAGGCGTTCTGCTGCCAATCCGGCCCCAGGTCGTGGACGGACCGCAGCAGGCCGGCGGTGAACGCGCCGTGCCGTTTGCCGTCATATTCCCCCAGGTCCGAAGCGGCCTGGACGGGCGAGGCGGCAGCCAGGAACACCACCTGCCCGCTGACGTCCATGGCCTCCTGGGGGCGCTTCAGGCTGCGGGTTTTCGGCGTGGCCGGCAGCGCGTAATTCTCGTATAGGGCCCGCGTCTCGGACTCGCCCGGCAGCGCCCGGGTGGCGGTCCCGGAATGGCAACTGTCGAACACCACCAGCATGCGCCGGCCGATCATCTTCGAGAGCGCCTGGGCGATCTCGTCGTCCACCACCATGGTGGGGTTGGGCTCCAGCGCGCGCTCGCGCGGCCAGGGCACGGCGTCGTAGGGAACCAGCACCTCGTCGAACTGGTCATCCGGGTCCGTCAGGCGCTCGTCGCCATCCACATCCTTCTGCACCCAGCCGTGGCCGCTGTAGTACCAGAACACAACGTCGCCGGGCTTGGTCTGCTCGGCCAGTTTGTGGAGCGCCGCCAGGATATTAGCTTTGGTCGCCTGCTCGTTCAGCAGCACCCGCACGTTGGCTTCGGGGAACTTGAGGTCTTCGATCACCAGGCGCTTGATCTGCACGATGTCGTTGACCGCGCCCTTCAGCGGGCGGGCATGCGGATAGTCATCGATCCCGATCAGCAGCGCGTAGTTGTCGGCCACCGCCGACCCGGCGGTCAAACAAGCCAACGCTATCGCCAATAGCATCGAAGGAAGGAATCCCGGAAAAGAAACACGACCCTCGCCCGAGCTCGCCCATCGGGGCATATCCATAGCCTCCGCGATTGTGGGGGGAAACCTCGTGACCCGTATTTAACCCCGGCGGGGAGCCGGTGTCAACCTGCCGTTAGTACCGGGGGTGTAGTACTGGCTGGAGTGGAGGCTGGAGACTGGACGCTGTGCTTGCTGCCTTCTGCCTACTGCTTTCTGCCTTCTGCCTGCCTCCCGCCTCCTGTTGACTGCCCGGTGGCCTTCCTCTACGATGCTTCGCGAGAGGGCGGCAAATGAGGCGGCGTGACTTCCTGAGATTGGGGCTTTACGGCGGTGCGGCGGCAACCGGCCTTCCGCGGTGGGCGGCCGCACAGCCAAAGAAGCGCTACGCCAGCGACGTGGTGGCGCTGGGCAATACCGGCATCAAGCTCTCGCGCCTGGCCATGGGAACGGGGACGAACGGTGTCGGAAAAAGCTCGAACCAGACCCGAAAGCTGGGGCTCGATGGGCTGGCCGACCTGTTCTGGTACGGCTACGACCAGGGCCTGCGCTTCTGGGATTCGGCCGACCAGTACGGCAGCCACCCGCACCTGAAGAAAGCGCTCACCAAGGTCCCGCGGGATAAGGTCGTAATCCTCACCAAGACACGCGCGGCCACCGCCCAGGAGTTGCGGGCCGATGTGGATCGTTTCCGGCAGGAAATCGGCACCGATTACCTGGACATCGTCCTGCTGCACGCCATGACCCGGGCGAATTGGCCGGAACTGCGAAAGGGCGCCATGGAAGCGCTGGCCGAGGCCCGGCAGAAAGGCCTGGTGCGCGCCCACGGCTGTTCGTTCCATTCGCTGGAGGCGCTGAGGACCGGCGCCGCTACGCCCTGGCTCCAGGTGGCGCTGATTCGCCTGAACCCCGTTGAGGCGCACATGGATGCCGACCCGCGGACCGTCATCAACGTGGCCGCCGAAATGAAGGCGGCGCGTAAGGGCATCATAGGGATGAAGATCCTGGGGCAGGGCGATCTGCGCAACCGCGTCGATGAGGCCCTGGCCTTCGCCCTCCGCCAGCATTGCCTGGATTGCTTTACCATCGGCGTCGAGAGCCGCGATGAGCTGGCCGACCTGATCCGCCGCATCCCCGAAGCCAGCGCCCGGGGATGATACTTTTCACCACCAAGACACGAAGACACCAAGTTGATCACTTGGTGTCTTTGTGGCTTGGTGGTTGTATCATGCGGGCATGGAGGAGCTGCACAGACGACAATTCCTGAGATCGCTGGGCGGCGGCATGGCCGTTCTGGTCACCACCGGCGACCTGGCGGCACAGGAGGCGCGGCGCGGCGGGCGGGGCGGGCGCGAACAGCCGCGCGATATCGCCGGATGGCTGCACATCGCCGAAGACGGCACCGTCACCGTCTACGCCGGCAAGGCCGAAATGGGGCAGAACCCGCGCACCTCGCTGGCCCAGGCCGCCGCCGAAGAACTGAAGGCGCCGTTTGAATCCATCCGGATGATGGTCGGCGACACCGATTTGACGCCTTTCGACCAGGGCACCTCCGGCAGCCGCACCACTCCCCTGCTGATGCCTGTGATCCGGCGCGCGGCGGCCACCGCTCGCGAAATGCTGCTGGACCTGGCGGCCGAGCGGTGGAAGGCGGACCGCGCCACCCTGGTCGCCGAGGCCGGCAGGGTCCGCGACTCAAAGACCGGGCAGTCGCTCTCCTTCGGCCAACTGACCAAGGGACAGGAACTGCTCCGCGAGGTCAGCGCGGGGGCGGCGCTGACGCCGCCCACGCAGTGGCAGGTTTCCGGAAAACCGATCCGGAAAATCACCGGGGCCGACTTGGTCACCGGAAAACACAAGTTCCCCTCCGACATCCGGCGGCCGGGCATGCTCTGCGGCAAGGTGCTGCGCCCGCCGGCGTTTAACGCCACGCCGGCAGCGGTGGACGTTGGCGCGGCCGAGGCCATGCCCGGCGTCACCGTGGTGCGCGACGGCGGCTTCATCGGGGTCGTGGCACCCAGCACGCAGGCCGCGGCCCGCGCCGCCGCGGCCATCCAGGCCGAATGGAATCCGCCGCCGGCCCAGCCTTCCAACGCCGATCTGTTCGCATACCTCAAGAAGAGCGCGGACGAATCCGGCCGCTCCGGGGGGCCTTCGGGACACACGCAGGGATCGCTCGAGACCGGCCTGGCCGCCGCCGCCAAGAAACTTAGCCAGACCTACACCGTCGCCTACATCGCCCACGCGCCGCTGGAGCCGCGGGCGGCCGTCGCCGAATGGAACGACGGGAAGCTGACCGTGTGGACCGGCTCGCAGCAGCCGTTTGGCATCCGCAGGGAACTGGCGGCCGCCTTCCGCATCCCCGAAGAGCAGGTGCGGGTCATCATCCCCGATCCCGGTTCCGGCTACGGCGGCAAGCACAGCGGCGAGGCGGCGATTGAAGCGGCGCGGCTGGCCAAGGCCGCCGGAAAACCCGTCAAGCTGGTCTGGACGCGCGAGGAGGAGTTCACCTGGGCTTATTTCCGGCCCGCCGGAGTGATCGAGGTGAGCAGCGGGATCAGCGCCGAGGGCTTGATCACCGCCTGGGAATTCCACAACTACAACTCCGGCGGCGCCGCCATCCGCACCTATTACGACATCCCCAACCAGCGGATCGAGTACCACGCCGTGCGCTCCCCGCTGAGGCAAGGCTCCTACCGCGCCCTGGCGGCCACGGCCAACCAGTTCGCCCGCGAGACGCACATGGATGAGCTGGCGCATCTGGCCGGCAGCGATCCGCTGGCCTTTCGCCTCCGCAACCTGGCCGACCCCAGGCTGCGCGCTGTCTTCCAGGCGGCCGCCGAGCGGTTCGGCTGGGGCAAACAAAAACCGGCGGCCCGGTGTGGCTTTGGGATTGGCGGGGGCTTCGAGAAGAACGGCTATGTCGCCACCTGCGCCGAAGTAGAGGTCGATGCGGAAGGCAAGGTGGCGGTGAAGCGCGTTGTCACGGCCTTCGAGTGCGGCGCCGTGGTCAATCCCGACCAGCTCAAGAACCAGATCGAGGGCATGGCCGTGATGGCGCTGGGCGGCGCATTGTTCGAGGAGATCCGCTTCGAAAACGGAAAAATCCTGAACCCGCGCTTTTCGGCCTACCGCGTGCCGCGCTTTTCCGATCTGCCGAAGATTGAAGCGGTGCTGGTGGATCGCAAAGATTTGCCCTCGGCCGGCGCCGGGGAAACGCCCATCACCGCCGTGGCGCCGGCCATCGGCAACGCCATCTTCCAGGCCACCGCCATGCGGCTGCGCTCGCTGCCGCTGGTCCCCAAGGGCTTGCCGAAAGGTTGATTCACCACCAAGGCGCAAAGAACACCAAGTTCACCAAGGTTCTCCCTTTGTGTTTCTTTGTGCCCTTTGTACTTTTGTGGTTTGACTTCACTCCCGGCAAATACCGCGCTCGGACTTGCGGATGAAAGCCACCAGGTGGCGGGCGTCGTCGCCCGGCACTTCCTTCTCGATGCGCTCCAGGGCTTCCGCCAGCGGCAGCTTCGAGCGGTAGAGCAGGCGGTAGGCGCGCTTCAGGCGGCTGATGGCCTCCTCATCGTAGCCGTTGCGCTTCAAGCCCACCAGGTTCAGGCCGCGGGCGGCCACGTAATTGACGTCGCAGGCGGTGATGAAGGGCGGCACATCGAGGTTGACGCGGGTGGTGCCGCTGATCATCGCCAGACGCCCGATGCGCGAGAACTGGTGCACCAGCACGCCGCCCGAAATGAAGACGTGGTCTTCGATCTCCACGTGCCCGGCGATCAGCGAGCAGGAACAGATCACGTTGTCGTCGCCCACCACGCAGTTGTGCGCGATGTGCACGTTGGGCATGACGTAGTTGTCGTTTCCGATCACGGTGGCGGAACCCGGCTGTGTGCCGCGCGAGATCGTCAGGTATTCCCGCAGAACGTTGCGGTCGCCGATGCGCAGGCAACTGGGCGGGCCCGGGTCGAATTTCTTGTCGAGCGGGTCGGTGCCCAGTTGCGCGCCCGAGTAGAGGTGGTTGTCCTGGCCCAGCGTCGTGTAGCGCTTCACCACGGCGAAGGGGTCGAGCCGGGTGCCCCGCCCGATTTCCACGTCCTCCTCGACGATGCAGTAATGGCCGATGGAAGCCTCGGGGTGCACCCGCGCCTGGGGATGAACGATGGCAGTGGGAGCGATCATGCCAAAGGAATATGTTACCCGACACGGGGAAGTAATAGGACGCAGATAAACGCAGAAAAACCAGATGGACCAATCCGATCCGATCTGCGTTTTTCTGCGTTTATTTGCGGCCCATCCCCCCGGTCAGAAGGTCAGCTTGAGGCCGAACTGCACCACACGGGCATCGCGCGTGTCGGTGACCACCGCGAAATTACTGGCCAGCGGGTTGATGGCGGTCGCGGTGGTGCTCAGCGTGCGCCCCACGGTGCTGAACGACGGGTGGTTGAAGGCGTTGAACATCTCGCCGCGGAACTGCAGGTTCTTGCCTTCGCTTACCTTGAAGTTCTTGAACAGCGCGATATCCCACTTGTTCACGCCCGGGCCGCGCAGCGCGTTGCGGCCGAGGTTGCCGAAGGTGCCGTTGGCCGGGCGGGCGAAGGCGTCGCGGTTGAACCACTGGTCGGTGGTGCGTGGCCCCTGGGCATCGGCGATGGCGTTGGGCCGCTGATTCTGGGTGCCGCCGATGCCGGCCACGTCGTAGTTCATAACCACGTCCAACGGATAACCCGACCACATCCGGACGATGCCGGAAAGCTGCCAGCCGTTCAGCACCGGCCGCAACACCGGTTGGTTGAGCGACCCGCGGGCGAAGCGGGGCAGGTAGCAGATGAAGTTTGAGGTGAACACGTGGGTGCGGTCGTAATCGTAGGGCCCGCGCTCGGCGCTGATGTTGTTCCTGTCCGGCGGCAGGTCCGTGTCGCCCCGCTCGCTCGAACCGTTGTCGATGGTTTTACCCCAGGTATAGGCGAGGCCTACCGATAGGCGGCCCGCCATGCGCCGGTTGAAGGCCACCTGCATGGAGTCGTAGCGGCTGTCGGCAGAGCTTTCGCGGTAACTGATGCTGCCGTATCCGACGTAGGGACGGACGGCGTTGATCCTGTTCCCGGGGTTGGCGCCCAGCACCCCCGCCTGCGGCGCATTGATGTTGACCGGGCGATTCAGGTGGACGGCGTGCGTGCCCACGTAACTGACCTTCAGAATGGCCTTGGGAAAGACCTCCCGCTCGATGCCCAAGCTCCATTGCTGCACCGTCGGAGCCAGCATCGGCAGGCCGATGGCGATCAGGCTGGGCGGCGCCGAGGCGGGCTCGGTTCCCACGCGCAGGTCCTCCAGCCGCGGGTTCACCAGTGTGACGGTCCGCGAAAACGGCGGGTTACTCAGGCCGCTGTCCAGGTATGTGCCCAGCAGCGGGCGGGTGTAATACATGCCGTAGCCGCCGCGCAGGACCGTGTTCTTCCTCTGGAACGGCGCCCAGGCGAAACCGAAGCGCGGCCCCAGTAGGTTGGCGTTGTTGTTGCTGATTTTGCGGCCGTACGGCGAATTCTTTCCCGCCACGATCATTCCATTGAGCGCATCGCCGGTGTTGGGGACCAGGTTGCCGGTCGTGGCGTCAACGCGGGGCGTTTTGGTCCGGTCCCAGGCCGAGGGGATGAAATTGGCGGCCACATCGCCGCGGTCGTAGGGGGTGAAGTAGGTCACGTAGCGGAAACCGAGGTTCAGCGTCAGGTTTCGCGTCGCTTTGAAATCGTCCTGGATGAAGGCTTCCATCGAAGAGAAGCGCTCGTCGGTCCATACCGTCTTTTCCACCTCGCTATAGCCGTTCGGGAAACCGAGCAGCATGTTCGCCACGGCGTTTTTCGAGAAGGCGGTGTTGAACGAAAAGCCGCCATTGGTTTGCGGCGAGAATTTCTGCTCCCGATTGCCGGCATAGAAATAGTAGCCCCCGGCCTTGAGAATGTGCCGGCCGGAGATCTTCGAAAGGTTGTCCGACCACTCGAAGGTGGACAGTTCCTTGTGGCCGGTGTCCTGGACATTCAGGGTGGCGTAGCCGGAAAGGCTGATATCGGGAATGCTGTTCTTGCGGTTTTCCGGAAAAAGTTCCGGGATGTTGATGCCCAGCGCGGTGCGGTCGGCCAGCGTGGACCTTGAGAACATATCGAAGTAGCGGCGCGAGTAGTTGAAGCTGGCCTGGTTCATCACCGTGGGGCCGATCATGTTGGTCACGTTGAAGACGAAGTTCTTGCCCGGCCGGTCCGACTGCGTGGAGGCCAGTCCCGGCCAGGGGGTGTAGTTGCCGGTGGTGCCCGAGCCGCCGTAGGGGTTGCGAACGTAGGTGGAATCCTGCAGGTAGCGGCCGTACACCTTGAACGACGGCGAGAAGTTGTGATCGATGCGCATCACCTCTTCCCGCCAGTCCTGGATGCTGGGCGCGGCCGAGGTGTAGTTGTTGGTCCCCGAGGGGGCCTTCCAATTGGGATCCGGCCACAGGTTCAGCAGCTTGACCGCGTTCTGGTCAAGGCGCGCCGAGGGGATGATGCCGCCCGGGAAGCCGACGCTGGTGTTCAGCGGATCGACGACCGGGTCGTCGCTGGTGCCGAAGAGGCCATCGCGTCCCGCCCCCAAACTGCTGAAATCGCCCTTCTTGAACGCGGGAATCGGCACCGTGGTGTTGACCGTGGCCTGGCGCATGCTGATGCGGTTGAACTCCTGGTTGAAAAAGAAAAAGGTCTTGTCGCGCCCGCGGTTGTAGCGCAGGGGCACCGGCCCGCCCAGCGAATAGCCGAAGTTGTTCAGCCGCAGCGGCAGGATCTGGTGCGAGAAATAGTCGCGGGCGTCCATGGCGTCGTTGCGGAAGAACTCGTAGAGCGAGCCGCGATAATTCTTCGTGCCGCTCTTGGTCACGACGTTGATCTGCGCGAAGCCGGCCCGCCCGTACTCGGCCGAGTAGGCCGAAGTGAGCACGGTGAACTCGGCAATCGCTTCGAGCGAAGTAAAGGTGTTCTGGGCGCTGCTGCCCACGATCACGTCGGAGTTGTTGCCGCCGTCCATGTTAATGTTCATCGCCGTGGCGCGCGCCCCGTTGATCGAGACGTTGGGGTTGCTGTTGGGGTCCATGCGATCGCCCTGGTAGGAGCTGACGCCGGGCACCAGCTCCAGCAGGGTCATGAACGAGCGCCCGTTCAACTGCAGCTCGCGTACCTGCTCGCCGGAGATCAACGTGCCCTGGTCCCCCGATTCGGTTTGCACTTGCTCGGCTGATTCCGTGACCGACACTTCCTGGGCCAGTTCGCCGACCTGAAGCTGAAGATCGATGCCCAGCCGGTCGCTGACGTGAAGCGCGACGCCCTTTCTGAGGGCCTTCTTGAAGCCGGCGTGCGTGACGGAAACGTCGTAGACGCCAATCGGCAGGTTGGGGAAGGCATAGAGGCCGTCCTGGCTGCTGACCGTTTTCCGGAGCGTTCCGGTATCTGTGTGAGTGGCGACGACCTCGGCGCCCGGGATGGCGGCGCCGCTGGCGTCGGTAATGCGGCCGCTGATGGCGCCGCCGGTCTCCTGCGCGCCCAGCGGGAGCGCATTCAGCGAGAGGAATAAGAAGAAGACGATAGCTGCCGCTTTTAACAGACACTGCGTCCTTGTCATTGTCATGCTCCTCTGAAGACCGCTTCCGCCGGGCATTCTATCACTTGAAGGGGCATGTCACCACCAAGGCACCAAGACACCAAGTTGTGCCCGCCTTGGTGTCTTGGTGTCTTGGTGGTCACGTTTTTTCGTTACAATGAGCAGCGATGAGGCGTGAGACAAACATCGAGGCAACCGTCGAGGCGCTGGCGCGGCTGGTCGGTGGAACAGCGGAAGGCGAAACGGGCCGCGCCGTCCGCGGAGTGGCCATCCTGGAAAGCGCGGCGGCGGATCAGGTGGTCTTCGCCAGCTCACCCCGGGCCCTGGAACAGGCCCTGGCCGGCCCCGCGGGCTGCATCGTGATGGGCGAGAAGGATGACGCCAAGGGGCGCACCGTGATCCGCGTGGAGAACCCGCGGCTGGCCTTCGCGCGCCTCGTGGGGCATTTCCATCCACCGGCGCCCCCGGCGCCCGGCGTCCATCCGACGGCCGTCGTGGATCCGGCCGCCCGGCTGGCTTCCGGCATCAGCATCGGCCCCTGCGCGGTGATCGGAGCGGGCGCCGAAATCGGGGCCGATTGCGCCATCGGCGCCGGCTGCGTGGTGGGCCAAGGCGCGCGCCTGGGGCCCGGTTGCCTGCTCCACCCGCGCGTTACCATCTATCCCGGCGTCACGGTCGGCGCCCGCGCCATCCTGCATTCCGGCGTGGTGCTGGGCGCCGACGGCTTCGGGTTCGTGTATGACGGCCGGCGCTACGAAAAATTCCCCCAGGTGGGAACGGTCGAAATCGGCGACGACGTCGAGATCGGCGCCAACACCACCGTGGACCGGGGCGCGCTGGGCGTGACCCGCATCGGCGCCGGCACCAAGATCGACAACCTGGTGCAAATCGCCCACAACGTGCAAATCGGCGAACACGTCGTGATCGCCGCGCAAACCGGCATCTCCGGCAGTTGCCTGATCGAATCGCATGCGGTCATTGGCGGGCAGGTGGGGCTGGGCGATCACGTCACGATCAAGAGCGGCGCGGTGCTGGCCTCCAAGTGCGGCGTGACGTCGCACAAGATCGTGCGCGGCGGGCAAACCTACTGGGGCGTGCCGGCCCGCCCGCTCAAAGAATACCTGGCGCAGTTGGCGGTGGTGTCGCGGCTGGCCAAAAAGAAAGTGATGAGTGACAAGTGATGAGTGACCAGTGAAAGAACGCCGCTCGTCACTTGTCACTTGTCACTTGTCACTATCAGGCCCGCTCCTGGTAGGTGCCTTCCTCGGTGTTGACCCGGATGCGGTCGCCCTGGTTGACGAACGGCGGGACCTGCACCACCAGGCCGGTCTCCAGCTTGGCCGGCTTCATCACGTTGGAAGCGGTGGCGCCCTTGAACGACGGCTCCGTCTCGACCACTTCCATGTCCACGGTCGCCGGCAGTTCGATGCCGATCGGCTTGCCTTCGTAGAACTCGACCTGGATTTTCAGATTGGGAGTCAGATACTGGACAGTGTCGCCGAGAGTGTCCTTGTTGAGATGGATCTGCTCGTAGGATTCGGTGTTCATGAAGTGGTAATCGTCGCCGTCCTGGTACAGGTATTCCATTTCGTGCTCGTCCAGCACCGCCCGCTCGACGCGGTCTTCCGACGAGAACCGGTGATCGGCCATGTTGCCGCTGCGCAGGCTGCGCATGCGGACCTGGACGAAGCCGCGCAGGTTGCCGGGGGTGCGGTGTGTCACGCTGAAGATGGTGTACAGATCCCCGTTATGCTTGATCACCACTCCGGGGCGCAATTTCGTTGCCTGAATCATAACGATTTATTCTAAACCAAAGGCCGTGGGCTTTCAGCACCAAGCCACGAAGAGGCAAAGGCACAAAGAATGGTTTTTCTTGGAGCCTTTGTGTCTTTGTGCCTTGGTGTTGAAAAACGCTCCAATCATTTGTATGGGATTGGCTTGTCCGACATGGTGGCGGCCATGATGGCTTTGGCGGTGTGCAGCCGGTTCTCGGCCTCATCGAAAACCACCGAGTTGGGGCCGTCAATGACCTCGTCGGTGACCTCGTAGCCGCGGTCGGCCGGCAGCGGATGCATGTAGAGCGAGCCGGGCCGCGTCAGGCTCATCTTGGCCCGGTCGCAAATCCAGTGCTGGTATTTCTTGGCCAGCTCCAGCGACTCCTGGGGCCTGGCGCCCATGGTGTCCAGGCATCCCCAACTCTTGGGGATGACGATATCGGCGCTGTCGAAGGCGTCCTGCATGCGGTCGCTCACCTGAAAGCGCACGCCCGCCGCCGCGGCGTTGGCGCGGGCGGCCTCCAGCGTTTCCGGCATCAGGCGGTACTCGGGCGGGTGAGCCAGCGTCACGTCCAGCCCGAACCGCGTCATCAGCATGATCAGGCCCTGGGGCACCGACAGCGGCTTGGCGTAGCTCGGCGCATAGGCCCAGCTCACGCCGATCTTGCGCCCGCGCAGGTTCTTGCCCAACCGCTCCCGGATGGTCATCAGGTCGGCCAGCGTCTGACAAGGATGGTCCACGTCGCACTGCATGTTGATGACCGGCTTGTCGGCCCACCGCGCCACCTCGCGCATGTAGCGGTTGCCTTCTCCGGGAACCAGGTCGTGCCGGATAGCGATGGCGTGGCCGTAGCGCGACAGGATGATGCCGGTGTCCTTGGGGCTTTCGCCGTGCGCGATCTGCATCACGTCCGCGGTCAGGAAATGCGCGTGGCCGCCCAGTTGCGTGATGCCGGCCTCGAAGGAATTGCGGGTGCGCGTCGATTTGTCGAAAAACAGCAGGAAAATCGTCTTGTCGGGCAGGTAGCGGTGGGGCCTGCCCGCCCGGAAGCGCCGCTTCAAGTCGCCGGACAGCGCCAGGAGCTTGTCGATTTCCGCCTCGCTCCATTCCTGCGTGGTGATCCAGTCTTTCCCGCGGGCCCAGAAGGTTTTTCCTCTCTTCGAAACAGCCATTCGCTTCACCTCGGAAGTTCGAGCCGCAGATTTCGCAGATTCCACAGATGAAAATCGGTGAAATCTGCGCCATCTGCGGCTAAGGTTCTTTCACGTTGACGTAATTGATGCGCCTTGTATCGGAGACGGCCTCCAACAGGGTCTTCAACTGAAGGAACGGCAGCAGGCGAATCACGTGGCCCTCGGCCGCCACGCCGGGTTTCGCCTGCCATCGCAGCACCTGGTTATCGGAACAGCGCAGCTCGGCTTCCACCACGCCGTCGTCGAAGCGCGCCACGTCGCCGTCAACCGCCAGGCGGTACGGCCGGCCCTCGAGTGTGCCGTAGATCGTCCGCCGCTCGCCCGCGCACTCCAGGAAAAACCCCTGGCGGCCCGCGGCGCGGTAGGAGCCAAGGCTGCCGAAAAAGCGCGGCTTTTCGACCTGCGGCCCGCCGTCCTCCGGACAGTACACGTCGCAGTTGCCGCAGTCGTTGCAGAGGTCGGCATAGTTGGCGATCTGGTGCGCCTTCTCGACCTTGAACCGCCCGCCGGCCATTTCCAGCAGCCCTCCGCCTTCAACGCGGTAGTCGCTGTAGGCCGCCTCGACCGGCTCCGTTTCGTACACGAAGTTGGCGTCGTTCGGGCAGACCGGAATGCACTTGTCGCAGTTGATGCAATCGAACAGGCGGAGGCGGGAGCCGATCTTGCGCGGCGCGGCGCGGTTCTCGGCGGCGCGGTACCGCGGATCGGCGGTAGCCTGCTCCACGATCGGCGCGGTATTGAGCAGGCCCGCCTGGGCCGCCAGCAGCGATTCGAGCCGCTCGATCCGGTCGCGCCAGAAACTGCCGAGCCGGGGCGGCACGGCGGGCCAGACGCGCAACGCGAATTCCCGCTCCATGCCGGCAAAAACGTCGTTGAGGATGGCACAGGCGTCCTTGCCTGTGTCCGCGGGCAGGCTGGAAGGCCTGCCCCACCCCCGGTTCCACCAGCCCAGCAGCGCGGCATGGGCGGCGCTGAGCCATTGCTCGGCGGCTGCCGCCTGCGCGGCCGACAATCTCCCCCATTCCCTGGCCAGCGGCTCGCGCAATTCACCGACCACGCGGCGGATGGCCTGCTCGCCGGCGCCCTTGTGCCGCAGCAGGAACTCCGCACGGGTCACGGCGCCGACTTCCTGCATGCGCGCCTCCAGCCGGGCCATGTAGCGCGGCAGGCGGCCGTACCCGCCCGCGCGCAGCAGGTCGGTGCAGGTGGTGACGGGAACGAAGTCCAGCGCCACCATGTCGGCGAAGTTGCGCGCGTCCACCCCGGCCGAGAAGGAAATGGGAATGGCGCCACCCGCGCGCTGGCGAAATTCCCGCACCAGGTTCAGCGTAATGACGTGCAGCGGCTGGCCGGAAAGGTACATGACCGGGTCGGTGAAGAACGACCCGTGGTTCTCGACCACCAGGGTGTTGGAGAACTTCACGGCCAGGCGCCGGCCGCAGCCGCGCGCCACGGCATCCAGGCGCGAGAGGATATCCAGCGCCTCGTCGAACTTCAGGTCGTTGTCGAAAGCCTCCTGGCGCAGCCGGATCTCGTCGTAGCCGAGCACGTCGTGGAGCAGGTGCTCGACCGCCGGGCGGCCCAGCAGCGTCGGGTTCATCTTCACGCAGACGTGCACGCCCAGTTCGGTAAGCAAAAAGCGGCAGATGCGCTCGATCTCATCGGCCCGGCAGCCGTGAAAGGTGGAAAGCGAGATGCTGTCGCTGACGGTGGCCGGGAAGTCCAGGTCGCGGTACGGCGCCAGCGGTCCGGTCAGGCAGCCGCGCAGCTCGTCGATCACCGCGCGGGCGTCCTTCATCGACTCAATCCAGCGGCGCACGCCAGGCGAGCTGATTCCCTCCAGGCTGTAGCCCACGCTCATGTCCAGGATGGTCTCCCCATTGCGGATTGCGGATTGCGAATTGCGGATTGCGGGCTGGAAATCCGCAATCCGCAATCCGTAATCCGCAATTCCGGTAAGCAACCCGGAGGCCTTGAGGATCTCGATCATCATGGCCGCGGCCACGTACTCGCGCAGCGAGGCCTCGAGTTTCAGCTCCTGCGACCACTCCACGTTGTACCCCACGTTGTGAATGTCGATGCAGGGCCGCGGGATCTTCAGCTCGTCGAGGATCTGAATGGTTTTCAGCTCGATAATGCGCGCGCCGGCCAGCCAGCAGAGCACGATGTTCTGCGCCATCTGGCCGTGCGGGCCGGCCGCCGGCCCCAGGGGTGTGGAGGCGCGCCGGCCCTGGAACACCGCCGAGGTGTCCAGCACCGGATTCCCGCGGAAGAAGCGGTCTTTGGGCAGATCGAAGATCTTGCCCTCGTTCCGGTACTCGTGGAACATCCGCATCAGCAGACGGTCCAAACGGATTGGTCGCAATTCCGACATGAAGTGAGCTATCAGCTATCACCTTGATAAACCAGCGGGAAGGCCGCGTAAAACTGCGTGGCGGCCACCAGGTGGTCGATAGGGACGCGCTCACGCGCGGTATGCGCCACGTCCTCCCGGCCCGGCCCGAAACCGATGGTGGGCACGCCCATGATTCCCATGGTGGCGATACCGTTGGTGCTGAAGGTCCACTTGTCCACCGCCGGTGCCTTCCCGAAGATTTCCCGGCCGGTGGCCACGCCGGCGCGCACCAGCGCGTGGTCCTCCGGCAGCACCCAGGTCGGGAAGTACTTCTCCATCGGATAAGCCAGGCCGGTATAGCTGGGGCGGCTGTATTCCGGCACGGCCACCTCGGCCTCCGCGGCGCCCGCCAGCGCACGGATCTCCGCCACCGCGCTCTCTTTCGTCTCGCCGGCGGTCAAGCGGCGGTCGAGGTGGATGGCGCAGGCGGCCGGCACCGCGCACAGCGACGGCGAAACCGAGCGGATCTCGGTGACCGTGACCGTACCTTTTCCAAGAAACGGGTCGCGGGCCAGCCGTTCATTCAGCTTCTCGATTTCTCCCACCAGGCGCGCCATCTTGTACACGGCATTGTCGCCGCGCTCCGGCGCGCTGGCGTGGCAGGAGACGCCGCGCAGGCGCACCTCGATCTCCATGCGCCCGCGATGCCCGCGATACACCTGGAGGTTCGTCGATTCGGTGATGACCACGCAATCGGGCCGGATGCCGTCTTCGCGCAAAATGTAGAGCCAGGGTAGGCCGTCGCAGTCCTCTTCCTGAACGGAGCCGACCGCGTAGAAGGTGTAATCGCCCGCCAGATCCAGTTCCTTGATGATGCGCCCGGCGTACACCAGGCAGGCGATGCCGGCGCGCTGGTCGGCCGCGCCCCGGCCCCACACACAGCCCTCTTCCACCTTGCCGCGGTAAGGGTCGAAGGCCCACTCCTGCGGGTCGCCCGCTCCGACCGTATCCAGGTGGGAGTCCATCATGATCACTTTGCGCCCGCTGCCGATGCGGCCCAGGATGTTGCCCATGGGGTCGATGCGCACTTCGTCGAAGCCCGCCGCTTCCATCTCGCGGCGCACGCGCTCGACCACCGGCCCTTCCTGGCCGCTCTCAGCCGGAATGGCGATCAAGTCGCGCAGGAACTCGACGATCTGCTTCTCATATGCCTTCGCCCGCGCGGCAATCAGTTCTCGCTTTTCTTGAATCGGCTGCATGTCGTCAAAACTCACCATATTTTAACTTGGATCGTCTCCTGTAAACGGCCAGGTGTCGGCCGCTTGGGATTTTCTCCCCTTCTTTTTGCTACAATGTCGCCATGGATGTCGAGAAGACCATCGAGTTCCTGCTGGGAAACCAGGCGAATTTTGACGCCCGGATCGCGCAACTGGACAGCCGGATCGCGCGCCTGGTCGAGGTGCAGGTTAACATGGCGGAGATGCAGGTTAACTTGGCGCAGGCGCAGTCACACGATCACGATATGATCGTGGCCTTGACGGGTGCTGTCCGCGAACTTGCCGACGCGCAGAAGCGCAGCGATGAACGCGCGCAGGCAGCCGAGCAAGAACTCCGCGAGGACCTAGCGCGAGTGTCGAACAATGTCGATTCCCTGGTAAAGATCGTCGATGACTGGATCCGCCGAAACGGTGGCCCCGAGCCACGCTCCAGTTGAGGCAGGGCGCGCCCGCGGATTTTTACACGCGAAACGAGGCCGAGCGATGCATTGCCAACGCGGAGGCCATTCTTGACTTCTGTTCGCGTCAAATCGGTTGACCCGGCGAAGGTCCGCCGCTCGGTGGATGAGTACGCGAGGCGGCTGTTTGCCGAGCATCCCGAGGTGGAGGAAGTCGTCGTTTTCGGCTCCTTCGCGAAGGGAACATACGCACCCGGCAGCGACGTGGACATCCTCATCGTGTTGTCGGATTCGGCTCGGCCGTTCCGCGATCGCATTCCGGAACTGCTTCCGGGGGCCTTTCCCGTCGGACTCGACTTATTCCCGTACACGCGCGCGGAAATCGCTTCCCGCCTTTCTCCGGGTTTCCTGGCGGCGGTCGAAGCCAGTGACTGGCGCTACCTCCGGCCCCCCCGTGAAGCCCTCAGTCACGAAATCTGGCCCATGGATTGCGGCTAAACGGGCGGGTACGGCCAAGTGCTCCAGCGTGGAGCGATTGAGCCGGACCCTGGAGGTGACGGGTGCGCATTGCCTGGCTCTGGTGTGACGCAGCGCGATCTCTGGTCAGGATCAAGGAACTGACTCCTGAAGAACTTCTATTGCAAATGATCGAGACCGATCAACGTCTGCCGGAAGTCTCGCAAGCACTGGGCCGTGCGCTGGAGGCTTTCGAGGTCGAAGACGACCGGTCGCCTCCCCCGGAATGCCTCAATTGACCTGTCCAAATCCGACCTGCTAAACTCCCTCGGCTAAGGAGGCTCCCAGTGCCGGAGATTGTGCCCGAAGACTTCTCTACCACTCTTTTGTGTCTATACTTTGCGCTGGCCCGCGAAGGAAAACTCGACGCCGAACGACCGAGGGTTTGGCTTGCTGAGAAAAAGTGCCATAGTTGGGCAGAACTTTTCCCCCTCGATGCCGAGACGGAGGTGTGGATGTGCCGCAACCTGATTGAGGTCCTCGATGGCTTAGGGGCTAACGTGACTGGTGAACAGAGGCAGAGGTACCGTGGCCTTCGGCCGGATGTGTGGATTAAAGACACGAACTACGCGATCATCATAGAGAACAAAATAAAAAGCCGCAAACAAAAGCGACAAGAACGCGAATACCTAG
>Ga0315293_10002869_pt1 | contig 16619 bp, 16 predicted proteins | sample YL17G13_20_MG_FD_203071 | JGI IMG/M metagenome (GOLD analysis project Ga0315293, IMG submission 203071) | Sediment microbial communities from Yellowstone Lake, YNP, Wyoming, USA - YL17G13_20 | ecosystem: Environmental > Aquatic > Freshwater > Lake > Sediment | place: USA: Wyoming | collected...
GGCCTGCCGGGGTCAGGCCGGCGGCTCTATCTGCTTCGGAAACGGCAGCCATGAATCAATTACGCCGGGACCTGATTTTCTCATTGTCGCTGGCTAATCTCTGTTTCCTTCGCGTTTGGATCCCCTACAGCACCCGGGACCGGTGGGCCCTGGACGGAAGCGGGGACTACTTGGGCAATCTGCTTTTGGCTGATCGGACGCTGGGAGAGTTGCGGAAGGCGATGGAGCGCGCCGGCGTGTGGGACAGCACCACGCTCCTGCTCTTTTCTGATCACGGATTGCGCGCCACCGCCGATAACGTCTTCCCGCTGTGGGGCAATGAGCCACAGACCGTCGTTCGCGCAACCACCGATCGGCGTGTGCCGTTCCTGGTCAAGTTAGCGGGCTACAAGATGCCCGTCACCTTCAATTCTCCGCTGAGCACCGTTCTGAGCTGCGATCTGGTAATCGCCGTGCTTCGTGGGAATGTCGCGACACCGGAAAACCTGACAAGATGGGTCGATCGAAACCGACGCTACGAGCCGGGGATGCCGGCCTCTGCGCAGACACAAGGCCGGATCGGCCGCCACCCGTAACCTGTCGGATCTCCCGGTGCGTGGCCGCCGACCGCAGCGAACACGATCCTGATCCTGTTCACGTAACCGCACCCGCACTTCCACGCACCCGGACCCCAGCGTCGCGGTGGCTGGAAAACCGGCCGTTTTTGTGCTAATACTCTATGACTGCGCACCACGGACGGTGCCGGTGGCGTTCGAATCGCAGAATAGCTTTTCGTGGTGCTTTGTCAACGACATGAATGTGTCAGGCTCCCATCTGGCGGCTTCCAGCGCCCGTCCGCAGCTCGTTGCTGATAGGGCGCAGCTATCCGCACGCTCCGTCCCCTCGGTGGCTCAAGACCGGCCAGGCGTGCTGGAAGTCCTGGCGGCGATGCTTTTGTTCGTCGCGGTCGGAATCGACTACTCGACGGTGCTCGACTACCGGGTTGAGCCCTTTGGCGTTCCTATAAGCGCCATCGACGTTCTCCTGTTCATGCTTCTGCTGTGTGGGTTTTTGCGGAGTTTCCGCGGGACGCCGCACGCCCATCGAATCCCCAGAGGTGTATTGATTGCCGCCGCCGCGTTGGCCACTGTATCGATCATCGGCGTGATTGGCGGCATGAAAGAGGATTATGCTCTGTACGACATCGTGAAGGATTTTCGGCTGGCGCTTTATCTGCTTCTTTCTTTCTGGCTTTTCACCTTAATCCCCCTGAAGCAGCATTTGGGGCTCCTTACCTGGGTCCTGATCGTGGGCGGCGTCGCCGTGGCCATTCAAGTCCTCGCGGCGTTTTACCAGGGCTATTTTGTGACCGGGCAACTTGCTGCCGCTAGGGCGGTCTGGATTCCGGCCCAGATACTGACGTTCGCAATCTTTCTGCTGATGGCCAAACGGTACCGGGCGACAGGTTTCTTCCGGCGAAGCCTTCTTTATGCATGCGTTCTGCTGTTCCTGATGGCGATGCTCCTTAGCTTGACCCGCAGCATCTGGATCCAATTGGCCATGACGACTTGCTTCCTCGGCCTGGTCGGGCGTCGTCTGCGGCGAGCGACGCTTGTTGTGCTCGCGCTGACGGTCCTGACGTTATCCAGTGTCGGCTTGCTGGCGATCGTCGTAGAGGAACTGCCGGAGGAATTGCGCACGCGCATTGAGGCATTTTCGAGTTTCCTGCGGGGAGAGGAGAGGGGCAGCCTCTATAGCCGCTTCGATGAAGCAAGCGCCGGGATGCACAAGTTTTATCACAGCCCGGTGTTGGGGCGCGGATTCGGGACAACCATCGAATCCTATGACCAGGCCTCGCGGAGATTAATCGTGACCACATTCATGCACAATTCGGCCGTCTTCTATCTGTTGAAACTTGGCATCGTGGGCGCTCTGGCATTCTTTTCCTTTTGTGCGTTGGCGCTGTTTAGAGCGCTGAGGGTGCCGGCGGACAGCGAGCTGGTCACACGCGCCCGTCTGCTGTTCTCGCTTTTGGCCGGCTTCATGGTTACGGGGAATTTCTCCGGCAATCTGAACTACGCCCCTTTTATGATTCTGCTCGGAGCTCTGTTCGCCCAGAGTGTCCTTCTGAGTTTGTTTATTGAAGGCATTGGGGACCGATGCGCAGGTCTCAGGCCGGAGGGGTGTTGCCATCCGTGAAAGTTTCAAGGCAGTCCTCTCCATGGTTATTGGGTACCTCATGTACCGGAAACCTGATGTGGTTGCACCTCCACCGCTACCGCGATTGCCGTGACCATAGCGGTAGTGCGGGTGGCCAAGCACGGCTACCGCCAAGTCATCTGCATCGGCTCGGCAACCGCGGAGGGTCTATCTTTAATCGGGATCGCAGTCTTTGCTTCCGGAGAACGTGACCTTCTGGTCAAATGCTGCCGCACTGTTGGAGCTTGTTTGAGACAGGGGTTTGACATGCCTTCGTTTTGGCGTTCTAGGGGCGCCCTTGTGGCGGGCGGGGCAGGGATGATTGGCTCCTACCTCGTCGACGTGCTGGTAAGGGAGGGGGCGAACGTTCGCGTGGTCGATAACCTGGAGGGCGGCTCCCTGGAGAACCTTGCAAACTGCAGGAGCGATATCGAGTTTATCCAGGCCGACCTGCGGGACCGCGCCACCTGCAGATCCGCGGTGCAAGGGGTGGATGCGGTATTCGACCTGGCCGCAAAGACAATGGGGATTGCGTACAGCGGGGCCCATCACGGACAGATGCTGTGCGAGTCCCTCCTCCCTGCGGTTCACCTGCTGGAGGCGGCTCGGCAAGCTGGCGTAGGCCGTTTTCTCGTTACCAGCAGTTCTTGCGTGTATCCGGACGATTCGCCGGTTCCGACGCCGGAGAGCGCCGCCGAGCGGAACTGCCCGGAATCGGCGAACGAGGGGTACGGCTGGGGTAAGCGAGTCGCCGAACTGCTGGCCGGCTACTATGCCCGCGACGGCATGCAGGTGGTCGTCGCGCGCCTTGCCAATGCCTACGCCCCCCGCTACAACTGGCGGAGCGGGGAACCACACGTGATCCCGGCGATCATCCGAAGAATTCTCCAGGGTGAGGATCCGCTGGTCATCTGGGGTTCCGGACGCCAGACGCGCAGCTTTATTCACGCCTACGACGTGGCGGTAGCTATGAAGACGCTTCTGGAAAAAGCTATTCCCGCGGTGCCCGTCAATATCGGGCCTCACGAGGAAACACCGATCGCCTGGTTGGCTTTGGAGTTGACGGCCATGGCGTCCTACAGCGGTCGCGTCGTGTTCGACACCAGCAAACCCGAGGGCCCGCCGCGAAAGGCACTCGACACTTCGAGACTGAGGCAGATGCTCCCGGATTATGATGTTTCGATCGCGCTGCAGGACGGTCTGAGAGAAACACTGTCGGCGGCCCGAGCTTTCTACGGTAGAAAATGAGGACTGGCGAGCGGGCCCGCCGCCGGCTTCATGTTGCCGGCAAGAGGTCCCTTGCGTTAGCAGGTGCAGGCTACAGGCTTACTATGAAGATTGCGTTCGTTTCCACCGGAACTCTTGCGAACTTTGGTAGCACTTACCGGGTGCTTGGGCTCGCGCGGCAACTCTGCCAGCAGGGTCTGGACGTCCACGTTCTCCTCCCCGGATTGCCGGACAACCGCGCGCGGTTTCCCGACCGCTGCTATCACGGAGCGGCGATCCACTTTTCCGAATGCGGCGCCTGGTCGGAGATGCGCTCCAAGTATGAAATACTGAAAAGCATCCGACCGGACGTGGTTCATTGCATCGATGTGGTTAAGCGCTGTTTTCTCCCCTCGGCGGCTTATCGCTGCAGGAACGCTTGCCGGCTGGTCGTAGACATAGACGAGAAGCTCTCCGTCGTCTATCGTTTCCCGAAGAATCTTTACGCTTATGTCGCGGAGAGGACCGCCTTCTGGTACGCCGACGATATGATCGCCGCCAGCCGCTTCTTGGAAACGCAGGTGGCGGCCTATCGGTCGACGCGGATACTTTATCTCCCCTACGCGTCGGACCTGGAGTTTTTCATCCAAAATCGTCAGGGGTGGGAGGCCACCCGGCAACGCTGGCCTGGGCGTCGCATCGTCACCTATTTTGGGAGCTTGTACCCCCGATACGACGCCGGCCTGGTTTTTGATGTCGCCGTGAAAATACTCAGAAAACGCAGGGATACGGTCTTTCTCTTTATGGGCACAGGCCCGCTGCTCGACGGATTTCGCGCGAAGACCGCGCAGTTGGGCCTGCAGGATTCGGTGCACTGGCTCGGCTTCGTGCCTGACAGCGAGGTTCCGAAATACCTCACCGCCTCCGATTGCCTGGTGTTCCCCATCCGGGACAACCGCATGAACCGGGCCCGCGGCCCGTCAAAAACGTATCACTATATTGCGGCCATGGTCCCCATTGTGACCAACCCGGTGGGCGAGGTCTGCGAGGCGCTGGGCGAACGGGCCTGGTACTTCAAGGATGGAGATGCAAATGACTTCGAGGAGGTACTGGAGCAATGCCTGGATGCTCCCGAGTCGGAACAGCGGCGTCCGGACCCGGAGATGGCCGAACGGCATAGCTGGCGCCAGCGGGCTGACGTTTACCTTCGCTACCTGCAGCAATCCGGCTCCCCGCGAGCGCTAACTGGCTAACTGCCTTTCGTGAACCTCGGAGGCCGCAAACCATAGCCTGATGACCATGCGTTATTACCAACCCGAGAGGCGATTGATCGTGGACCAGCTCGTTCCTCCCGCAGCGGGCTTCTTCCTAGACATAGGCTGCGCGTGTGGTCATGTCTCGGCATACCTGGCGCAGGCCCACGGATTAAGCGAAGTGGGGCTGGAAATCAACACCGCCTTACTTAAGGAAGCTCAGGGCTACTACCCCTGGTTTCATAATTTCAGATCAGGCAACGGAACAGCCCTGCCCTTCGCTGATAGCAGCTTCGATCTCGTGGTGCTTCGCGAAGTACTGGAGCACGTGGGCGACGAAGAAGGCCTGGTCCGCGAGGTTGTGCGTGTCTTGAAACCCGGCGGCCAGCTTGTGATGTCCGTTCCGAACCGCAGCTTGATCTCGCTGCTCGATTTGAATCGAGCCAAATTCTACGTCCCGACCCTTCATCGGGCGGTGTACTGGATGAAGCATCGGGGCAACCTCGAGGGGTTTCGCCAAGAGGAGACCAACCACCGGCATTATTCACTGACTGAGCTTGGAGAGCTACTAGGCGGCGAGTTTGAGATTGAGCGTCACCTGTATTTCGGCTCGCTACCGTACATGGTGACTGTCGTTTGTACGCCATTTCTGCCGACCGGGCCGCCCTTTGATTCCTGGCTCCCGGACCGACTCGCGAAAACCTTTAAGCGCAACTTGGGCAGACATTCGGCGGCCATCGCGCTGTGCGCTCGCAAGAAGGTAAAATGCGAAACAAGCGGAAAAACCAATGCGAATCGGAATTGATGCCATAACACCTGGTGGGGCCGTCTTTTTTACCCGCGGAGGAGTGCTCACTCATTTGCTCAACCTGCTTCGGGCGCTGTCGTCAGTCGCGCCGCAGAATGAATACCTGGTTTTTGCTGGCCAGGCAGCCAGTGAGTCCGTCGGCGATCTCGATGGTGTCACCATCGTGAATTGCCCTGGCGTTCCGAAGTCGCAAGTCGGGCGAGTGGTGTACGAGCAATCCATCTATCCCGGCCTGATTAGAAAACGGGGAGTGGACGTCTTCCTGGGGATGAGCAACATTTTGCCCATGGTCCTCTCATGCCCGACGGTTGTGGCTCTCCAAACGCTTCAGTTTTTCTACTTCCCCGAATCCTATCGTCCTTTGCGGCGCGCTTATCTCCGCTGCCTGGTGCCGTGGTCTTTGCGGCGGGCCTCTGCGGTGATTGCGGTCAGCGAATATGAGCGGCAGGACGCGATCCGCCTAATGCGTCTGAACGCTTCCAAAATCCTTACCGTACACCACGGCGTGGCAAGCGGTTGGGGTGACTCGACCGACGACCCTCCGTCAGTTGTTTCGTCAGTCCGCAGATTCCTTGACAAAGCCCCCTATATCCTCAGCGTTTCGACACTGTATCATTTCAAGAACTACCGCCGGTTGATCGAGGCTTTTGCGAGCCTCAAGGAGCAGTACCGGATACCGCACCACCTCATCATCGCCGGGAGTGACGGAGACTACGCTGCGTGTGAGCTGCAATCCTTTGCCGACTCCTGCGGGGTAGGCGAGCACTTTATCTGTACCGGGCGGTTGGACGAAGGACAACTCCGGTGCATGTATCGCAAGGCGGATCTCATGGTTTACCCGTCGCTTTATGAGACCTTTGGGCTTCCCCTCCTGGAGGCCATGGCCAGCGGCTGCCCGGTCGTCGCCTCCCGAGCGAGTTGTCTGCCGGAAGTGGGAGGCGATGCCGCTGAGTGGGTAGACCCTCGCGATCCGGCCGATATTGCGAGGGGCATTTACCGGGTTCTTTCCCAAGAAGGGCTGCGCGACGAATTGATCGGCAGGGGACGATCTCGAGCCCGGCTGTTCACCTGGGAAAAAACGGCCGTCGAAACATTGCGGGTGCTGACAGCGGCCGCGTTGGGCAAAACAATACCATGAACATCACTATCCTTAGCGATGCATTCTACCCAACACCCATCGGCATTGCCCCGCTCATGACGGAGCTCGCTCTGGACCTGGCCGCGATGAAGCATGGGGTGACTGTTGCGACTTGTTTCCCGCATTATCCTGCATGGAGTATATTGCCTGAGTACCGCGGGAAATTCCGGATGTGCGAAGAGTGGCGGGGAGTCAAGATACTGCGGACGTGGGAAAGAGTGTCCAAAAAGGGTTCGGCACTCTCTAAAATGATTTACTACCTCACCTTCGGCATAACCGCAGCCCTGGGCAGCCTGTCTTGGGGCAAGCAAGACTTGGTTTTGATAGTATCACCTCCACTTTCGCTTTCGATGTCCGCCTACTTTTTCAATTTGCTCCGGCACACGCCCCGCGTGCTGCTGATCTGCGATCTACTCCCGGATGCGGCCATCGCCCTCGGTATGATTCGCAACCGTACTTTCATCAGATCGCTGTACGCGTTCGAGCGCTGGAGTTACAGGCAATGCGACCACATCATCGTCGTGTCTGACGCATTCCGCCAAAAGTTGATTGGCAAGGGTGTGCCGCCCGAGAAAGTGTCCGTAATTTACACATGGGTCGACACTCAGTTCGTGCGACCCCTTTCGAGGACCAACGCGTTCCGCGAGAAATACCAGATTGGCGATAAATTTGTCGCCCTGTACGCTGGAAACATCGGTTTGTCTCAGGGGTTGGAGACGATGCTGGAGGCGGCCCATCTCTGCCGCGACAAGCAAGACGTTCTGTTTCTCATCGTCGGAGACGGCACAACCAAGGAGGCGCTGACAGAGCAAGCGGAGCGCCGCGGTCTTGCCAATGTGCGTTTCCTTCCACTTCAGCCAAGAGAGGAAATGCCGCTGATGTACGCGGCCGCCGATGTGTGCCTTGTTCTGCAGAAGAAGAACGTCCTTGATATCAATGTACCGGGGAAGATTCAGACGATCATGTCGGCCGGCCGCCCGATGATCGCTGCCACACACCCGGCGGGCACACCGGCCAAGATCATCTCCGATTCCGGGTGCGGGCTCTTGATCCCCCCCGAAGATCCCGGTGAACTGGCCAAGGCGCTCCAGCAGCTCTTGCGCGCTCCTGAGACAGGGATTCGAATGGGCCAAGCCGGGCGGCACCACGCCCTCCAGAATTTTTCAAAAGAGGCCGCCGTCCGGGCCTATTTGGAAGTGTTCGACAAAGTCCTGGAAAGAGAGCAGCAGCAGGCCGCTGCGGGCCCCAGGGACGCTGCATGAGCTTCCTGGGAGGAAGTGGGGGGCCGGTCCCCGCCGGCGGGTCGGAGCTGGCAAAGCAGCGGCCTACCACCGGCGGCCCGGGGCATTCAGCCTTCGGCTTCTGGAAAAGCACCTGTAACGTACAGCAGCGACAGGTACAACAACAAAAAGGCGGCCCCTAGCATGACCAGGACCGGAAAACTGCTCACGTGCCGCCATTCCGGCCTCAAGAAGAAAAAGATCGCCAGCATCGCGCCATTCAGCACAAGCGCCAGAACGAGGGAAGAATCCCAGAGTGTCACGCTGACAGGCGGAAAAAGCCTGCGGTACTGCCACATTAGGTAAAGCGCGGCAATGCTCAGACCGGCCACCATCCCGACGACCGCACCGTAATAACCCCAGCCCAGGACCAGGAAATAACCGAGCAGAACGGAGGCGGCGACCTGAAGGGTCGCGAAATAGGCTTGATAACGCGCCAAGCCCTGTCCCTGGAGTAGGAAATACGCCGGCAGGCTGAGGGTGTTCAGAAACCAGCCCACGGCCAGGAGGCTGAGGGTGGTGGCAACGAAGGGCTTCGAGCCGCGAAGCCAGAATGTTGTGAATCCCGGAGCGAAGATTGCTCCGAGAACGAAGACAGGAAAAGCAACCAGGAAAAGATAGCGAAGACTCCGACGGTAAAGTTGCGCAAGAGAAACGGCGCGCCCTTCGGCATTCAACTGGGCTGATGCGGACGTCAGCGGCATCGCGATCATCAGGAAACAGGAGCGGAGCTGCAGGGTTATCCCGGACGCGAGCTCAAAAAACGAGACCGAACTCAAGGAGACATAGCGGCTGAGCAGAACCTTCATGGCCGGTATGGTGGCCAGGCCCCCGGCCCCAGCGATCTGAATGGGCAGGCCGTACCGAAGCAGGGCGGCCGCATCGGAGCGGCGGACGGACGAGAGCCCAGGGCGGAAGCCGGGCAAGAAACGCCGCAAAAGCAGGAAGCTGCCGCCGGCCCACAGCAGTCCCATAAAGGCGGCGTTCAACACCAGGCCCGCCAGACCCCAACCGAGCCGCAAAACGACGACCGTGCCTGCCGCGCCGAAGAGGGCGGCCCCGGTGTAAACCAAATTGCTCGCGTCCATGCGCTGCAGGCCGTTCAGCACCGCGCTCAGCCCCAGGGCCATCAGGTTGAGCACGAACACCGCGGCCATGCCCACCACCAGGAGCCTCATTTCTTCCTGGAGCGGGGCGGGGATGCGCAGCGCACGCACCACCCAGGAGCTCAGGGCAACCGTCCCCAGCGCCAGCCCGCCTCCAAGGCCGGCCAGAAGGAACAGCCCGGTGTTCGCCAGTTCGCTGATACGGGCAGTATTCCCCACGCTCAACTGCTCGGGGACGAATCTCATCAGCGCACCGCTTATTCCCAGATCGCTTGCGGTCAACGACTGGGAAACAATGAGCGCCAGCGACCACATGCCAAACCGCTCGGCCCCCAACTTTTCAAACATGTAGGGGTAGGTGAAGAAATAGACCAGCCCCAGCATCGTGAAGCGCAGGACCCCAGAGGCGGCATTCCACCGGAGGCGGGACCAAAGGTCTGGACGCCCACGCAATGTTGGCATGAGAGCTTAAATCCCCAAGGCGCCGGCCCCATGGGTGCGACGGCTTCTCACCGCCAGAGTCTTGAGGTATCCCCCGATCGTTTCCGCCACATACCGCAGGTCAGCGGGTCCCAGACCCTGGTGAATCCCGATAAAGAAGCCCTGACGGGAGAGCATCCGGGCAACCGGGTACCGCTCCTCCAGGTTCGGGAACAGCCGCTGGTAAACCGGCTGGCTGAGCAGAGGAAACAGATAGCGGGTCTCAATGGCGCGGCGCTCGAGCGCGAGCAAAAGTTCATCCCGGTTCACGTGTTGCCTGGCAACCATCGGAAACATCATGAAAGAGTGCTCGGCGCCGGGCGGAATGGTTGGAAGCTGCAAGTGTTCCTCAAAGGGCTTTAGAAGCTTCGTCAGCCGGGCTGCATTCCGGCGACGTTTGGCGATGATCTCCTCCCAGCGCTCCAGTTCGGAGAGCGCGATCGCCGCCTCCAGCTCGGTTGCGCGGTAAGAGTACCCTGTGCGGACAAATCTATAGCGCCGCTTCACGACCTGCTCCAGCGTCGGGTCGTCGATCTTGTCGTCGTCGTCGATGCTCAGGTAGATTTGGTCGCGGCCGTGTGCCATCAGGCTCCGGCACATCGTGGCCAGTTCGTCATCGCTGGTTGTGATTAATCCCCCGACACCGCCCACCAGGATGTGAGCGATGTAGGTGGAGAAACAGCCAAGGTCACCGAAAGAGCCCACGGCCCGCCCTTTGTAGTGGGCGAACGCCGTTTCGGCCGAGTCCTCGATCACCTGCAGCCCGTGCCTGCGGGCGATCTCCAGAATCGAGTCCATGTCGCAGGGCAGCCCCAGCAGGTGCACCGGGATGATGGCGCGCGAACGCGAGGTAATCGCCTCTTCGATGCGTGCCGGATCGATGTTGTAGGTGCGGGGATCCACGTCCACAAATACGGGCCGCATGTTGTTTTGCAGGACGATGTTGGACGTGGCGATGAAGGTGGTGGCCGGGACCAGCACTTCGTCGTTGTCCTGGTAGCCGTGCCTTTCCCGCAGGGCGGCCAGGGAAATCTGCAGCGCGCTGGTGCCGCTATTGCAGAAGACGGCGTGCTTCGCCTGGTGCAGTTGCGCGAAGCGCCCCTCCAGCCCCGCAGTATACTTCCCGCGCGACAGCCGGTTGTGACTCAGCGCATCCAGGACGTACTGCCTGCCTCGTTTGCTGATCCGCAGGTAGCCGAGCTCGACCTTTCTCACCTTCATCTCCGTGGCTGCTCAAGCACGTTCTTCCCATACCACGCGACCGTCTCCCGAAGTCCCTCCGCAAAGGGTTTTTGGGCGCGGAACCCGAACTCCCTTTCCGCGCGGGATACATCCCATCTCCGGCGCGGCTGCCCGTTCGGCTTAGTCGCATCCCACACGATCCTGCCGCGGAAACCGACAAGGCCGCCGATCTGTTCGGCCAGTTCCCGGATCGAAATCTCTTGTCCGGAGCCCACGTTTACGGGCTCCGCGGCGTTGTACCGCTCGGTCGCGAGAAGAATCGCTTCGGCGCAATCGTCGGCGTACAAAAATTCGCGGGTAGGCGTGCCGTCTCCCCAACAGACCATTTCCGGGTCGCCGCGGACCACCGCCTCACTGAATCTCCGGATGAGGGCCGGAATCACATGGGACGTGGCCGGATCGAAGTTGTCTCCCGGACCGTAGAGGTTCGCGGAGAGCAGATAGATGGAGTTCAGCCCGTATTGCTGGCGATAGGCCTGCGCCTGGACGAGCAAAACTTTCTTCGCCATGCCGTACGGCCCGTTTGTCTCTTCCGGGTAGCCATTCCACAATTCGTCTTCCCGCCCGGGGATCGACGTAACCTTAGGGTAGGAACAGACGGTGCCCAGGATGACGACCTTCTCGACGGCATGCAAGCGGCACCCCTCGATCAGGTGCACACCCATCATCAGGTTGTCGTAAAACGAGCCGCCCGGGTTGTCGCGCGTCCCGCCGATTCCGGCGACCACGCCGGCCAAGTGAATGACGATGTGAGGTCGGGCATCGCCGAGCAGGCGGCACACATTCTCCCAGCGCCGCAGGTCGCAGGTAGCCGCCCTGGGAACAATGACCGATCCGCATCGGCGCTCCTCCAATTTCCGGGTCACGCAGCGGCCAAGAAAGCCCCCGCCTCCCGTAACGACCACACGCTTGTTTTGAAAAAAAGCACCCACAGGCTACGTCTCTCGTCCGGCCACAGCCACGTCACTCCCTGGCGTGCGCTGCCATGTTTCGCTGCCACTTGCCGCTCAACTGGTCGTCGAGCATCTGGATGTCCGCATCCACCATCAATTGCACCAGGTCGTGGAACCGAACGCTCGGTTCCCAGCCCAGCTTCTGCCGCGCGTTGCCGGCGTCGCCAACGAGGAGGTCGACTTCGGTCGGTCGGAAATAGCGGGCGTCGATTTCGACGTAGCTCCGCCAATCGAGCCCAACGTGCTCGAACGCACACTCCATAAACTCGCGGACGGTGTGCGTCTCGCCCGTCGCAATAACGTAATCCCCCGCTTCGGGCTGCTGCATCATCCTCCACATTGCTTCCACGTACTCGGGAGCGTAGCCCCAGTCCCGGCGAGCATCCAAGTTGCCGAGATAAAGTTTGTCCTGCAGTTTCCGCAGGATCCGGGCAACGGCCCGCGTTATCTTCCGGCTGACGAAAGTCTCTCCCCTCCGCGGCGACTCGTGGTTGAAGAGGATCCCGTTGCACGCAAACAGCCCGTAGCCGTCCCGGTAATTCACAGTCATCCAGTACCCGTACACCTTGGCGCAGGCGTAAGGGCTGCGGGGGCAAAAGCGTGTCGTCTCGCGCTGCGGCACGTCGGTCGTATTGCCGAACATCTCGCTGCTGCCGGCATTGTAAAACCTGGTGTTGAGGCCGGATTCCCGGATGGCCTCGAGCATGCGAACGGTGCCCAAGGCCGTCACGTCGCCGGTGTACTCCGGGATATCGAAACTCACGCGGACGTGGCTCTGGGCCCCCAGATGGTAGATCTCGTCCGGCCCGATTTGCCGGATCAGCTTGGCGAGGCTGTTTGAATCCGCCAGGTCGGCAAAATGCAAGCAGAGGCGGGCGTCGCGATCATGAGGATCAGCGAAAATGGAGTCAATGCGCCCGGTGTTGAAGCTGCTCGATCGCCGCTTGGTTCCGTGGACCTCGTAGCCTTTTGACAGGAGCAGCTCGGCCAGGTAGGACCCGTCCTGGCCCGTGATGCCGGTAATCAAAGCCTTCTTCATCGTAAGCTACGCCACCGCCCAGCGCCGGCTCGCCCAGCGCATGTAGGCGCCCTGAGCGCGGGCCACTTGCGCCAACGCTTTCTGCGCATCTCCTTTGAACTGCCGCACCGTGTCACGGCTGTACTTGTAGTGCACCATCTTGGGCAGAAATCGCAGTGCACCACGATCTTAGCTCCAGCTCCGATCGCTTTGCAACGTCTAAACCGTCCACGCCGTCTATCGTGTCTCCGCACATCCACGGTGCAAGACACGAATCCACCTCAAACGAAAATCCCAGAACACCGGGGACGGACGCTTTGCTTCCGCATCCCTGTGACCAAGTGCCAGCATCCTGGATGCCGACCGCAGGTGCGCCATCAAGCAAGATGAGGAACGGTCAAAACAACTCGCCAGCGCCAGCAGCGAAAAACAGCGCCCCCCCCCGCGGTCAGAGTTCCCCAAGACTTTCTTTTAACGCGACGTGTTCCTCCATCAGCTCGGCCAGGACCTCGTCTTTGCGGTGGAGGTTGGCTTCCAACGCCGTGATGCGCTGCTGGGGCCTGGTCAACCTTGGGGCGGGAAAAAGCCTGGAAGGCGGCCGGGCCGTTCTCGAACAACTGCTTCTGCCATTGGTACAACAGCGATGGCTGAATGCCAGCCTCTTCGCAGACGGTGGAAACTGGCACCTTGTCCAGCAGGTGCCGGCGGAGGATGGAAACCTTCTCTTCAGGCGCAAAACGCTTACGTTGTCTGGGCATGGGTGTTCTCCGTTATTGCAACGGCGAACACTCCAATTCCAGCTCAGGCAAGACAAGCGCGATAATAATGTGGAACCCACACAGACCCGCAACGCGAAAAAGGCAACATAACCCCGTACTTGTTTAGCGCGAGGGCGCTCTGCCGCCCGGGGGGCGTTGGCGCGGCCAATCTCGTGACTATTTCGTCGCTAGCACAAATGGGTGAAGATCGCCCTTGCTGGTCGTCGGGAAGACCCGGAACTCGATACTCCTGAAGCCCTGAGCGGCTAGAGCACTGTACAGAGAGCGCATATGGTACGGCAAGTACCTCATAATCTTCACCCCTCGCCGCCTGTTGATGTGGGCTCGTATGTCACTGATGCGGTAATAAAGAGTGAACAAGGACCTGAACAGAGTCCCCAATTTACCTCGCTCGTGAGGCCATTCGTAGAGTGGCAAATGCACCATGATGGTCCCACCAAAATCGAGCACGCGAAAGAACTCATGGAAGTACAAAAGTCCGATGTTCACGTTATCAAGATGCTGCAGGACGTGGGTTGAGAATATGGCTCTGACCGATCCGTCGGGCTGGGGCAGGTGTATGCCGTCTACAACAAAGAATTGAACATTCTTCGCGCCAATCCTTTCTCTAGCATACTTGATCATATCCTCCGAAACGTCGACAGCTTGCACGTGATCGAAGGAGTTCACCAGTTGTCTAGTGATCCGCCCGGCTCCGCAGCCGACCTCCAGGCAGGTCTCTCGGCTGACTCCGTATTGCTGCCAGATTCGGTAAAAATCGCGCCAATCTGACTCGCCCAGAGCGTAGAACTCCTCATCGGTCCACGCTGAAACCGACCCCTTCTGTTTGTTGGCCCAAGAGGCGACCCCGAACAGGGGATCTTGCTTGCCCCACTGTTTCCATTCAGTATTCGACTCCAGGAAATCCATTCTTCAGATCAACTCCCCGATGAGATGGTAGTAGCCCTGCTCGAGAAATTCAAGGGGTGTCTTGCCCCGGCACATCGCCACGCGAAAGGAGTAGCACCCCTATCAAAGCGCTAATCCGCGGTCGTCTTGTCGACGACCGATAACCGCCGCGATCAGCGGCGATCCGCCTGCTCGATCCTCACGTCGTCAATCCATACCTTACCACGAATCAGGTTGTCCAGCTTCTCGTTTTTGCGGAGAAGTGGTACCCTCCAGGGAAGGTAACTTGTCAGCGCCGCCAGGCGTGCGGTGTTGACCCATCCACCCGATGAGACCCGACATGCCGGAGAGCTCCCCTCGGAGCAAGGCAAGCACCAAGTCGGACGACACCACGGTATTGAACGGGGCATCGTAGGCGACGGCTTGTCTTTGATGAGGTAGCTTCATTAAGAAAGGCACACGGGGGTCAGTTCTTTGTCTGCCGCCGCTGCCCGGAAGCAGATCCCCACTGTTGGGTCTCAACCCGTGATCGGAAGAAATGATGACCGTGGTGTCTTCCCACGTTCCGGCGCTTTCCATGGTCCGGCGCAGATCACCCAGAGTCCGATCGGCCAGGACCAAGTTGTCCAAATACGTGCCGCTCCCATCCAAGGCGAAGTCATTGCGGAAGCGGCTGTAAATGAAAGGATGATGCGGTACCGGCCAGTGGATGAATACCAGTCCAAAGGCCGGATCGACTGCGACTCTCTTGGCGTCCTGCAGCACCCGAAGATACATCTGTCGCCCCTGGCGATAGATGCTCTCGAAGCGAACCAGACGCCCGGCAACAGGGAAGGCACCCACCAATCCGCGAAATCCATCCATGAGCAGAACGGGAAAGGTACTGCCCGGCTCGCTCGCGGCAAGAAAACTTTGAGAACAGAACGTCAGGCTGGTGCCGAGCACCCGGCAATACGGGTGATACGAGCCGACAAGCGCGGTGTTGAATCCAGCATCGCGAGCACGCGAAAACACCGTCGGTTGGGTACTCCACGGTACGAAGCCGCCGTGACCAGGGTAAGCAAGCATCAGTTCGTTCACACTCGCCGGTTTGGCGTCCGACACAATCCTCCCGTTAATCAGCGACGGCAGCGAGAAATCGGTCCAATCTGCCGGCGGGAAGGCATTGGAAGCGTAGATGGCCTGACTTCGAATGCGGTCCATCTCCGGAAGCCGCACCGATGCGGGCCGTTCACTAAAAGCCAAATCCTGATCCAGTTCGTCGAATATGAGCCACAAAACCCGGGGCCGCGAGGTGTCCGTGGCGGCAGATGCAGGAACGTGGCGGCTGCCACCGTCAGGCTGGGGATGAAGCATCAGCCAGGTGGCTTGCGCAAACAGCATCGGAACCAGCGGCCAAAGGAGCAGCACCGCAAAGCCGGCAACACGGCCGAAAACCTCCGCCCGCCGAACCACGAGAACCACGAGAACCAACCCAAACGCGATCAGCAGGACACGCAGTGCCGAAGGCCCAAGCCGCTCAAACAGGTTGGCTGTCCACAGGCTGCGCGATAGCCCACGCAAGAAATTCAGCGGAATGAGAAGCAGCAGGCCCAGACCACCGCAAGCTACCTTCCAAGCGAAGGGCCGGTCCACACGCCGGATCGCAGTCAAGATAGAGAAAAGCGCCGCTGCCAGCAGCAGCACATCGAGCATCAGCGCCAGGTACTCCTTCGGGGTGGCAGCGTATCGCCAATAAACGGCGCCGGGTTCGAGGAGCCAGCCCCAGCCGCGGAGAAAACATAGGTTCGCTAAAGAAAGTGAAAAAAGCAGGTCCCGGCGCAATTCACCAACCCTGTTCTTTCTGGGGCAAGCACAGCCCCCGATTGCCATTGACCAAATCCCTACTACCGATAGTCCAGGGATACCCGGGGGCACTCCGATTCGAGAGGCCCAGCGCTGAAATGGGCAACCAGCTTGTCCGGCCCGCGCGCGATGCGCCGAACCATGGTATCTTCTAGCCCGGCGGCCCTATACATTAGAAGTTTCCCAAATGCATACTGTCATCGTCAAGTGAGAATTGTTGATTTTCCGGAGGCTTTCGCACTTCCCGTTGCCGGGTCCGTCGGAGTGCAGCACGTAATTCTCGCGCAACGTCCCGCCGATTTCATGCGGTCTTTTTTAAAGTTGAAAACATCGCGCGGCCCGCGGGGCTTCGGGGACCGCTCTTCAGTGACACTGGGCGCAAGGCCCGCCCCCTACGACGCCGCTGAACTGGTGTAGAATCGAGCGACACGGACAATGGCCATGG
>Ga0315293_10002870_pt1 | contig 16618 bp, 13 predicted proteins | sample YL17G13_20_MG_FD_203071 | JGI IMG/M metagenome (GOLD analysis project Ga0315293, IMG submission 203071) | Sediment microbial communities from Yellowstone Lake, YNP, Wyoming, USA - YL17G13_20 | ecosystem: Environmental > Aquatic > Freshwater > Lake > Sediment | place: USA: Wyoming | collected...
GTCGGTGACGGCGCCCGATTTGACGCCGTGAAGAAAGTGGCCGCTGGCCTCGGCGTTCTGGAGCGAAATTTTTTCATGATGCCGGCCGTACCTAAAAATGAGATCCCCGATATCCTCTCGGCCGCCGATGTAGCGACATCCCTCGTGATCGATATCCCCGAGTTGAGGAACAATTCGTCCAATAAGTTCTTCGACGCGCTGGCTTCTCGGACCCCGGTGGCGATCAACTTCCAGGGATGGCTGGCGGAGTTGCTGACGACGAGCCATGCGGGCCTGGTCCTGGACGGGAAGGATCCCCGCTCCGGCGCCCAGGATCTGTCGAGGGTCCTGCGGGACCCCGAGTGGCTCCGCGAGGCCGGCGCAGCGGCCAGTCGCCTGGCCGAGGAGCGCTTTGATAGGGACCGACTGGCGAAGGACCTTGAATCCGTGCTGCTGCGGGCTGTCGGGAACGGGAGCCGGCCGCAATGAAGAGACGCCGTGCCGCGATCGGGATCAAGTGCGCCGTGGACAGGATCATGGCCCCGATGCTGCTGGTCCTGCTTGTGCCCTTGCTGGCGGTCATTGCCCTGGCCATCAAGATCGAGGACGGGCACTCCGTTTTCTACCGCCAGCAACGCACCGGCCTGCGAGGCCGGCCCTACCGGATCTGGAAATTCAGGACCATGATCCCCGATGCGGACGCCCTATTGGATGAGCAGGGGGGGTCGGCCGCCTCGATCGCATCACCAAGATCGGAAAGATCCTGCGGGTTCTGAGCTTGGACGAGTTGCCTCAATTGATCAATATCACGAAGGGTGATATGTCATTCATCGGTCCGCGCGCGGCATTGTGTGAACATTTGCGGCGGTACACGGAGGAGCAGCGGAGAAGACTCTCGATGAAGCCCGGGATCACCGGCCTGGCACAGGTCAACGGCCGCAACACCCTGAAATGGTCAGAACGAATCGAGTACGACCTCTGGTATGTCGATCACTACTCCATGTGGCTCGACCTGAAAATTTTGGCGAAGACCATTCGCGTCGTGATCCGGCGAGAGGGAATCGCACTGGACCGGAGGCCTGAGATTTGCGATGACCTGGGGAGAAAAGCGGGAGGGCAGGAATGAGCCGGACCGCGAAGGAGCCCAACGTAACGGACGCCTATAAAAAAGATCCCGACGAGGAGCGGTTCCTTGACCGTCTCAACCGTGCGCTGGCCCCTCTTGAAGAGGAGTTTTACGTGCCGAGGGAGGAAACATTCCCCACGCTTCATGTGATCGGCGCTCCCCGTTCGGGGACGACCTTGTTGCTCCAGCTGCTCTGCTCCCATTTGGATGTTGGCTGCATCAACAATCTCATCGCGGCGTTCTGGATGGCTCCGACTGTCGGCATCCGCCTCTCCAAGAAATTGCTGCCGCCCGGGGCCTCCTCTTCCTATCAATCTGACTTTGCCAGGACGAGGGGAATCTCGGAGCCTCATGAATTCGGATATTTCTGGTCGAGGCTTCTGGGATACCCGGAGCTGGCCTACCAAGGGGAGGACTTCGGGCGGACAATCGATTGGAATCGAGTCCGGCTCGTGATCACCAACATGGCTGCCGTCTATGGCCGCCCCATCGCCTTTAAATCGTTTTGGCTGGCCTGGCATATGGAAAAAATGCAGCAGGTGCTGCGCAAAACGTGTTTCGTCTTCATTCGTCGGGATCCCGTCGACAATGCGTGTTCCCTTCTCCGCTTGCGCAAGAGATTCCTCGGGTCCATTGAACAATGGGTGTCGATGAAACCGGCCGAGTATGAGGCGCTGAAAGAAAAGCCCTGTTGGGAGCAGGTGGCCGGACAGGTCTTCCATATCGAGAAATCCATCATGAACGGAATCCGGCAGATCGATGGCCGGAATGTCGTCGAAATCCGCTACGAAGACCTCTGCCGCCATCCCAAGGCGGAAATAACCAAGGTCATGCGTGTATTGAACGACAACGGTAGCAAAACCGGTTTCCTGTCCGAACCGCCGCAATCGTTTCCGGCTCCGGCCCGGGAATACATGACCGGGGCAGAGCGGCGTTTGGTGGAAGAAGCCGTGATGAGGCTGTACGGAGCGGATTCAGCGAGGGACGGCTTTGGCAAATCACCCGAGCATTAGTATCCTGTCGGCCGAACAGGGCTCCTTATGGCATGGGGAGCTGGAAAAATCCGAATGTCAGGATGTTTATTTTTCCCCTGAATATGCACATACCTTCAGGGCAGCTGACGGAGGGGTTTCCCGTCTTTTTATCTATGAAGACGAGGATGGACGTTTTCTGTATCCCTTCCGTCTTCTCCGTCTGCCCCCAGTGAAGCGGTTGGAGGAATTTGAAGATTGGTTTGATATCACATCGGATTATGGGTACGGAGGGCCGCTGATCTCCTATACTCAACCCGACGTCAGCGGCCGGGAGTTCGCGGGGAAGGCCGTGCGGGCATTCGACCGTTATTGCGCGCAACAGCGGGTCGTGGCCGAATTCTGCCGCTTTCACCCCCTGCTGAGCAATGCCTGGGACGTGAAGGACGAATACCGGCCCGTTCCTTGCAACCAAACCGTTTGGATCGATCTGAGCTTGTCAGTGGATGAATTGCAGCGGCAGATGCGCAAAGGATTTCGCTATGATATCCGCCGGGCGGAAAAACAAGGCGTCGAGATCGAGACCGGCCAGGCCCCAGCCCACGCGGATGAATTCTACGGATTGTATCTCAGGACGATGAAGGATATCGGGGCGCGGGAGTATTACTTTTTCAGCAGGGACTTCTTCCGGGGCATTCTAGAATTTCTCGCCGGGCAGGCCATTGTCTTCCTGGCCAGGTATCGGGGTCAGACGATTGCCGCTGCCATTTATATCTGGGGGAAGCAGTTCCTTCATTACCACTTCGCGGCCATGGACCGCGATCATGCTCCGATCGGCGCCAGCAAGCTGATCCAGTATCGGGCGATAATCTGGGGGAAACAACGCGGTTTCGGCAAGATGCACCTGGGCGGGGGAGTCGGCGGATCGGATTCCGACTCGTTGATGCACTTCAAAACGGGGTTTTCGCCGCTGCGCGCCGAATTCTGCATAGCCAAGCGCGTTCATAATCCCTCTGTGTACCAGGCATTAAGCGTCGCGACTGGTTTTAATCCTGATCGCGAGCCATTCTTCCCCGCCTACCGCGGCATCCGTTATGGGGAAGATCTGAAAACGAGCAAGGGAAAACCTTGAAACGAATCTACCTTTCCCCGCCCCATCTCGATGGCCATGAAAAAAAATTGCTGATCGAGGCCCTGGAATCGAACTGGATCACCACCCAAGGCCCCCAGGTCGACCTTTTCGAGAAGGAAATGTGCGAGAGGACCGGCATCGGCCATGCCCTGGCCCTGGCGAGCGGCACGGCCGCGCTTCATCTCGCCCTGATCAATCTCGGCGTTCAACCCGGTGACGAGGTGATTTGCTCTGATTTGACCTTTGCCGCGACGGCAAACGCCATCACCTATTGCGGCGCCAAGCCGGTATTCATCGATTCGGAGCGGCGGTCCTGGAACATGGACCCCAACCTTCTGGAAGATGAGCTGAAGGATGGCGCCAAACGCGGAAGAAATCCAAAGGCGGCATTGGTTGTCGATCTGTATGGCCAATGTGCCGATTATGGGAGCATTTTAGCCCTCTGCGCTCGCTACGGGATCCCAGTGATCGAGGACGCTGCCGAGGCGCTAGGAGCCACTTTTGGAGATAAAGCGGCGGGAAGTTTCGGCCGCATGGGAGTCTTCTCGTTCAACGGCAACAAGATCATCACCACCTCCGGGGGTGGGATGCTGGTTTCCGACGAGTCATCATTTATTCAAAGTGCCCGCCACCTTGCCACCCAGGCCCGGGATCCGGCACCCCATTACCAACACTCGAAAATCGGCTACAATTACCGCCTGAGCAACATCCTCGCCGCGATCGGCCGCGGACAGCTGGCCAGGCTGGACCAGAAGATAGAGAAGCGGAAGCAGATCAACGATTTTTATCGCCGTGAGCTGCAGCGCTTGCCCGGGTTTGAGTTCCTCCCCGTGGCCCCCTGGGGAAAACCCAATTACTGGCTCACCGTGATTTTTATTGATCCCAAGGCGTCCGCCGCCGACCGCGAGCAGGTCCGCCTGGCGTTGGAGGCCGAAAATATCGAGGCACGACCCGTCTGGAAGCCCATGCATCTCCAGCCCGTGTTCGCCGGCAATCGGATTCGCGGGGGAAGCGTTGGGGCCGAATTTTTTCAACGTGGACTCTGCCTTCCCTCCGGCAGCCAATTGACTGACAGGCAATTGGAGCGGATCGTCAAAATCATCAAGCTTTTAGTCCGGGAGCCGTGACCGTTTGCATAGTTGCCTGTGACATTTCCTGGTATTACTCCTTCATGGTATTCTGGTAGCATGGCTGCGAGGCGGGAATTGGCAGCCTTATAGAAAGAATGGATAATTTACAGAAAAATCAGGGGTGGTTTGCGCGATTGAATTCCAGCAAGCGCAAGCTCCGGAATTTTCTGTTGTTTGCCGCGGACCTTGTCTTTTCACTGGCGGCTATTTATCTGGCCATCCTCCTGCGCTTCGGCTTCACCTTTCCCGCGGCCCTGCGCGGCATCTTCTGGAACTGGGCTTTTTTCCTGTTCCTGTTGCAGTTTCTCTCCCTGGTTTTTTTCCGGTTGTATTCCATCGCCCTGCGCTTCGTAAGCATCCTGGAGCTGTACCGCCTGCTCCAGGCATTCGTCGCCGCCACGGCCAGCGCGGTGATCCTGGACCTGTTCTTTGTCCGACTGGCCGGGCGCGCGTTCAGCCTAGCGGTGGGGGTGCTGATCATCCACGGCCTGCTCTCGTTCTCGCTGTTCGGGGTAGTGCGGCTGGCGCGGCGAGTCTACCTGGAACTCATTCATCATGGCTCTGCCAAGGGCAAGCCAACCCTTATCATCGGTGCCAACATCAAGTCGATGCAGCTGATCAGGGAAATGCGCCTCTCCCGCTCTAAACTGGAGCCGGTGATGATCGCCGACATGGAGGTGCCTGGTTCTGGGGGAAAGATCTTCGGTCTCCCGCTGGTCGACTATGACGAGCAGATTATGCGCAAGATCAATAGCTACCACATCGAGGCCGCCCTGATCAACCTGCCTGATGCCAACCACCACAAGGTCAAGGAGGTGTTCGACCTCCTCAAGAGATCTGGAATCGACGACATCCGCATTGTGCCGCGCATGGACGAATGGAAGGCCACTGTCCACCAGATCCGCCATATCGGTATCGAGGACATCCTTGCACGCGAGCCGGTGCGCATCGAAACCAAGGCCGTCGCCGCTGAGTTCACTGCCAAGACGGTTTTGGTTACAGGTGCCGCCGGATCGATCGGTTCTGAGATTGTGCGCAAGCTGCATGCGCTGGGGGCGAAGCGCGTGGTGGCCTTGGACATCGACGAGACGGGGATCTTCCAGCTGCAGCAGGAGTTCAAGCCCTATCTGAAGCAGGACGAACAATTCGCATTCGTGATCGGATCTCTGCGCGACCCGGACAAGATGCGCGCGGTGTTCAACCAATACCACCCGCAGATCGTGTTCCATGCCGCCGCCTACAAGCATGTGCCGCTGATGGAGGAGTTTCCCGAGGAGGCGCTGCGCACCAACGTTTTCGGTACCTACGACCTGGCGCGTCTGGCGATCGAGCAGCACGTGGAGAAGTTCATCAACATCTCCACCGACAAGGCGGTCAAACCCCACAGTACTATGGGGGCGAGCAAGCGGCTGGCCGAGATGACCTGCCAGGCGCTGAACGGCAATGGCACCTGTTTCCTGTCGGTCCGCTTCGGAAACGTCTTCGGCTCGAGGGGCAGCGTGGTCCCGCTCTTCCAAGAGCAGATCCGCCGCGGCGGGCCGGTCACCCTGACCCACCCCGAAATGCGGCGTTACTTCATGTCAATCCCCGAAGCGGTTCTCCTCGTCTTTCAGGCGGCCTATCAGGGCAAGGGAGGGGAGGTGCTCGTCCTCGATATGGGCGGACCGGTGCGCATCTTGGACCTGGCCGAAGACCTGATCCGCCTCAATGGCCTTGAACCGGGAAAGGATATTGAGATTATCACCACCGGCATGCGACCCGGAGAAAAGCTCTTCGAGGAATTTCTGACCGCCGAGGAGGGGGTCGACACCACCAGCCATGACAAGATTTTTGTTGCCCGCTTCGGTGACCTCCTGCCCGACGGGTTCCTGGAGCGGATGATCGCCGACTGCCGCGGCGCCGGCCATGACCCTGAAAGGATCCGCGCCATCTTCGCCGCCTACATCCCCACCTTCGGCGATGCCTGACGCGCGCGAGGGGGGGGGGACGGCTGGCCGGTAGTGCCGGAAGCCGGCAGTTCAACGGCCGCCTTTCCCGGGCGATTGGCCTTGCCCATACTTTCTCAATGAAGAACCGCAGCTATTTATTCTTGTCCTTTATTTCTTTTCTGCTGTTGTCATTCGTCCTGTTCTTCCATTTTCGCATCATATGGATGCCAGCAACCTGCCTGCTGCTGGGCATCTTGGCCCGGATCATTTTCAAAGGCCGGAGCCTTGAGGTTTTTTCTTTCTTCATCCCGGTGCTGCCCGCTTTCGCGATCCTTGAGAACAAGGGTTTCCCCCTGCATTATCTGCTCCTGCCCCTGTTCTTCCTGGTCGGAATCACGGCCGGGGAATTCGCGGCCGGTAAAGGGAGATCTTCCTGGCCGTTGCCCGAATTGCCCAGGGGATATGTTCCCTTCCTCCTGTTGCTGGGAATTTCATTCCTGTTCCTCCTGCTGCGCTGGTCCAACTTGACCCTCTCGCCGCTGGCTTTTTTGCACGATACCCCGGTCGCGCCAACGGGCCAGCGCCTCTCTTTCGGGATCATCCTCCCGGCCGTGGAGTTCGCTCTTTTCGCCTTGTCGCCTTTTTATTACCTCTTGCTCAGACGAGCGGACGACCCACGCCGAATCCTGGTCGCCTTCCTCTGCGGGCAGTCGCTCTCGATCGTCTGGTCATTTATTCAGCGCTGGCAGGGGACCGGCGCTCGTGGTTTCCTTATCAGCGGCCTGGCCTCGGACGCCACCGCGTTCGGCTTCCTTTGCGCCCTAGCCATCCTGATGGCCTGGTATCTCCATGCTCGCTGCGCTGAAAAGCGGCTGGGATTCTTGTTCACCGTCGTCTCCCTGGCTGGTATTCTGAACTCGTCTACCCGGGTGGGCCTCTTCGCCATCGTGGCCGCCGTGCTCCTTTTCACTTTTTCCAGCCGAAAAAGGATCCTCTTCAAGATCGCGGTCGCCGCGTTGCTGCTGATGGCTTCCCTGCTCTATGTCCGCTTTATGGGCAAGACGGAACTCAAATTCCTGTCGCGGATCGGAAATACGATCAAGCTGGTCGATCGCTCCCTCGAGAGCAGAGCGCTCACCCCTCGTACCTTCAAGCGCATACTCGCGAAGCGCGGCGTGCTCTGGGGGTATTCCCTCGAAAGCCTGCGTAAATTTACTTTGAGCGGTCTGGGCCCGGGGAATTATGTTTTCTGGGTCATGACGGCTCATTCAGACGATTTCTTCCATCATCTTCCCGCCAACCAGTACTTCTTTATCTCTTCTTCGACCGGACTGATCGGATTGGCGGCATTTTTACTCTTTTGTTTTGGCTTGTTCCGCCACAAAAAATGGCCGGAAAAATGGCTGTTGGGAATATTTTTGTTTCTCTTGATCTTTAATGACTATCTGTGGTTTTCTGAAATTTTTCTGGAGTTCTGGTTGTTTTGCAGCCTGGGTGAGAGCGCTGTGGAAAAACCTTTGGTTCGCAGTAAAAACACGTTGATTGTTTTCATATCCGCTCTTTTGGTTTTTGTTCTGTTTAATGTATTGAAATTTTCTGATCTGCACCCTAAGAATTGGGCGCGGGGGAATTTGACTGCCTATGATTACGGCCTGTATAATCAAGAAAACGACGGCGGTCGGATATTCCGCTGGACAAAAGAAAGAGCAGGCATGTATATCTATCTTGACCGGCAAGGCCACAGCGTAGGCTACAACTTAGTTTGCGGCGCCCCGCTGTCTCGGTTGTCGGAGAAAAAGCAGACCGTGGATATCTATTGGCGGGGGAGATTTTTAAAAAGCGCGGTTTTTCGGGACAATGGCCAATATCCTGTGCAGATCGAAGACCATGAGCACGGCGAGGGGTTCCTGGAATTCCGGGTGCGGCCGACCTTCAATCTGAAACGAATTGGGCTAGGTGCTGAGACTAGGGAACTCGGTGTGCAAGTCAGCGGTACGGGGATCTAGGTCCCTGTTTCACCGTCATAAGGCCGTTCGTTTAACTGGCGTGAGACCCTGTTTTTTCTGGCCGCCCGCTTCCAACCCCAGTCGGCGGCCAGGTTGTAGAACCAGCGCGGCATCATGGCCTTGCCCGCCAGCTCGATCACGGCTGCCGGAATCTCTCTGCTTGCGGCCAGATAGTCAGCGGCTTGAGCCAGGGCTTTGACCTGATGGCGGATCACGCCGCCGGCCTTGGCCAGGTCGCGGTTGCCGACGGCGCCGCCCATGCCCAGGGCCAGGCAGCCCAGGAAGCGGAAATTGGCCTGGACGGCAAAGAGGCGGACGATCTCCTGCGCGGAGCGGCAATGCACGGTTTCCGGGAAGCCGCAGTTGACGATGGCGGCCAGGACCTGGGCCGGAGTAGCTGGACGGCCCTGGCGGCGTTCAACAATCCTCAGCAGCAGGCTGATGAGCGGGGCGGGGAGCTGGTCGACATACAGCGGAAAGGCCAGGATGAGCAGGGAGCAGGCGTCGACGGCGGCCAATAGCTCCAGCATTTTTTTCTCGTCGGCCAGTGACGGATAGACCGGCAGCGTTTTTATCGCCATACCGCGTTCTTCGAGCAACGACAGCAAGTGGTTGCCCAGGGAGTGGGATACGCTGGCCGTGCCGCGCGGGCTGCCGACCAGGAGCAGCACTTTTTTACCATTCATGGTGCCACCTCTTTGAAAAGCGGCTCCGCCGCGAGTTGTTTTTCGATATCGGCCAGGGAGATGTCTCCGGCGAACACCAGCGTCGTGGCCTGGACGTCACCCATGTTCAAGGCGTTGCGCCCGACCAGACGGCGGAAGATGCTCTCGCTGTCGGCGTCTTCCTGCTTCAACGTGCCGATGGCCAGCAGGCGGCGCGAGCGCGGGTAGCGCTGCGGGTGGTGGGTTTCGCCGCGGAGCTGCATGAAAAAGGGGGACAACACTGGGATGATGCGATCCAATGCTTTCTTCAACTCAGGTGCGTAGCCGCCGAAGGTGACGGGCGTCAGCATGGCGATCAGGTCCGCTTCGGCCCAGGCGCGCAAGATCGGTTCCTGGCCGTCATCCTTGATTATGCAGATCCCCGGGGTCTTGACCCAGCAGGAAAAGCACCCCCGGCAGGGCTTGATGTTCATCCCGGCCAGGGCGAATGCCTTCACCTGCCAGCTCCCCGCTTTCAACGCCGTCATGACCGCGGCCGCGGCACGGTTGCTGAGCGGGTCCTGCCCGCCCGCCGGCGATCCTTTCAAGAATATGGCCTTCATGGTTTATTCCTTTGCTTATGGATTTTTTATTATTCTCCATTTCGATTTTTTTTTCAAGCGACAAAAAATGATGCTTCATAACCCAAAGGCGAAGTTTTCACGTATAATCAGATTGGCGACTGCCAATAGGAGGATATAACCTTGCGTAAAAAAACCATTTTTCCCAGATTGGTACCGGCTTTGCTGCTGGCGGCCCTGTGCCTGCCCCTGGCGGCCGAGGATAACCCGTTTTTGACCGTCCCCAATACGCCGTTTCAAACCCCGCCCTTCGACCGCATCCAGCTGGCCCATTATTTGCCGGCGATGCAGGAGGGAATGAAGAGGCAGCAGGCTGAGATTGACGCCATTGTGGCCAACCCCAAGCCGCCAACCTTCGAGAACACCATCGTCGCCCTCGACATGTCGGGGCAGCTGCTCGGCGATGTGGGCCTCGTCTTCTACTCGCTGCTGAGCGCGGCCACCAGCCAGCCGATGCAGGACCTGGCCAGCGAGCTGGCGCCGCTGCTCTCCGCCCACCAGGACAACATCAGCCTGAACGAGAAGCTCTTCGCCCGGGTCAAGACAATCTATGAACGCCGCGCGAAGCTGAAGCTCGACAATGTGCAGCGCTACCTGCTGGAGAACACCTACCGCGCCTTCGTGCGCAGCGGTGCCCTGCTCGATGAAAAGCAGAAGGCGCGCCTGCGCGATATCAACAAGGAGCACTCGCTGCTGGTGCTGAAATTCAGCGACAACGTGCTCGCCGAGACCAACTCGTCCTACATGGTCATCGACAACAAAGACGACCTGGCCGGCCTCCCCGACGGTGTCGTTACCGAGGCGGCCGAGGCAGCCAAGGCCATGAACCTGGAGGGCAAGTGGGTTTTCACCTCCCAGAAGACCAGCTGGATCCCCTTTCTTCAGTACTCGCCGAAGCGCAACCTGCGCGAGGCCCTGTATGCCTGCTTCTTCATGCGCGGCGACCGCGACAACGACAAGGACAACAAGACCGTTTTGCAGAAACTCCTCACCTACCGCGAGGAGCGCTACCGGATGCTGGGCTACAAGACCCCCGCCGACTTCTACCTGGAGACGCGTATGGCCAAGACGCCGGCGGCCGTCAACGAGTTCCTGTTGCGTGTGTGGCGGCCGGCCCTGCAGAGGGCCAAGGGCGAGGCGGCCGAGATGCAGAAGCTGATCGACGAGGAAAAGGGCGGGTTCAAACTGGCGCCTGCGGACTGGTGGTACTATGCCGAGAAGCTGCGTAAATCCAAGTACGAACTCGACGACTCGGTCCTGCGTCCGTACTTCAAGCTGGAGAACGTCCAGCAGGGCATGTTCACCCTGGCCGAGAAACTTTACGGCCTGAAGTTCGTCGAGCGCAAGGACATCCCGGTCTACCATCCCGATGTCAGGGTGGCCGAGGTCCGGGAAGGCAACGGCACCCTGCTGGGCATCCTGTACATGGACTTCTTCCCCCGCGACAACAAGCAGGGCGGCGCCTGGTCGGGAGGTTTCCGCGGCACCTTCTACAAGAACGGCAAGCGCGTCGTCCCCTTCTCAACCCTAGTCGGCAACTTCACCAAACCGACGGCCGGGACGCCCTCGCTGCTGAGTATCGATGAGGTCCTGACCTCCTTTCACGAGTTCGGCCACGCCCTGAACACGCTGTTCACCGACAGCCGCTACCGCTCCAACTTCGCCCCCTATGACTCGGTGGAACTCCCCTCGCAGATGATGGAACATTGGGTGCTCGAGCCCGAGATGCTGAAGCTCTATGCCAAGCACTACCAGACGGGGGAGGTCATCCCGGCTGCCTTGGTCGAGAAGCTGAAAAAGAGCAGCCTGTTCAACCAGGGCTTTGAGACGGTCGAGATGCTGGCCTCTTGCTTCCTGGATATGGCCTGGCATTCGCTGGAGAGCGCCCTGAACGTCAACGTCACCCGCTTCGAACGAAAGGTTATGGACGGCATCGGCCTGGTCCCCGAGATCCTGCCCCGCTGGGGCTCCACCTATTTTACGCACATTCATGGCGGTTACGAGGCCGGCTATTACAGCTACATCTGGGCGGGCGTCCTGGACGCCGACGCCTTCGAAGCGTTCAAAGAAACTTCGCTGTTCAACAAGAAGACCGCCGCTTCCTTTCGCAAGAACATCCTGGAAAAACTCGGCACGGAGGACGCCATGACCCTCTACAAGCGTTTCCGCGGCCGCGAACCCAAGGTCGAGCCGCTGCTGAAAAAACGCGGTTTGCTGTAGAACCAATTAGAATTAGAAACAGCTAGAAAAAGGGCAGCCGGCATGGCTGCCCTTTTTTTTGCTTTAGACAAGGGTAGCGTTCTTTACCAACAACGGAGTCTTCGCAATAAGTCTTTGTGGTATAATAATTCAATGGACAGAATTAAACCTGAAACCGGGATGAGCATTGAAGAACTGAAAATAAAGGTGAAGGCTGTGCCCTTCTGGTGGCATTCCATCCGTTTGGCGGATGGGGTGGTGACACCGGGGGAGAAAACTCCCGAAATGCTAGACCGAGAACTTGGAAACATGCGCTTGCCGGATTTGCATGGGAAGAGCGTTTTGGATATTGGGACCTGGGACGGATTTTTTTCATTCAGCGCGGAAAAAAGTGGCGCCGCCAAAGTGCTGGCCCTTGACCATTATGTTTGGAGCATGGATATTCCCGCCATGATTCAGTATTGGAATGATTGCAAAAAGAAAGGCATCGTGCCTCGACAGTACCACCAGATCCCGGGAATGTGGCGGCCGGATGAATTGCCGGGGAAGAGAGGTTTTGATTTGGCTAGAGATGTTTTGCAAAGCCGGGTTGAAGCGCTTGTCGGCGATATGATGGAGATGGACTTGCAGCAGTTGGGACAATTCGATGTCGTTTTTTTTCTCGGGGTTCTCTATCACATGCATGACCCGTTTGCAGCCTTGAGAAGACTAGCTCAAGTGACCCGCGAAATCGCCATCATCGAAACGGAAGCGATCTCCGTTCCAGGATATGAAGGTGCATCGTTTTGCGAATTTTACGAAACCAACGAGTTGAACGGTGACGTGAACAACTGGTGGGCCCCGACTGAAAGAGCCCTGACCGGTTTATGCCGCGCTGCGGGCTTTCGTGAGGTTGAAGTGCTTACCCGACCCGCCTCGACCGCTGTTTGCGCGCCGTATTCCCTGTTGGCCCGTCTCGCGGGGGAAGCGGCAGTTCCGGCTGGACCGCTCAAGCCGGCCCATTACCGGGCAGTCGTCCATGCTATCAAATAGGTAACATCTGCCGCTAGGCTGCCAGATGAATGTTCCGGCCGTGATTTTTGTTTATTCTTTTTTTTCTTTCTCCGGCACGCGGAAGCGGTCGCCGGTTTCCTTGATGATGCGCTGGTACCATTCCTTGGGATAAGGCGGATGGGTGACCTTGCCCTGGCTGTCGCGCACGTTGCCGTCCAGGTATTTCCAGAGCAGGAATTCGCCCAGTTTTTTCCAGCGCTGCACCACGGCGTCGCCCTCGCTGACGCTGTAAGCGGTCAGGTAGTCGCGCGCCTGCCCCGGCGAGCGCTTGAACAGGTCGAGGGCGGCGGCTTCCAGCTCGGGCTGCATGGCGAAGAACTTTCCTTCCAGTTCGCGCTGCACCGGCTGGATATCCTGGATCATGTCGCAATAGCGAGAATAGGCATAATTGCTCACAAAATTGAACACCCAGAAGGCCGAGTCCCAACTGAACTGGCTGAAGTTGCCGGTGTCCTTGGCGAAGCTGACGGGGACCTGGCGGATACCGCAGTACATGGGCGTGTAGACCGTGCTGAAGGTATCGTCCAGGCCCATCCAGAATATGCCGCCAATGGGGTTGGGCAGCCAGGAGCGCGACTGGGTGACGAAGGAATACGCGGTCTGCTGGGTGGAGACGGCGCGTTCGAAGATGTATTCTTCCTTAGCATCCTTGTCAACTTTCCATTCCATGGGCCGCCAGCGGTAGGGCAGGACGAATGGGCCGGCACCGATGTCTTTGGTCATATCCATTTCCGTGCCTTCGAAATGGTCGCGCATCAGCTCCATGACGTCGCGCACCGACAGTTTCTTGTCGGGCTTGATGAACAGCGGTATGGGCTCGGCTCCCGGCTTGATGCCCAGGGCGTAGTCCTTGTAGGCGTCCATCTGCTTGGAGTCCGGAGTGACGCGGCGGAAGAACTCCCAGACGCGGCCTTCGCAGAAGCGCCGGGCTCCGAAATTTAGCGGCGCGTAGGCGTCGGCGAAGCTGAATTCGTTATCCGCACCCTTGAAATATCCTTTCTCGCGGGCGAAACTGAGGACATCGGGGGCATGGAATACCGTTTGCTTCATATTGGAAAAATTGTTGGTTTTTTGCAGGGGGAACTTGTGGATACGCGGCTGGTTGGCATGGGCGCAGACGTAGCCATCGGGAACCAGCCAGGCCACCCAGACGGCGCCTTTTTTGTCCGGTCCCTTGGAGATCATTTCCAATATCCACACTTCGTTGGGGTCGGAGATGGAAAAAGACTCCCCTTCGCTGGCATAACCGTACTCGGCCACCAGCGAGGTCATGACCTGCAGCGCTTCGCGGGCGGTGCGGCCGCGCTGCAGGGCCAGGTTCATCAGGGTGCCGTAGTCGGCCACGGCCTTGGGATCGACGAGCTCTTCGCGGCCGCCGAAAGTGGTTTCGCCGACGGCCACCTGGAACTCGTTCATCAGCCCGACCACCGAATAGGTGCGGCGCACCTGGCGGATCTTGCCCAGGTACTTGTTCGAATCGCCGTCATAGACGTCGATCCAGGTCCCCTCGATATGCTCGCCGGCCGGGATGTAATTCAGGTAGCCGTAGAGTTCGTGCGAATCGACCGCGTAGGAGATCATGGTCGAGCCGTTGGCCGAAGCCCCCTTGCTGATCAGGTAATTGGTGCAGGCGCGGCCGCTGGGCGCGAAGGCCAGGGTCAGCCCGATCACGGTTATCCAGGCGATGGTTTTCGTCATGTCCAGGTTCCTCCTGTTTGGTTTGCGAAGGCGTCTTGGGCGGATTGGCCAGCCCGCGATCGGCCGTCAGCGGAAAAGGATACGCAATTTATACGCAAAAAGCAAGGGGTGGAAGAGATCTTTTTTTATTGCCCTGCTGATGAAAAAACCGCTTAACGGTAAATGCTTCGGCTCTGGGCAAAATAGGAACGGCGCGTCGGGCCGGCCGATGGCCGCGGGCAGTTGCGCTGGTTGCGGCTGCCGTTGCCGCCTTTCCCGTTGCGTGCCGCCTTGGGAGCCGGCCTGGCGTCCGTACCGGTCGCCCGGGAAGCGGTTTCTGAATGGAAGGCGTGGGAAGTGTCAACCGGTACTCCGGCGCGGATCAGCTTTTCGATGGCACGTAAGGAATCACGCTCGCCGGCCGAACAGAATGAAACGGCGTCGCCCCCGGCCCCGGCCCTGGCGGTGCGGCCGATGCGGTGGATGTAGACTTCGGGCTCCACGGGCAGATCGTAGTTGATGACATGGGAAATGCCGTCCACGTCCAGCCCGCGGGCGGCGATGTCGGTGGCGACCAATACGCGGATGCGGCCGTCCTTGAAGCTGGCCAGCGCCTCGGTACGGGCGCCCTGGCTCTTGTTGCCATGAATGGCGACGGCCGAAATGCGGGCCCCGGCCAGTTTTTTGACCACCTTGTTGGCCATGTGCTTCATCTGGGTGAAAACGATGACCCGGTCCCAGCGCGCGTCGCTGAGCAGGGCGGCCAAAAGGGCGTCCTTGTTGTTTTTGTCCACGAACATCACCCGCTGCACGATGCGTTCGACGGCCGGCGCTTCGTGGGCGATGGTCACGTGCACGGCATCATGGACCAGCGTGCGGGCCAGGGACACCACCGCGGGTTCCATGGTGGCCGAAAAAAACAGCGACTGGCGCTTTGCCGGCAGCTTGGCGATGACTTTTTTGATGTCAGGGAAAAATCCCATATCGAGCATGCGGTCGGCTTCGTCCAGGACGAAAATTTCGATCGTGTCCAGACTGACAACACCTTGCTGCATGAGGTCGAGAAGCCGTCCCGGTGTCGCCACCAGGATGTCGAGCCCGCGGTTCAGGGCTTGGACCTGGGGGAACTGGCTGACGCCGCCGAAAATGACGGCGTGGGTGAAACGCAGATGGCGGCCGTAGGTGGCGGCACTGGAACCGATCTGCGCCGCCAGTTCACGGGTCGGCGCCAGGATGAGAACGCGCGCCCGGCCTCGGCCTGCCTGCCGTTTGTTTAAATAGAGGTACTGCAGAATGGGCAGGATGAAGGCCGCTGTCTTGCCTGTGCCTGTCTGGGCGCAGCCGATCAGGTCGCGGTTTTCTAGCAGATGCGGGATGGCCTGGGTCTGGATGGGGGTCGGGGTGCTGTATCCCTCTTCAGCCACCGCCTTTCTCAATTCCGGCAGCAGCGTTGAAAATACTCCGGTGTCGGCCTTTGCGGACGGCTGGGGAGTGCTGTGGCCGCCGGGATGGCCTTTCGGCAGCGGCCGGTTGCCAGGTTCGGCGGCCGTGCTTTTTGCATGGATATTCATTATAATTCCTTATATTTGATTTTGGGCCCGTCCATACGTGAATCATGAAGGAATGTCATCCAAACCGAGCTTTGGACTCGATGGCGGGATGCGGCCCGGGGGCTTTTACATCATTTCACTTCTTCCCCGCAGAACCCCCTTGGGGGCCACGGGCACAATTGTATTAATTATATCCCGAAATTGGCGTCCTGTCAAGGGCAATTGCTATAAGTATCAACATTGCAAAAACAACAGCCAACTCGATTTCAACAACATCGTCCGCCCCGGCGGCTATGGCAGCCTCCGCTTGAAAGGGCAGCCAGTATGTCGACAACTGTCCGAGATGCAACTGTTCCATGCAAGTAGATTCATATTTTGTCAGGTTTGCATCGGCCGTCCAGTTTCAGCCTCTGCTTGAGTACATGCCATAAAAAGATCGGAATGCCGATGAGATACCTTCTCCAGAGGCGCTTGGGTTCGAGAAACAGCCGCCCCAGCCATTCCAGGCCGAGTCGGCGTAGAAAGAGAGGAGGCCGGCGCAGCCAGCCGGAAAGGTAGTCGAATACAGCTCTGCCGGTCAGG
>Ga0315293_10002875_pt1 | contig 16598 bp, 10 predicted proteins | sample YL17G13_20_MG_FD_203071 | JGI IMG/M metagenome (GOLD analysis project Ga0315293, IMG submission 203071) | Sediment microbial communities from Yellowstone Lake, YNP, Wyoming, USA - YL17G13_20 | ecosystem: Environmental > Aquatic > Freshwater > Lake > Sediment | place: USA: Wyoming | collected...
CACGCTGGTCCTGCAGGTGGGGCCGGCCGGCATCCCGCCGCACCTGGCCTGGGTCAAACGGGTCGCGGACATCGCCGGTGCCCTCGCGGGCCTCGCTCTAACGCTGCCCTTCTACCCTTTCCTGGCCATGACCGTGCTCCTGTCGTCACCCGGGCCGGTCTTCTATCGCCAGACGCGCGTCGGCGCCCGGGGTCGGCCTTACGCCCTCTGGAAGTTCCGCACCATGCGTCATGACGCCGAGGCCGCCACCGGCCCAGTGTTGTCCCAACGGGACGACCCTAGAGTGACCCCGGTGGGCCGCTTCCTCCGGCGGCACCGCCTGGATGAACTCCCCCAGATGCTCAACGTGCTGGCCGGGTCGATGTCCGTCGTCGGACCCCGCCCCGAGCGCCCGGAGTTCGCGCGCGAGTTCGCCAAGGCCGTTCCGTACTACCAGCAGCGGCAACTCCTTAAGCCGGGCCTCACGGGTCTGGCCCAACTGGCCGGCCGGTACGACATGCCGGCCCACGAGAAGCTGCGCTACGACCTGCTCTACGCGAAACGCTACTCCCTCCTCCTGGATCTTCGCATCGTCCTCCTGACGGCCAAGGTCCTCCTCCTCGGCGAGGAGGCCCACTGGGGAGCCGACAGCGAGGCGTAGCCGGCCCGAGGACGCCGAGGCGGCCATCCCCTTTGCCGGTTAGCCAATCGGCACAGCTTTTCCATCGCTGGCGCGGCCGGATTACTCCTGCCACTAACAGGATAATGCATCTATGGTCAGGAAATACCGCCAATAGACATACCGCCTGATGCGCAGGTTGTCCTTGGGGCGCCCCTTCCGGCGCCCTCCTTCTTCCAAGGGCAGGATGGCTCTGCTAGGCACAGAATTGGCGACAGGCGTCGCCAAGCCAAGACAGCGCCAAGGAAAAGAGGATGGCCCACCTTGAAACCACCCGAGCGCCCGAAGACCTTTCGGCGAGCCCTGGTTGTCGGGTTCGTCCTAATCACTCTCATCGTGGCCGGAATCCTTCCGGCCTTCACGCCGGTTCCGGTCCGGGCCGCGGGGGAGACGGAAACCGGCACGGTCGGCCCTTCCAGCACCGACCTGTCCAGGCTCATTGCGGAAGCCTACAGTCTCATCCAGTTCAACAGCGTCCTGAGGCCCGACCCGGCCCAGGTCGCCGAGAACGCCATCCGGGGCATGGTCAGCGGTCTGCGCGACTACTACGCTTCCTACTACACACCCGAGGCCATGGATGCGTCCGTCACGAGCGTTTTCGGGTCGTTCGGCGGCATCGGCGTCGAGGTGGGCGAGGCCGAGGAGGGCTACATCAAGGTCGTTTCCGTCCTGGTGGGCACGCCCGCCGAGAAGGCCGGTCTGCGCGCCGGTGACGTCATCACCGCCGTCGACGGCGTGGATAATCAAGGGCCAGGGTCTTGAGGCGGCCTCGAAGATCCGGGGCGAGCCAGGAACCCAGGTGGTCCTGACCGTCCGACGGCAGGGCCAGGCGGAGCCGCTGATCTTCACCCTAGCCCGGGAACTCATCAAGATGGTCCCGGTGGAGTCGAAGATGCTCGACGGCCAGACCGGCTACATCCGGGTCACCAGCTTCGACGAGGACACCGACCAGGAGATGGACGAAGCCCTCCTCAAGCTGGTGAGGGCAGGCGCGAAGGGTCTGATCATCGACCTGCGCGACAACCCCGGGGGGATGCTCACGAGCTGCGCTGGGGCGATCGAGCCCTTCTTACCGGAGAAGTACCCGTTCTTGCGCGTGGAATGGACGTGGCGCACCGACGTCTACAAGGTCGGGGAGAGCGAGGGTTACGCACCCTTGGCGGGCAGTGGGGCGTGGCCCGGGTCTTCGGAGAGAAGACCTACGGCAAGGGCTGCGTCCGATCGCTGCACTCGCTGAGTTCGGGGGCCGGCGTCAAGATCACGGGGGCCACCTGGTCCACCGGCCTCGGTCATAAGCTCGACGGGGTCGGCGTGGCGCCCGACGAAGTCATCCCGGGCATGTCGCCCCCCGAGGAACCCGACTTCTTCCCGCTCTCCAGCGACTGGGTCTTCCGCCGGGACTCGCTGGGCTCCGACGTCGTCTGCCTCCAGATGAGGCTGAACCAGCTCGGCTACAAGGTCGGCCCGGAGGACGGCGTGTTCTCCGCGGCCACCGAGGCCGCGCTCAAGCAGTCCCAGTCGGCCGTCAACCTGCCCCGGACCGGGACCACCGACAAGGCCACCGTCGGCGCCCTGAACGGGGCGAGCCTCGCCGACCACCCCGCCGGTAAGCTCAAGACTCCGGTTGCGGTCGGCCCGGTGAACCCGCCTCCGCCCAGACTCACGGGGGACAAGCCGGTCGCCCGGTGCGCCCAGTGGCTGACCAACGTCTTGGCCGGGAGGAAGTAACTTGGACAGGGCGAACCAACGGCCCATGTCGAAGAGCCCCTTCCGCCGCATCCGCTTCCCGATTTCCCTCGGTCGCTTGGGGAGTCTGAGCCGTGGCCAGGCCATCGCCCTGGGCCTCGTCGTCCTTGTCGTCCTGGTCGGGTTCCTGCCCATCGTCGGGTGCCCGCTCCGCCTGTCCCGGCCGGGCGTCACCATAACCCTCTGGGACGCGCCCCGCTGGCCCGACGAGTCGGGCAACCGCTATCACTGGACGCAGCGGAAGATAGCCGAGTTCGAGGCGCAGCACCCGCTGGCTGAAGTCATCCTCGTCCCGGTCGAGTGGTCCAGTCTCCGGGCGATGCTCAACTCGGCCAAGGAGGCCGGGCAGTTCCCCGACATCGCGCCGTTGGACATCAGTGCCGGAGGTATCACCCTGGCCGAGGTGGAGGCCGGGCTGCTCGAACCTGTCGACAACTTCATCGCCAAGCACAAGGATATCTCACCCCAGGCTCTCGCGGCCTACACGTACGGCGACCAACTCTGGGGGTTCCCGTCCAGCATGACGGGGCACAGCCTCCTCTTGAACCTCGACCTCTTCGCGGAGCGGGGCGTGCCGGTCCCGGTCAACGGCAGATGGACCTGGGAGGAGTTCCGGAGCGCCTGCCGGAAGCTGACCTTCGACCGCAACAAGGACGGCAAGACCGAAGTCTACGGCTTCGGGACCTACATCCTCCCGGGCTACTACGAGGCCTGGCCGTTCCTCTACCTGGACGGCGCCCGCCCGCTGTCCGATGACCTGACCAAGTACACCCTCGGAAGCCCGCAAGGCGTCTCCGCCCTGAAGAAGCTGACCGACCTCATCTACGTCGACAAGGCCGCCCATCCCTCGACCGGGAGTTCGGCAGTCCGCGGTCTGTTCGACCTCTTCGGCAAGAAGGACAAACAGGAGATCGCCATCGAGCCCTGGTCGGCCTGGGCCATCGACTACCTGAAGACGCAGGAAGGCATGATCACGAACGTCGGGGTCGCGGAGTATCCGTCGGGCGTTGGCGGCGCTTCGGTCTCGGTCGGGGGAACGGGCGGTTTCGTGGTCTTCCGCCAGGATGACGCCTACCGCCGCAGCCAGATCGTCGCTCTGGCGAACTACCTGACGAGCGCGGCTTCACAGTATGAGCTGGCCTGCGGCGCCCGGGTCTTCCCGGCCCGCCGCCAGGCCCTGGACCTCGAGCCGTTCGGCGGGGATCCGCTCTACGCCCGGGCGGCCGAGATAGCCTTCAACGCCGAGAGCCTGCCCAGGCACCCGGCCTGGCCGGACATCGAAAGGGCCATCCAGCGTGAGGTCCAGATGGCTCTCCTCGGCATCAAGAGCCCCGAGGAAGCCTTGGCCGACGCCGGCGTCGCCGTGGAGAAGCTGCTGGCCGCGGCGGCCGAGAAGCCGTAGCGGCCCCGCCACGCCCTGCCGTCCGGCGCCTACCAGGCCGGCAGCGTCAATCCCGCTTCCTTCGCCAGGCGCCCCAGGGCCGTGGACACTTCGGCCTTGAGTTCCTCCAGCCGCTCGGGCGTTCCCGCCTCGCACCGCACGACCAGGGCCGGCTGCGTGTTCGACGCCCGCACGAGGAGCCATCCGCCGTCGGGGAAGATGACGCGCGCCCCGTCCACGTCCACGACCTCCAGACCCGCTGCCCGGAAACTCTCTCGCACCGCCTCGACCACGCCGGACTTCGTCCGGTCGGGGCAGTCGACGCGGACCTCCGGGGTGGAGCAGTAGCGCGGGCGGTCGGCCAGGAGTTGCGACAGGGGCCGCCCCGCCCGGGCCACAATCCGGAGCAGCCTGGCCGCGGCGTAGATGGCGTCGTCGAACCCGTAGTACTCGTCGGCGAAGAACATGTGCCCGCTCATCTCGCCCGCGAAGAGGGCCCCCATCTCCCGCATCTTGGCCTTGATGAGGGAGTGGCCGGTGCGGTAGAAGAAGGGGTGGCCGCCGTGGCGTCGGATGTCCTCGACCAGGGCCTGTGAGCACTTCACCTCGACGATGGCCGCCGCGCCGGGGTGCTTGGCCAGGATTTCCCGCCAGAAGAGAATCATGATGATGTCGCCCCAGAGAATCTCGCCGGTCTCGTCGGCGACGCCAAGCCTGTCGGCGTCGCCGTCGAAAGCCACGCCGACGTCGGCCCGGCCGCGCCGGACGGCCTCACGCAGTTCGACGAGGTTCTCGGGCCGGACCGGGTCCGGCCAGTGCCCGGGGAACGTTCCGTCAAGTTCGCAGTAGAGGGGAATGACCTCACAGCCGAGCTTGGCCAGGAGGTCGGGAACCACGAGGGAGGCCGTCCCGCTGCCGCAATCGACGGCCACCCGGAGGGGGCGGTCGCCGCCTGCTCCGTCGGCCATGACCAGCGGCCCGATCCTCTCCCTGACGTCGGCGACATAGTCGGCCAGGGGCTCGACGCGTCCGGCGGACCAGGTCTCCGGGCCCGCCGCGCCGTCGCAGCGCCCCTGGGGGCCTCCGGTCGGCTCCGCCGCCGCCATGGCCCTCGCCAGCCGGCCGATGGCCTGGATGTCCTCGCCGTAGAGGGTTCCGGGCCCGGCGGCGAGCTTGAGGCCGTTGTAGATGGCTTCATTGTGGCTGCCGGTTACCATAACGCCCGCGTCGATGTCATGGCGCACCCGGGCCCAGTAGAAGACCGGGGTCGGGACCACTCCCGCGTCGACGACCTTCCACCCGGCCTCGGCGAAACCCCGGGCCACGCCCCCGGCCAGTCCGGGCGAGGACAGGCGGTTGTCTCGGGCCAGGAGCATCGTCCGGTCCGAGCCCCGCCCGCCCTCGCGCGAGCTTCGCTCCTGGAGCCAGGCGGCGAACGCCCGGGCGATGTATCGGGTCGCCTCCGGCGTCAGCTCCCGACCGGCGACCCCGCGGATATCGTACTCCCGGAAGATCTCCCCGGCTAGCCCCATCAGGTCTCTCCACCTTCCGCCTGCGACAGCGCATCCGCTATCATGACCAAGGCCTGGGCGTGGGTGACGGCGTCCCGGGAGACACCCGCCTCGGGTGACGGGGCGAGTTCCCGGGGAGCATCGCCCACCGGCACCCCGGCTCGGCTCATGACCTCACAAAACTCGCTCACCTTCACGACGTCCCCGGGGCCGAAGACCCGGCTACCCCGGGCATCGGGGGCGACCGGTCGTCGACCGGCCGCGGGGATGCCCCGCCAGTAGCCTCTCGTTGCGGCCGTCTCCACGTGCCGGTGGTAGGCGTGACCCGCCGGCACGTCGGCGTAGATGGCGACGCTCGCGCGGGACTCGGCCGCGCCGGCCCCGGCTGAGGCCGCTCCCTCGCCGTCGGCCAGTGTCTCCGCTCCTACCGTTCCCGGGGCCGCGGATCCCAGGGTCCACACCGCCAGTTCGCCCCGGAGCACCGCCTGGTCCGGCCAGACCTCGTTCGCCCGGGTGGCTACCCACCAGCCGCGCCCGAGCAGGTCCTTGGCCGCCGGGAACGCCGGATGGTCGGGGGCCAGGTCGGCGAAGGGCGACATCTCCAGGAGCTGAGAGGCCGTCACGGCCCGGTACCCGTAGTTCCGGAAAAGCTGCATCAGCCGGGGCAGAGCGGCGACGACCGGGCTCTCCCCAGACTGGTTATACGTGTCGTGAAATGAGACGAACTGGCCGCAGAGCGAGTTCCCGTCCTTCTCTAAGGAGCGCTGCAGCCCAAGGACCATTCTCTCGACGTCATTGTCGTAGCTCCCGGAGGTTGCGCGCCGGCCGCCGCCGTCCAGTCCGGTACCAAGGTATTGATAGCCGAGGCCGGCGTAGACTTCGAAAACGAACGCGTCCACAAGGTGCGGGGGACGCGCCAGCCGCATGGTGTACCCGTAGTTCCTCCGCACGAGTTCGTGGAGGCGAAGGACGTCGGCCGCCGCCGCGGCGTCGGCGGGGGCGGCGCGCTTCCGCCCCGCCCCTGGTGACGGCAAGAGTCCGTGGCCCGGTCCGAGTGGCAGGTGCCGTGAGGAGTGGTTGGCGAGTTCGTGGCCTTCGTTCAACATCCGGCGGACCAGGGCGGGCTGGTTCTCCACTCCGGCCAGGGTGTCCTGACCGTACTCCGGGAAGTGGTCGAAGACCAGGCCGGTCCTCCGGGCGGCGCCGGAGGGACCGGCTTCGTCCGGGTAGTTTTCGGCCGTGGAGCCGATGACCAGGAAAGTCGCGACGGCCCCGTAGGTCCGCAGGACGTCAAGGAGGATGTCGGTGATGCCTGTCGACCCGCCTCCGGCGCCGCCGGCGCCAGCCGAGCGAGCCCCAGACACGGGGCCGTGCGAGTTCCCGGGCCACCGGGCCTTGCGGACGTCCGGTCTGGGCGGGGCAGCCGTGGGCCCATCCTCGAAGGTCAGGGCCACGCACCGACCTCCGGCCGGAGGCATGACCCGCTCGATCCGGCGCACCGGGCCGAGATAACGTCGGGTGAGGACCGAGGTCTTGGGCATGAGGCCACTCCCTTTCCCACTGCCGTCGTCCGTCTTAGTGGGCGGGCGGCGGACCTTGGGTCTATGTTGGGCGCCCGAGCCGGTGATTCCTGCGGCGGAAGGGGCCCTCGCCGCGCTGGCTTCGACGGCATCACGGCCGAGGAGGTCTGGGCCCGCCCGCGGGGCCGCCTGCCGGTCACCAGCCCCGGTTTGTACCCCCGGGGCCACGGCCTGGATATGCTGCTATAATGGCGACAAAGGGGGTCCGGTTCACGCGGGCCTCACTCAACCCGCCGTTGCCGAAGGGGGCAGGTCCGTGCCGGTTGCCGGTGATTTCGCCAACCCCGCGCTCGCGCCTGAAGGGGAACGTCGCATCATCTGGGCCTGGGCGGACATGCCCGTCCTGGCCTCCATCCGGCGGCGTTGGGCCGCCGAGAAGCCCCTCCGCGGCCTCTCCATCGGGGCCTGCCTCCACGTCACCACCGAGACGGCCAACCTGCTCCTGACCCTGAAGGAGGGCGGGGCCGAGGTGGTCCTCTGCGCCTCCAACCCTCTTTCGACCCAGGACGACGTGGCTGCCGCCCTCTCGCTCACCCACGGCCTCCCCACCTTCGCCATCCGCGGCGAGGACAAGGACACCTACTACCGGCACATCGACGCCGTTCTCGGGGTCGGCCCCGACTTCACCATGGACGACGGCGCCGACCTCGTGTCGGCCCTGCACCAGAACCATCCGGAACTCATTGCCCAGCCCGGTGCGCCGCCCGCCGCCGCTGGGTCCCGGGCGAGCGTGCTTCCCGCCGCCGCCGTTGGTGGCGTCCGGGCCGGCACCGAGGAGACGACCACCGGGGTCGTCCGCCTCCGGGCCATGGCCGCCGCCGGCGTCCTCCGGTACCCCATCGTGGCCATCAACGACGCCCCGACCAAGCACTTGTTCGACAATCGCTACGGCACCGGCCAGTCGGCCATCGACGGCATCCTGCGGGCCACGAACCGGCTCCTCGCCGGCGCGGCCTTCGTGGTCGTCGGGTACGGGTGGGTCGGCCGGGGTATCGCCGCCCGGGCGGACGGGATGGGTGCCCGGGTCGTCGTCGTCGAGAGCGATCCCCTGCGCGCCCTTGAGGCGGTCATGGACGGCTTCCACGTCACCGACATGGACGAAGCTGCCGCCCTTGGCAACCTCTTCGTCACCGCCACGGGCGACCTGAACGTCATCGACCGCCGGCACTTCGAGCGGATGCGCGACGGCGCGCTCCTGGCCAACGCCGGCCACTTCAATGTGGAGATAAACCTGCCCGCCCTGGCCTCCCTCGCCACCGCGACCCGCGAGGCCCGCGAGGGCGTCCGAGAGCACACCCTGGCCGACGGGCGCCGCCTCTACCTCCTGGCCGAGGGTCGCCTCGTGAACCTCGCCGCGGCCGAGGGCCACCCGGCGGCCGTGATGGACATGAGTTTCGCCAACCAGGCCCTCGTGCTGGAGTGGCTTACCGGAGAGGGCGCCGGTCTAGCCCCGGGGGTGTACCCGGTCCCGGAGGCCATCGACCGCGAGGTGGCGGCTCTGAAGCTGGAGAGCCTGGGGTTGAAGCTGCAGAAGCTGACGGCTGAGCAGCGACGCTACCTTGAGAGTTGGGAGTCGGGGACGGTCTGATGGCGGCCTTTCTGAACGCGCTGCCACCCTGGGTCCACGTCCTGGTGGTCGCCGCTCTGCCCATCATCGAACTGCGCGGGGCGATTCCCCTTGGCGTCCACCTGGGGATGCCCGTCCTTGAGGCGGTGGTCCTGGCCGTCATCGGAAACATGGCCCCCATTCCCATCCTTTACTTCGTCCTGCTCCCGGCCGCGCGGTACTTCAAGAAGACCCGTTTCTTCCGTCAGGTGGTCGACCGCTACGTGGCTCGCTCGGAGCGGGAGGCGGAGAGGATCAAGAAGCACGGGCTCTGGGGGCTCGCCGTCTTCGTGGCCCTACCCCTGCCCGGCACCGGCGCCTGGACGGGTTGCCTCATCGCTCTCCTCCTCGGGTACTCCCTGCGGCGCACACTGCTCGCTCTCACTCTGGGTACCGCCGGCGCCGGCGTCGTCGTCGGCGTCCTGACCGCCCTGGCCACGCGCTAGGCCCGGGCCGGGGGAGGTTCCGGGGGGGGAGCGCCGAACACTCCACGCCCGGAGGTCGATCCCTACGCCATCTCGTTTCTCGGCGCGGACTCTGCTGAAGATGCTCTCAATCCCCACGCGGCCCGGGTTCATCATCGTCCTGGGCCTCGTGGTCGTCGTCACCCTCACGCTCACCTACGGCGTGCGGGGCTGTCGCCACGAAACCGGCCAGCGCGACACGGGTTCGACCTACGTGCCTCCGGGCTCGGGGGGCGGAACCTCGACGTTCTCCGGCAGCGCCAGCACCGGACGGACGACCGAGGAGGCCTTCCTCAATGTCCCGGAGGTCATGACCGAACGCCTCTTCCAGGACACGTTCGACGGAGTCATCAGCGGCCGCCTTTCGCCGGACGGCGCCTGCTACTCGGTGACCGGCGGCTACCAGCGGGGCGCCCGCGAGTATCTGGGTTTCCGGGTCTACAGCGTCGAGGGAGAACTGCTCTGGGAACACGTTTTTGCCAACGCGAACTATCGCTCGTGCGGGACCTGGTTCCTGGCCGGAGGGAAGTACATCGGGGCCGTGGCCACCGACTTCGAGGGCGACGGGGAGGTCCATCTCCTCGACCGGCGCGGCCGGTATGTCCTTTCGCGCCCCATCAAGGGCTGGACCGTCCCGGTGATGTCCAGCGACGGCTCCTGGCTCGCCCTGGTCAACGAGAGGTACCGCACCCTGCAGGTCTTGGGCCTGCCTGGCCTCGAGCTCGCCTGGAGCGCCGATATCGACGGCGGAGCCACCGTGCTCTTCGTCGGCGACGGGCCCGAACTCCTCGTGAGCGAGACCGGGCGGGCGAGGCTCTTCGAGAAGGACGGCCAAGCGCGGTGGACGATCAACATCCAGGGTGGCGGCCGCTGGTCGGCCGTCTGCTCGCCCGACCGCCAGTTGCTCGCGGCGACGACCGAGGACCCCGACACTAGCGTTTACCTCTACAACGTGGCCGACGGCTCCTTGATCTGGAGCCAGTTTCTCGTGGTCGGCGGAGACAAACGGATGACGTTCTCTCCGGACGGCGCCTTCCTGGTCATCTACGACGTGGGGCAGCACGCCGCCATCTACCTCATGAACGTGGTCACCGGAGAGATACCCTGGCGGTTCACGCTCAAGGGGCGCGAGGACGCCTCGCTCACCGTCAAGGCGCTGCAGTTCACGCCCAGCGGGCAGCATCTGCTGGTCGATATCATCGAATCCTCGGCCACGGAGGATAACTACGTCTACTACCACAACCTGCTCCTCATGACGCTGGAAGGTCGGGCCCTCTGGGTCTCGCCTCTGGGCCTGCAGGTCGACGTGGACGTTAGCTCCGGGGCCGAGGTGGCCCTCATCACCACCAACAACCCCATCGACCTCAACGGGGACGTGACCAACACCCTTACGTTGGTTTCCTTCAGCCTTCCGGTCCCCACGTCGCCTTAGCGGCAGCGGAGCGTCACGCGCAGGGGTTGCGCGCTGCGGCGGCGAAAGATGACCCATGACCGCCCATGAGGACCGGGGTCCGATTCTGGCCCCGTCCACCGTCCTTCAGGACCGCTACCGCATCCTTCGCCTGCACGACCAGGGCGGCTCGGCCACCGTGTACCTGGCCGAGCGCCTGGGAGTCGAGGCGCCCGTCCCGCTGGCCGTCAAGGAACTGAACCCCGGGGTCTTCGGCCTGGCCGAGTTCAAAAACGAGGTGAACGTCCTCTATTCCCTGAACCACCCGAACCTGCCGAAGGTCTACGACTTCTTCGAGCAGGACGGCAAGCACTACCTCGTCATGGATTTCGTGCAGGGGATAACCCTGAAGCAGCGCGTCCTAGACGCCGGACCGTTTCCGGTGGACCAGGCTCTCGACATCGCCGTCCAGGTGTGCGGTATCCTTCGCTACCTCCATGAGCGCGCCGACCGCAAGATCATCCACCGCGATTTGAAGCCCTCCAACCTGATGCTCACCAAGTCCGGCCAGGTCAAGCTGCTCGATTTTGGAATCGCCCGCATCCCCGACTCTAAGCTGCCCGGCAACCACCTCTACGCCTACACCGAGGACTACGCCGCCCCGGAGCAGAAGGCGAACCAGAAGGCTGACGAGCGGAGCGACATCTACAGTTTCGGCGTGACCTTGCACTTTCTCCTCACGGGCACGACGCCCGCCGAGGCCATCGAGGCCCCGTCTTCAGTCAAGCTCTCGCGCGACGTCAGGCGTATCCTGGGCCGCTGCCTGAAGTCGAACCCCGCCGAGCGGTATCAGAGTTTCGCCGAACTGGCCCGCGACGTTCAGGCCTACCACGAGGCCAGGCACACCCGGACCACCCGGGTCTTGTGGGCCGTGGCGGCGGGCGTGGGTCTTGTCGCCCTGTTTGTCGCCGGCAAGATGCTCTTCCGTCCCCTCTACCCCATCGTCGGGCCCGACCGGGTTCCGGCCGGCGAGAGTGTCGCTCTGGAGGTCGGCCTACCGGGTGGCTGGAGCGGTAGCCTGGACAGCATCGTCTGGCAGGTAGCCGACATCCAGGCCGGTGGCGCCCCGAAAGACGTGCAGAAGGGTCGGTACTTCACTTTCCGTTCGACCGATCTCGGCGCCTATCAGGTCCAGGCCAGCCTGGAGTTGAGCGGCGGCCGCCGCCCCCTTTCCGACGTGAAGCGTATCGAGGTCTACCCGGTCCTCGACCTCCCGGCCGAACTACCGGTCCACGCCCTGCTCACTCTTCGCTGCCCGTCCATAACGGCCGCGGGCGGGCGGACCTACGCCTGGACCTGGGACGTCAGAGGTCCGGTGGTGGGAGACAAAGTCAGCGCCGCGCCCTCCAAGCTGCACGTGAGCACTGGGGTTCCCGTCCAGCGCGTGGACCTCGGGGAGATGGGCCGGTACGTGGCCGGGGTCACCGTCACGGTGAGGGCGCCCAACGGGCCTGCGGTGACGCTGTCCGCGGAGACCAAGACCGTGGACGTCGTCGACCAGGTCGTCGTCGACTCCCTGCGCGTGCGCAACGAGAACCCCGGCTTCGAGGAGCAGTACGGGGGCCAGCCGGTGGCCTGGGTCGTGGTCTATCCGGCGTACCTGGCCTACGACAAGACCCAGGGCCACACCGGTTCGCGCAGCCTCCGTTTCGACGCCTGGACCGGGACGCCGTCGTCCTACGCCGTGCAGCTCGTGCCGCTGACCGGCGGCAAGTCCTACCGGGTCACCGTCTGGGTGAAGGGTCAGGGCCTCAGCCCCGGGAGTTCGGTCTTCACTCTGGAGGGGCGGTTCCGGTCGTCGTCGGACGAGACCTACGTCTTGCCCGACGAGATCTGCGCCTTCAAGCCGGACGCCGCCTCCCTCGACTGGACCCAGGTGATGATCTACTTCTCCATCCCGGCCGGCAGCCCAGCGAATCTTGAGATCTACGTCCGGTACTCCGGGCCGGGCACCCTCTGGCTGGATGACTGCGCCGTAGAGGTGCTCAACTAGCCCCCGCTCGCCCGACATCGACAAAGGAACGGCCGGCCCGGGTGAAGAAGCCCCTAATTCCTGTCAGGTGCTCCGGAACCGATCTGGAGGAAGCCGGGTCTTGACCCAGCGACTTGCCCCGACAAGGAGTCCTAAGCGCAACCCGATTCCGCGAAGGTTCGGGCGCCTTCTGACTGCCCTGCTGGTTGTCGGTAGTCTCGTTCCGTTTGTCCCGGCCCAGGTGGGAGGGGCGGCCACCGGGGCCATTCCCTTTTCCGACATGGCCGGGCATTGGGCCCGACCGGAGGTGGACGCCCTCTGGGCCCAGGGGGCTCTGCCGGCCGTCCCTGGCGAGGAGGGGCTGTCTCCCGCCTTCCGTCCGGATGACCGCATCACGCGCGGCGAGTTCGTGACCATTCTCGTCAGGGCCCTGGGCTACGGCGCCGAGGCCGCCGGCCTGGCGGAGGTGGCTCCGCCCTTCAGCGACGTGGTTCCCTCCGGTCTGGCTGGGTTCGTGAACGCCGGGGCCGAGAATGACCTGGTGCGAGGGTACCCCGACGGCACGTTCCGCCCGGACCGCCCCATAACCCGGGCGGAGATTTCCGCGCTGCTGGTCCGGGTGCTCAAGCTCGAACCGGGCGTTCCCGGACCGGGAGGATTGCCGTTCCCGGACCGCGGGGACGTCCCGGGCTGGGCCGCCGGCTACATCCGAGTGGCTTTCGAGCGCGGCATCATCCGTGGGTACCCAGACGGGACCTTCCGCCCCGGGAGCGGCACGACCCGGGCCGAAAGCGCCTGTCTGGTGTTCCGGGCCGTTCGCGCCGGCGGGCAGCTCTTCGACGTCGCCGGCGTCGTCCGTGGCCTCTCGTCGACCGGCGACGTCATGGCCGTGGACCTCTGGCCGGCCGGGGCTTCCGAGACGACCCTGGACGCGAGCGGCACGCTGGTTTTCGCCGACCTCGACCGCCTCGCGCCCGCCGGTCCGGGTCCGACCGTCTTCCTGAGAGTCCCTCCCGAGGCTATCATCTACCGTGACGGAGCGCCGGCGGGGCGGGGCGACGTCCAGCCGCTGGACGAGGTCTCGGTCATCCTCGACGCCACCGGGGGCGTGTCCTATGTCCAGGCCCTTCTCTGGGACGGCGTGGGCACCCTTGTTTCCGTTGGGCCGGGGGGCGAGTCGCTGACCGTCCACCCCCTCGCCGGCGCGTCCGGGCCTGGAGCCTCCCCGGCCCGGACGCTGACCGTCCTCAGTTGGGCCCCCATCTTCCGCGACGGACGGGAGGTCGCCGCGATCGCCCTGCCGGCGGGCGTGGAGGTCTACTTCCTGCTCGACTCGGCCACCGGCGCGGTCCGCGCCCTCAGCGTCTCGCCCGGGGCCGCCGAGGGCGCCGACCGGGTCGGCCCAGCCGGTTCCGGGGGCGGAGCGACCTTGGCCGAGGTCGAGGACCCGGCGGCTACCGCGTCCTCGCTCCTCACGCCCATCCAGTCCATGGCTCTCAACTCCCAGGTCGTCGGAGCCACGGCTCTGGCCACTTCGACCGGCGCGGACGGGAGTGGTGTCCTCATCGCCATCATCGACACCGGCGTGGACGTCACCCACCCGGACCTGACCATGACCAGTTCGCTCGAACGCAAGGTGGTCGACTGGCAGGACTTCAGCGGCGAGGGTGACGTCTCGACCGCGCGCCTGTCCGCGCCCCTCAAGGGGGTCATCAACACCGATCTGGGGCCCGTCCAGGTGGGCGGGCTGGTTTCCCGGAGCGGGTTCTTCCACTCGGGGTTCCTGCGCGAGCAGGACCTCGACTCCGGCAGTCCCTTGGGCCAGGACCTCGACCGCAACGGTTCGGATACCGATGCCTTCCTCGTCGTCTTGACCGACCGCCGCCTAGCCGGAGTGTACGACACGGCTTATGTCGACACCGACCGCGACCTGGACCTCCAGGATGAGGCGGCCCTGCGCCTGTACCGCGACACCGGTCTTGTCTCGTGGTTCGGCGAGCATTCGTCGGGCCAGAACGAGCGGTGTTCCTTTGTCGTCGCCGACCTCCGTTCGGACGGCAATCAGGTGACCCTGGGGTTCGACGGGAACGGGCACGGCACCAACGTCGCGGCCATCGCCTCCGGTTACGGCTCCTACCGGGGCGGTCCCGATGGCCTCGCGCCCGGGGCCCAGGTTCTAGCCATCAAAGCCCTGGGCTCGTCGGGGGATGGACGCTGGGTTGACATAATCCGGGCGGTCACCTACGCCGCTCAGCGCGGGGCGAAGATCATCGCCCTGAGCGTGGCCAACCTCTCCGGAGAGGACGACCTCTCCGAGGAAGCGGCCGACATAGCGCGGATAGCCGAGCAGTACGGCGCCCTGGTCATCGTGGCCGCCGGGAACGACGGTCCGGGTCTTGGCACGGCCCGGGGCCCCGGGGGCGGGCCGAACTTGCTCTCCGTCGGGGCCGGCGTCAGTGAGGCGATGTGGCGGTCCTACTACGGATACGAGGTGCCCGGGGAGACGGTGTGGCCGTTCAGTTCGGTGGGGCCCCGCCCCGAGGGGGCGCCAACCCCCGACCTGGTTGCGCCAGGCCTGGCCATCTCGGCCGCATCCTACTGGCTTGAGCCTCCTGGGTACGCGCAGTCGGAGGGAACGAGCCTCGCCGTGCCGCATGTGGTTGGAGCGGCCGCCCTGCTCTGGCAAGCAGCCACCGAGGCGGGGCTCCCGGTCACGGCCCCCGGCGTCCGGGACGCCTTGCTGGGTTCGGCCCGTCCCCTGCCGGGGTACGCCCCCGTGGAACAGGGGCACGGAGCGCTTGACGCCGCGGCGGCCTGGCGTCGCCTGACAGCGGCGGCAGAGGCGGCGGCTGCTGCCACCGGGGGCGAGGCGCTTCCGCTCAAGGTGACTCCGACGGGGTACTACGCCCGCGGGGCGACCGAGGCCAGAATCCTCTTCGCGGCCGCCCGGCGGACGGGCGGGCCAGGAGGAGTACCGGGGAAGGCTGAGGCTTCGCTCTGGCTGGATCTTGTCTCGGACTCCCCGTGGCTGGTCGCCGAGAAGAAGCGCTTGGCCCTTCCGGCGGAACTGTCGCGCCAGGTGGGCGTGACCGTGAACCCCGGCCGGGAAGAAGGGCTCTACTCGGGGCGTATCACCGGGGAGGCCGCGTCCGGGCCGTGGCTTGACCTGCCGGTCACCCTGGTCGTGCCCGCGGAGATGGACGCCGCGTCTCACTGGGGCTTCACCGATCAGGGCGCCCTCGGCCCAGCCCGTTTGGCCCGCCACTACTTCCGCGTACCTCCCGGCGTTGTCGGGCTGGAGTATTCGGTTGGCGTCCCGGCGGGAACAGGGGGCCGCACCTTCGATGGTCGGGTGAAGGCCTATCTCTACGGTCCGGACGGGCGTCTCGCGGCGAGCACCGACTACGTCGGCGAGGGCGCCGAGGATGTCTCGGGATACATCGCCGGACGGATACTAGAGCCCGCCCCCGGCGTCTGGGAAGCGGTCGTCTACAGTTCCGCGGCTCTGTCCGCCTTCGACCTCGGCCGGTCGGAATACTGGTTCGAGGCGGCGCTCCAGGGCCTGGTCTATGACCTGCCCGGGACCGCCTGGGAGGCCACGGTCTGGGAGACGGCCAACGCGCCGCTGGTGACGTCGACGGCGGCCGTCATCACGCGGGCTTGGCGGGCCCTCGAACCGAGCCGGCTGCAGGTCTGGGGGGCGGGCTGGCCGCCGTCTCAGGGCGCCTCCGGGTCGGGCGGGACGGGAACGGGCCGCCTGCCGGCGAAGCTCTCGGCCAGCCTGGCCTGGACCAACGTGCAGTCAGGGTTCGACGGGCTGGTCCAGGGGTACGGCCTCTGGGGCCAGGCCTTGGGCGGCCCCTGGGCGGCTTCGCGGCCCGAGGAGGGCGTTTTGGCCCCGGGCGGAACCCTCACCCGGGCCCTGCCCCGGTTGGATGGCACGACCGGGCTCCTGCGCGTCGTCCTGCGCCGCGTGGACGGTGGTGGCGTTCCGGCCACCGAGATGGACCTTGACCTCTACATTTACCGCCGTGACGGTTCGACGTGGCGACAGGACGCCGCGTCGGCTGCGGCCGGGATTTCTGATGAGGTTATTGAGATAACCAACCCGCCCGCCGGGGACTACGTCGTCTACGTCGAGGCTGGACCGGACGGGGCCGGGACGGCCTCGTTCACGCTCCAGGCCGAGTGGCTGGCGGCCGGAGGTCAGGTCGGCCCGGCCGGGCTGGT
>Ga0315293_10002876_pt1 | contig 16597 bp, 16 predicted proteins | sample YL17G13_20_MG_FD_203071 | JGI IMG/M metagenome (GOLD analysis project Ga0315293, IMG submission 203071) | Sediment microbial communities from Yellowstone Lake, YNP, Wyoming, USA - YL17G13_20 | ecosystem: Environmental > Aquatic > Freshwater > Lake > Sediment | place: USA: Wyoming | collected...
ATTGACATGCGTAACCTTTTAGGTTACAATTGTAACCATTATGATTACACCCATCAGAGATAACGCGGTAACATCCGCCTTGTTCGGCAAGGCCAGCCGCGCCGTGCTGTCGCTGTTGCATGGCCATGCGGACGAATCATTCTACCTGCGGCAGATAGTGCGGTGTTCCGGGCTGGGGCTTGGGCCGGTTCAGCGGGAGTTGAAGCGCCTGTCGGAGGCCGGGATAATCACGCGGAGAGCGCAGGGGCGGCAGGTGTATTTCCAGGCGAACGCGGCCTGCCCGGTGTTCGAGGAACTGAAGAGCATCATCATGAAGACGGCGGGCGTGGCGGACACGCTGAGGGCGGCGCTGTCGCCGCTGGCGGAGCGCATTCGCGCGGCTTTTATTTACGGCTCCATAGCGGCGGGCGTGGAAAAACGCGGCAGCGACGTGGACTTGATGGTGCTGGGCGACGTGAGTTTCGCCGAGGTGGTTGCCGCGCTGGGGCCCGCGCAGAAGACGCTACGGCGCGAGATAAACCCGACCGTGTATCCTGTCGATGAATTCACCAGGAAGTTGTCCGCCGGGCACCATTTTCTCAAGAGCCTTGCGGGCGAGAAGCGGGTTTTCCTGATAGGCGAAGAAAATGAGTTTGCGCGACTGGCTAGAAAACGGCTGGCTGACTGAACACAAGACAAGCCCGCGAGAGATGGCGGACCTGCTGGGCGTGGCTGACCGCGACCTGCACGATTGCCGGACGGAGGGCCTCAGCCCGGACTGGCGGCTGAACATTGCGTACAACGCGGCCTTGCAGGCGGCGACGGCGGCCCTTGCGGCGGCGGGTCATCGCGCAACCCGCGAAGCGCACCACTATCGCGTGATTCAATCCCTTGAGCATACCATCGGCGCTGACTCAAATCTGATAGCGCAATTTGACGCCTTCCGCAAGAAGCGAAATATCTCCGGCTATGAGCGCATGGGAACGATTTCCGACAAGGAGGCGGATGAGATGTTCCGCCTTGCAAAGCGAATTCGAGAAGACGTTGAGGCGTGGCTCAAAAACAAGCATTCAAGCCTGATGAGGAGATAGAGAATTGACTCATGACATAATAGACAACCGGACAGAGAAGTTGGTGGACCACATCAACCGCATCCTCACCACAACAGAGGCGGCGCGGTTTGCTGTCGGCTATTTTTTCCTGTCGGGCTTGACCAGTATCTCCAAGAAACTGAAGGGCGTGGGGGAACTGCGCCTGCTCATCGGCAACACGACGAATCGCGAGACCGTAGAGCAGATAGCAGAGGGCTACCGTCAACTGGACCTTGCCAAGGCCGCGGCGGAGAAGCAGTTCTTCGCCAAGCGCGGCGACCAGAAAAAATCCGCCGAGGAGACCACAGAGAACATTCGCGACGGCATGGACGCCGGAAACCGCGCAACCCGCCCCGGACGATGAATTCGACGATGACGAGCGAGCCGTTATGCGAAATCTGTCGACGGTGAAACCAAAACCGGTATCCTGGTTATGGCCGCTACGCATTCCGGCGGGCAAGGTATCACTGCTGATAGGGCATCCTGGGCAGGGGAAAAGCCTGCTGACGCTGGACATTGCGGCAAGGTTATCGAAGGGCTGCGGCTGGCCGGACAACGGCGCGCCGTTTGAACCCGGCGGAGTGATTTTGCTGAGCGGTGAAGATGAGGCGGAAGATACCATTGTACCGCGCCTGCTGGCCGCTGGCGCGGATTTAAGTCGCATATCGGTTATGGATGGCGTGCAATATCGGGACCCAAAAACACACGCACTGACCTTCAGTTTGGCCGAACTTGACCGAGACATGGCCGCCGTCCGCGAGGCCGTCGCCCGCGCTGGCGCGAAACTGCTGATAATCGACCCTGTTTCAAGTTTCGTCGGCGAACTCGATGACCATCGAAACGCGGAACTGCGCGGCATGTTGACGGGCTTGGCTGCAATGGCGCGTGATAGCGGCTGCGCCGTGTTGTGCGTTTCTCATTTGCGGAAGTCCGGCGGGCTGGCCGTCCACCAGGCCGTAGGCTCCCTGGCATACACCGCAGCGGCAAGGGCCGTATGGTGTTTGACCCGCGACCCTCAAAATCCTGAGCGCCGTTTGCTACTGCCCGTGAAAATGAATCTAGCGCGTGACGTGACCGGCTTGGCCTTCACACTTGAACAGACTCCCGACGCGGTGTGCGGCTGTCCGCAGTTGGCCTGGGAGTCCGGCTCCGTCACTATGACGGCTGATGATATTCTGAATCCCGAAGACAAAAAACCAGGACCGCCACCCGTAGAGCGCGATGAGGCCCGCGAGTGGCTTTGCATTGCCCTGAGCAATGGGCCGCGCAGTGCTGAGGAACTTTTCGAGGAAGCGGAGGCCGTGGGTATCAGCAAAGCGACGTTAAAACGGGCGAAAGAGGAACTTCGGGGGGTAATAAAGGCAAGCAAAACGGGGTTTCAAGGTCCCTGGACGTGGGGTTTGTCCAAAGAGGTTCACCCCCGCTACACCAAATAACCTGAGACCCTTTGAAGAAACTTGAGACCCTTTGGATATTACATAGACTTATGAAAGGCCATCTTGAGACCCTTTGAGTGCAATTCGCAAAGAAGAGCAAGTTATTTGTGTATAGGCGCTTTGAGCGCCTTTGACAAGAACCGGCGAAACCGAACATGAGGACACTGACAATGAACGATAGCAAAAACCCTGACAACCAGTCCGCGCGAGCGGCGGTGGTCGGCAAATGCCTGGAGCGTATCGTCGCGGAACTGGACAAGCGCGACATGGGCGACATCAAGACCGAAAATCTTTTGGCGCTGGTGCTGAAATTCGCGGCAGGCCTGCGGGACGAGAACGAGGTCCGGGAGGAAACCCCGGGTTATCCGCTCACCATGGCTGATTTCATAACCGAAGTACTCGCCGCCGGCGGCGAGGCCAGTCGTCCTGAAGAGGAAACTCGCCGCGAGGGGGGCAGGTCGTGTTTCTTGAAGGACGGGGGTCAGACCCCTCCCGATGATGTGCCTCGGCGAGTTCGGGGTCAGACCCCATCTACGAGCTGGCCGTCCCCGAAACGGGGCCGGCTCCGCTCCGTAATGGGGTCCGACCCTTTCGGCGCGTGGGATATTCGCGGGGTCTTTACGCGACGCGGGTTTCAATGTCCTCGAAGCGGACGGCGACTTTCTTGCTGACGCCGTGCTCCTGCATCGTCACGCCATAGAGAACGCCTGCCGCGGCCATCGTCTGCTTGTTGTGCGATATGATGACGAACTGCGAGCGCTTCAGGAATTCCTGCAAGAGCACGAGGAAGCGGCCGATGTTTGTGTCGTCAAGCGCGGCGTCGACTTCGTCCAGAATTGCGAAGGGGCTTGGTTGCGCGCGGAACAAGGCGAAGACGAGCGCGATGGCGGTGAGTACTTTTTCGCCGCCGGACATCAGGGTGATGTTGCGCATTTGTTTGCCCGGAGGTTTTGCGACGATCTCAACTCCTGCCTCAAGAACGTCAACCCCTTCTTCAAGTTGGATGTCGGCTTTGCCGCCGCCGAAGAGTTGGCGGAAGAGGACCTGGAAGTGTTCGCGCACGGCGCCGAACGTGGCTTCGAAGCGCTCGCGGCTTTCGCGGTTGATTTTTCTTATGACCTCCTGGAGTTTCTCTTTCGCGCTGACCAAGTCTTTCTCCTGGCTGCCCAGAAACTCAGAGCGTTTCTCCGCCTCTTCCAATTCCTCGATGGCCTGCAGGTTGACGCTGCCCATCTTTTCGATTTTGTCGCGGAGTTCCTCGATCTGCGCGGGGAGCATTTCGTAGTCCACATCGGCGCCTTCGAGCCCGGCAAGGCAGTCCAGAAGATTCACGTTGTATTCCTCGCGGATTTTGTCGACCATGTTTTCGGCGCGGAGTCGGAACTCGTTGAGGCGCAGGCGCACGGCCTGCAGTTCCTCCTCCTCGCTTCGGAGTTGGGCGTTGAACTCGCGCAGTTGCGCCCTGCCGGACTCAAGCGCCTCGCGGACTCCGGCGCGCAACTTTTCCGCTTCGCCAATCCGGGTCTCAAGCGCCTCAGTTTCATGCATCAGCCCGGCCAGGCGCGTCTTGGATTCCGCGATTGTTGTTTCGGATTCCGCCACTCGTCCCGCGCATTCCGTTATCTCGCGTTCGATCTTCACGATTTCCGCCTGTGCCGCCGTCAATTCTTCGGTCTGGCGGCCATGCATGGCTGATGCGCTGTTGCGGCGCTCGGCAATCCGCGCGCGAGCGACGCGCGCCGCGGTCAGTTCTTCATTCTTCCGCGAGAACGCCTCGACAGCCACGCGCAGAGCGTTTTCGAGGTCAGCGGCGCGGGACTTGGCGGCCTTGTGTCGCTCCTCCAGTGTTCCGATGGCCGCCTCTACTTCCCGCAAGCGCGCCGCAATCGCGGCGGATTCCTTTTCCGTTTCGACGAGATCGCTTTCGGTCAGGGACAACTCCTGCCGCGCCTCGGCATACTGCATTTCAAGTTGCGTGACTTCCTTGCCCTGCTCAGCGCGGGCGATGGCGGCGGAGCCAATGCGGGCGCGCAGTGAGGCCTGCCGCGTATCGAGTTCCCTGAGGGCGGCGAGGCGGGATTCCCTCTCGGCCTGCAGTTCCGCAAGCCCGTGGCCAATCCGGGCGAGGTCCTCTTCGAGTGCGCGCATCTGGCTGCGGCGCGAGATGATGCCGGTTGATTCTGAAACGCCTCCGACGAGAAGCCCGCTCTGTTCCACGGTATCGCCTTCAAGTGTGACTATGCGGAATTCTCTTCCGCCGTCCATGACGAGCCGCATCGCCGTATCGATGTCGCGGACGACAAGGACGTCGCCGAGCAGGAATTCGGCGATGGGACGGTGTGGCTCCTGGCAGCGGACGAGGTCCGCCGCACGGCCAATGACGCCGTCGCCGGCGGGAACGGTCAGCGCATGCGGGGGCTGTAATGCGACGCGATCCTGCATCAGGAACGCGGCTCGCCCCTTCGTTTCCTTCAGGAGCCGCACCGCTTTCAACGCGCTTTCAGAGTTGGCCGCGAGTATCGCCTGCGAGCGCTCGCCGAGGGCGGCGTCGATGGCCGCGGCGTTCGGCAAATCCGCCTGAAGCAGCGTTCCCACCATGTCGCCGATTTCACGGAGGCGGCCGTCTTCTCGCGCCTTGAGGACGACCTTGACGCCGTCGCGCACGCCTTCCATTCCGGCTTCCTGCGCGGCGAGGAGTTGCAGTTGTGAGCATTTGCTGCTGTGCTGTTCGCGGAGCGAGGCGAGTTCCGCGTCCACGGCGCGAAGTCCCTTCCGTTCCTCTTCGGCGCTTTGCGTGGCGGCGGCGGCTTCGGCCCTGCAAGTTTCCAGTTCTTTCTCGGACTCTTGCACCTGCGAGCGAAGCGCCCCGCCCGCACTTTGCAGCCGGTCCATATCTTCTTTCGCCTTGTCGCGTCGTGCGTGCAGCCGCTCCCCCCGCGCATGGAGCGACGTGCCGCGCTCCTCCAGGGCGACGAGTTCGTTGCGGGAGGATGCGACTTCCTGAAGGGTGTCAACAACTTCCGCTTTTCGCTCATTGAGTTCCGCTTCAAGCGAGGAGCGGACTGAGGCGGCTTCCTTCACGACATGTTCGAGTTCCGCGCAGGCGGCCTCGTGGCTGGAGAGTTCGGCGGTGAGGTTGTGGAGTTCAGTCCGTGATGTTTCGCACTGTTTTTTTATGTCCTCAAGGGAGGAGTTGGTGATGGCGAGGCGCTCCTTGAGGCGGGTCTCGCTGTCGTTTGTCTCGCGGATGCGCTGAGTGTGGTAGCCGATCTTCTGTTCGGCGGTGGAGATTTCCTGGTGGGCCTTCGCGAGGGTGTCGCGTTCGGCGGCGAGGCGTTCGTCCATTTCGAGCAGTTGGGATTCCTGTTGGGCGACTTCCGCGCTGACGGTGTCAATCTTCGCGTTAAGCGTTCCGACGCGGTCTTGAAGTTCCTGCTCGCGCCGGCGGGACGCGGCTTCCTCCGCGCAGGCCTCCTTGTGCTGCTTGGCGGTGAGGGCGATTCGCATGTCCTTCAGTTGCTCGGAGCACTGCTTGTAGCGGCGGGCTTTGCCGGCCTGGCGCTGGAGGGAACGGACCTGGGTTTGCACTTCTTCGATGATGTCTCTGAGGCGGAGGAGGTTTGCCTCGACGTGTTCAAGTTTGCGTTCGGATTCTTCGCGGCGGGCCTTGTACTTGCTGATGCCGGCGGCTTCCTCGAAGACGACGCGGCGTTCGGCGGCGTTTGCCTGGAGGAGGAAATCTATGCGGCCCTGTTCGATGACGGAGTATGCTTCCATGCCCATGCCGGTGTCCATGAAGAGCTCCCTGATGTCCTTGAGGCGCGCCTGGTTGCCGTTGATGAGGTACTCCGAGTCGCCGCTGCGGTAGAGGCGGCGGGTGATGACGACTTCAGTGTATTCGGTGGGGAGTTGTCCGTCTTCGTTGTCGAAGGTGAGGGATACTTCGGCGAAGCCGCTTGGGGGGCGGGATTCGGAGCCGTTGAAGATGACGTCGATCATTTCCTTGCCGCGCAGCGACTTGGGGCTTTGCTCGCCGAGGCCCCACTTTATGGCGTCGACGACGTTGCTCTTGCCGCAGCCGTTGGGTCCGACAAGGCCGGTCAAGCCGGACTCAAAGGCGAATTCGGTGCGATCTGCAAACGATTTGAAACCGATGATTTCGAGTTTTTTCAGAAACATTGAGTTCCCCCCTCAGTAGTCCATGTCTGTCAACACACTATGTAGGACCTGCCCTGGCAGTGGTTGCACATGCCTTCGCGGTCCACGCCAAGGACTTCGACGAAGTAGCCTTGACGCCGGACGAGGATTTCGCCGCATTTCTTGCAAGCCGTGTCGTTGCCCACGTCCGAGGCGACGTTGCCGAGATAAACGAACGAGAGTTTCTTTGTGAATATTTCGTGCGCCTTCTGCAGTATGGCCAGCGAAGTGGGCGGGGCGTCCAACTGATAGCGCGGGAAGTAGGCGGAGAGATGGACCGGCGTTTCCGGCCCAAGATTCCGCGCTATCCAGGAGGACAGTTCCTCGAGCTCCGCTTCCGTGTCGTTATAGCCGGGAATTATCAGGTTCGTTATTTCCACGTGGACGTTCTGGCGCGCGCGGATGGCGGTGTCGAGCACGGGCTTGAGCCTGCCGCCGCAGAGGTTCTTGTAGAAGTCGTCCTTGATGCTCTTGATGTCGATGTTCATCGCGTCGATATAAGGCAAGAGCATTTCAAGCGGCTCGGGGTTGAAGAAGCCGTTTGTGACGAGGACGTTGCGCATGCCCTCGTCCTTTATCGCGCGGGCGCAATCATAGACGTATTCGAACCAGATGCTCGGCTCGTTGTAGGTATAGGCGACGCCGAGCGATTCTTTTTCTTTCGCGATTGCGACGAGGTCATTGACGCGCAACTGGCGCGTCGGGATATCGGACTGGCTGATTTCCCAGTTCTGGCAGAACTTGCACGAGAAGTTGCAGCCGAGCGTGCCTATCGACAGTATTTGCTGGCCCGGATAGAAATGGTATAGCGGCTTTTTTTCTATCGGGTCCATCGCGACGGAAGTTACCTGCTCGTAGGTGGCGGCGTAAAGGGCGCCGTCCATGTTTTTTCTGATGCGGCACTTGCCCACTCCGCCGTCGGGGATGCGGCAGAAGTGCGGGCAGAGGCGGCAGAGCGCCACGTTGTCGGCGGCCTTGTTGTAGAACTGTGCTTCGTGCATAATCATCACTCGTAGCCTCGGACCGCGCAGGAAGCGACGTGCTTGCGGGCGCGTTCCGCGAAGGACTGCAATTCCGCGATGGGATAGGGCTGAACCTTTTCCATTGCGGGGTCCAAACAATCCTTCGGGCGAAAATTCTGCAACACGTATCTCTTCGCGCCGGTAATCCACCGGGCCATCGCTTCAATGTCGTCGTCCGTGTGGAAGCCCGGGCAGACCGTCGTGCGGAACTCGTACTCGATTTTCGATTCCATGAGAAGCCGAATGCTGCGCTCGATGGCGGCGATGTCAACCTCGACGCCCGCGACAAGATTGTACTTCTCCCTGGGCGCCTTGATGTCCATGGCGGCGGCCTCAATCAGGCCGGCTTGGAGAATTTGCTCAAGCGCTTCGGGGCGCGAGCCGTTCGTGTCGAGTTTCACCGGCACGTCGTTGTGCTCAAGCAGTTTCAGCAGGTCGATGATTCCCGGCTCCAGGGTAGGTTCGCCGCCGGTGATGACGAGGCCGTCAATCCACTCGCGGTTTCCCTTCATGAAATCCATGATGTAGTTGATGGAGACCGGTTCTATCTCTCCGGGCCGCTGGACCAGGTGCGGCGAGTGGCACATGGGACAGCGAAAAGTGCATCCCGCGAGAAAGATGACCGAGGCTATTCTTCCGTCCCAATCAAGCAGGGTGTTTTTAATGAATCCCTTGATTGGCGGTATCATTCATAATCCTTTCGAGGCGCTCCTTGAGTTCGCGCGAGTCTTCGACGCCGCCGTTGTAGCGGGCGACGGTTTCGCCGTTTTGCTCCACGATGACGGTCGGGACGCGGAACACGTCGTAGAACGCGCCTTCTGCCATGCCGTCGACGGTTGTGAGGTCGATGTAGTCGAGGGCGACCTTATCTTTCCAGCCCCATTTTTCGATGCAGCGCTCCATTTTCTGGCGCATCTGCTTGCAGACGTCGCAGCCTTCCTTGCCATAGACTTGGATTCTCATGTTCTCCTCACTCTCGTCACGGTTGATGCAAACGCGGTCTAGCGCTGTCCGTGAACATGTTGTTTGCTCGTTATTTGCTCCAGTACCATGCGGGCAGGTTGGGCAGTTCCCTTTGCATTTGCGCTCTGCGAGTTAAACCGTATCCGAAATACGCTCCGACAATGAGCGCCATAATCAGGAGCGCAATCAACGCCTTTCTTTTTTCGAACCCTTCCCTGACAAGGCCGATGATGCCGGTAATCGTGCCGGCAAAGACCAGCATGACCAGCAATAGCGCGCCGAAGTCCATCAGGGTGTGCGTCACCGGGGCGGCGCGGGCGAAATCCGCGCGAAATTCCTGCTCCGCTTTTTCGAGTTCACCGCGCGTGGGCGTCTTGCCCTGCGCGCATGACTCGCGTAGTCTCGCGGACAGCAGGTTCATCCCGCGGTCCGACGCAACGAGAACCCCCACGCAGAGAACCGCCGCGACAAGCGCAATAGCAAACGCCATTGAGCCGGCGCGGTTTGGACGCGAATCGCGCGTTATGCCAGATGCATCCGCGCACTCTGTTCTTGCAGTCACTGGCTCGTCAGCGGTCATCGCCTCTCACTTCCTTAATCCACGTTGGCCGCGGCAGTCACCACCCAGTCAATGGTCGCATAGAGATAAAAGACGGCCAAGGTCAAGAAGGTCGAAATTATCCCAAGTACAAGACCCGCCGCCGCGACCGCCTTGTGCGCGCTCCGCGCCAGGCCGACAATTCCCGCCAGGATCGAAAACACCGCGCATATGGCCGCCGGAATAAGCAGAATTTCAAGGTTAACCTTCACGCCGCTCCAGCACCGCCGCACTATTTCCTCGGGCGAAACGTGTTCGCCTCTTATTTGAATATCATCGATGACGTCGTTCAACACGTGTACGACAGTCCCAGACCAGGCGATCACCCAGCACACGGCAACGATGACGAGCAGTAGCGCGACGATTGCGGCGGCCAGTGACAGTTTGCCGGCAACGCGCAATGCGCGCTTCTCCGCGACCCGTTCCGCGGCGGCGGCATCCGGCGGTTTCTGGCCGCACGTGGGGCACTTGCCCTGGCGCAAGTCGGCCTCGGAGAGTTCCGCGCCGCAAATCGGGCAGTACTTAGGCGCCTCTTCCAGTCCCAGCAAGTCCAAGCAAGCGCTCCAGAAGGTCAAAGAGAAGGACCTTCGTCAGGCATTTCGGGCAAGCCTGTGTCCCGTGTGCCGCGCGGCGAGCGCCGCAACGGCTTCCGGGTTGAGTGCGCTGATTTTTTCGTGTTCCTCGGCGGTTCGCGTTATTCCACGGACGTCCTCGGCCTGGCAGTGGACGCACTTGCTCGTCAGCCCGTTGCTCATTCTGCCGCACTCGGCGCAGACGCTGAATTCGGGCGAGATGGTGAGTTGGGCGGCGATGGTGTTCTCGTAGGTTTTTCGCACGATGTTGAGAATACTGCGCCACGAGGGCCGCTCTTCGCCGACGAATGCGTGGATTATCGCGCCGGATTCAATCATGCCGTGGAACTTGGCCTGCAGGCGGATTCTCGTAATGAGGTCCACGGGCGCGCTGGCGCGGAGATGGATGGAGTTGGTGTAATAATATTCGTCGTTGTTCCTGTCGCCTTTGACAAGCGCTTCCGCTTCCGGGAAGAGGCGCATGTCCACTTTTGCGAGCCTGCGGGATGCGCTTTCCGCTGGGGATTCTTCGAGGGAGATTTTCATGCTGTGCTGCTTGCCGAGTTTTTCGGCTTTGCGATTCATGTAGGCGACTATTTTGAGGCCGGTCATGAGCGCGTCGTCTCCTTCGTGGAGTTCCTTGCCGATCATGTATTGCAGGCATTCGTTGAGGCCGATGAGGCCGACGATGTAGGTGCAGGTGTTGAGGTCCACGTAAGGCCTGCCGTCGCGCGCGCGCTTGCCGATTTCCCAAAGCGGCATTTCGGGCGAGGACATGAGTTGCCTGATGAAGCGGCGTTTTTCTTCGTGCGCCTTGACCGAAATCGCCATCATGCGGTCGATTTCCTCGTGCAGCCCTTCAAAATTGCCTTTGCCCGCGCGGTAGGCGCACTGCGGCAGGTTTATCGTGACGTTCTGGAATCCGCAGAAGCGCATGGATTCCAGGTGCTTTATCATGTAATCGTCTTCAATCTTCGTCCGCAGGCGGCAGCAGGCCGAGAGAGTAACTTCGTCGCGGTCGAACACGAAATACGGGACGCCGTTTTCGGCGGCGATCTGGCAGGCGAGTTCCAGCAGTTCGTATTGCTTCGGGTCGGAGAAGGTGTCGTCATTGATATGGAAATCGCACTTGGGGAAGGCGAAGATGTGGCCGTAGGCGTCGCCCTCGCGCCAGACTTCAAGCATGGCGCGGGTGAACTGAGTGGCGGTGTCCTCGTAATCGCCGTAGGTCTTGCCGGTATATTCGCCGCGCGGGCCGACGGCAAGGGTATCGCGCATATAGCGTGGGATGCCGGTGTGGACATTGAAGTCCAGGAACAGGGTCTGCCCGCCGCGGGAGAACGCGCTCTGCGAACCGCTGAATATCAGGTGCTGGGCTTCCTGCTTCATTTCCTTGTACGAAAGCCCGGCGAGATACGGCGCGTAGAGGATATTGATGTATCCGACGCCGAGCGCGCCGGCGTAGTATGCCTGCATGGAGGCGAGAAAAGTGTTGAGGTGCCCGGTCAGCGTTCTGGCGTATTTTGCGGGGCCTGAGGCGGTGTCCAGGTTGCCGAGCGACAGTCCGTATTTCTTCAGGTACTCAAGCGAGTGCGATGAGCAGTAGACGCGCGTGGGGTAGCCGAGGTCGTGGAGGTGGACCATGCCTTTGAGGTGGGCCTCGGAGACTTCCTTGGAGAAGACTTCCTGGAGGGCGAACTGCTTGAGCGTGTTTTCCGCGATAGTAAGGTTGATCGCCTCCGGGTTGTTTGCGGCGATGTTGCTGTTTTCGTGGCTCTTGGAGAAGATGAGTTCCTTGAGGTCGTACTTTGGCATGCCGATAACGTTCTGCTTTTCGAGCATGCCTGAGAGCCCGCGGTCAAAGAGTTCATTGTCCACGAGCGCGCGGATCAACTGCGTGCTGATGCGCTCCATGCCGGAGTCGAAGACCCTGCGCTCCACTTCGCGGGCGACGCTTTCCGCCACTTCGATGTCGAGGTCGGCCTCTTTGACGAGGGCGCTGACGATGCGCGCCTTGGACCACGGTATGAGTTCGTCCTTCGTGCCGGGGTCAACAAGGAGCGTGAGGTCGGTGGTGTTGTTCGTGCGCTTCTCGGTCTTGCGGACCTGGAGCCGCTCGCGCATGCGGCCGCGCTTGTCGCGGTAAAGGATGTAGACCTTTGCGGTCTTGGCATGGCCCGTCTCAATGAGGATTTTCTCGACGATGTCCTGGATTTCCTCAATGGCGGGTATGCGGCCCTCGTATTCCTTTTCAAGGAACATCGTGACCACGGAGGCGAGTTCCTCGGCCATGAAGCGGTCCTCGCCGCCGACGGCGCGGGCGGCCTTGAAGATTGCATTGGCTATTTTGCTCTCGTCAAAAGGGACAATGCGCCCGTCGCGTTTTCTGACATTTTCGATTACAGCCATGTTTGCGGAGCCCCCTCGCCTCGTCAACATCTTCTCATCACAGGTGGTGGTATCTGATTTCGTTCATCCGACGGAAATTGGAGGGAAAAAGCGCCCGCCCGCACTCTCGAACGCGGCCGCGCGTTTCCGGCCTTGTCGTGAAAGAGCGCAAGGGGCCGATGGTATGCCGTTCCCTCTCTTTCGGGCAAGTAGTGAGGAGTCCTCATTACCTCCCCCCTCGCAATATTCAGTTATCCGCGGGGCGTGCGCGATGCTCCTCGCGCTTGCTCTCGGCGGAACTTTTCAGCATGGGTTTCAGTTCGTCAAAGAATTCGTTCACGTCCTTGAACGCGCGATAGACCGAGGCGAAGCGGACGTACGCCACCTGGTCCAGGGCGCGCAATTCCTTCATCACCATTTCCCCGATGAATTTCGACGGCACTTCGCGGTCGAAAAACGAGTGTATTTCCCGCTCGACCGTGTCCACAATTTTTTCCATCGACTCCACGGAGATGGGCCGCTTTTCGCAGGCCTTCATGATACCGTTGAGGACTTTCTTCCTGTCAAACGGCACGCGGCGGCCGTCCTTCTTGACCACGCGGATGGGGATGTCCTCAATCCTCTCGTAAGTCGTGAAGCGCCTGCCGCATCCAATGCATTCGCGCCGACGCCTCACTATGTGGCCGTCGCTGGCAGTGCGAGAGTCGATAACCTTGTCGTTATCTTTCTTGCAGAATGGACATTTCATGCCTGTCCCCTCCGCTTCAAGTTCAAGCCGGTCAGTGGGTTAAATAGTACGCGCGACCGTTTCGCCCGCGACATATAGGGTATTATACAGTATATCCCACAATACGTAGAGTGTCAACCCCCTATTTTCTTTTTCGCGCGGATTTGTGCTTCTGAAGGCCGGTCTTGGACTTATGAGCCGCCGTACCTTTGACGGCGACCTCGATTCCGGCTTCCTTGAACAATTTCTTGGACAAATCATCGGGATAATCGTCTTCGACGACGACTTTCGCTATGCCCACATTGATAAGAGTCTTGGCGCACAGCGAGCAGGGATGGGTCGTGGAGTAGAGCGTCGCGCCCTTGACGGCGGTGCCGTGATAGGCAGCCTGGATGACGGCGTTCATCTCGGCGTGCAGGCCGCGGCACAACTCATGTCGCTCGCCGGGCGGGACGTTGTTGCGGTCGCGGACGCAGCCGACGACGTCGCAGTGAGGCAGGCCGCTGGGCGCGCCGTTATATCCCGTTGCGAGAATATGCTTGTCCCGCACGAGCACCGCCCCCACCGGGCGTCTCAGGCAGGTGGAGCGGCGCTGCACGTCACGCGTGATTCGCAGAAAGTAGTTGTCCCAATCAGGTCTCGACATGGTGGTTCTCAATTCCGCTCATCTCAGCAGAGGGTTTCGCAAACGGAGATGGAATCTCGGCGTGCATGCCCCCTCTCAAGGCATCATATTTCCAATGCGGCGAAATTCTACCTTTCGCTTCCGTTTGCCGCAAGAGAAAATCAACGGCCTCAACTCGCGCCTTCTCTCGATTGGGTCAGAACGTGCATGATGACGCCAGCGCCGACCGCGACGTTGAGGGACTCGGCGCGGCCGGGCGTCAGCAAAGTGACGCGGTGTTTGCACTCCGCCACGATGTCCTCCGGCAGGCCCGCCGCCTCATTCCCCAGGAGCAGCGCCCAGGCGCGCGGCGGGGAGAATTGCGAGACGTTATCGCCGCCATGCGCGACGGCGGCAATCGGCGCGATTTCCTTTTCGCGCAACCACGCGAGGAGGTCATCCACCGGGACATCTGAGACCAAAGGGAGGTGAAAGCACGAGCCCATCGCGGCGCGCAGGACTTTCGGGTTTTGCCATTCCGCGCAGCCTTCCGTCAGCGCAACCGCGGCCAGTCCGAAAGCATCCGCGCCGCGGATTATCGCGCCGACGTTGCCGGGATCCTGAACGCCCACAAGCGCGACAATTCTCCGCGCGTCAGGCGGCAGGCCGCGCAGGGAAATCGGGCGGTCCGCAACGACGGAAATGACGGGCTGAATATTGGCGGTGTCGCTAAGTCTGCGGAGGTCGGCGTCGCCGCCGATATCGATTTTGATTTTGCGCTGGCGCAATGTGGCGAGCAAGTCCGACTTATCAAGCCAGTCTTCGCTCGCCACGACTTCCAGCACGTCCCAGCCGGCGGCAAGGGCTTCGCGGAGGAGGGTCTCGCCTTCAATGAGAAACGCGCCTTCGCTGCGGCGGAATTTCTTCACGCTGAGCGCGGCGACGGCCTTGAGCCTGGCCTTTGATATGTGCTCTACATTCTCCACTTTAGCGGCTTCGCTTTCTCTTCGTCCGTCACGGCGTAGCGGGCGGCTGCGGCGCCTTGAGGCGCGCGTTCTCGGCCTGGAGGTCGGCGACCTGCTTTTGCAGTTGCGCGACCTGGTCGGTCAGTTGCTTGATTTGCGCGTCTTTCGCGTTGGCGGCATTCATCGCGGCGTCAAGTTGCTGTTTCGCCGCAGCCAGGTCCGCCTGGGCCTTCTGGATGTCCGCCGCCATCTGCTGGGTCTGCGTTCCGGAGGATGATGCCGCGGCCTTCAAGTCCGCAACCTCCTTGGTGAGGGTGTCGATCCGCGCCTGCTGGTCGGCGGCTTTCTTGTTCGCCGCGTCGAAATCCGCCTTGGCCTTGGCCTGGGCTTCGTTGGCGGCGGCAAGCGCGTCGGTGGCGGTTTTGAGCGCGGCGTCCTTGTCGGCGAGTTTCTGGTCGAATGCGGCCTTGTCGGCGGCAAGCGCGTCCAGTCGGTCTTTTATCTTGCTGATTTCCGCGTCCTTGTCCGACATCTGGCCTTGGAGGGCGATGAGGGATGCGCGCAGTTTGTCGCTGTCCTCCTTGAAGGGGCGCATGGCGGCGTAACCGCCGGCAAGGGCGTCAACCATTTCAGGATCGGAGATTTTTTTCAGCGCGTCTTGCGCGGCGGAGACGACGTCGGCTTCCTCGCTGGCGTCGCTCATGCGCGTGATGAGAGCGGGGATGGCCTTCTTGCCCATGCCGCCGAGTTCGCCAAGCGCCTTGGCGGCCTCGATGCGCTTGGCCTTGTCGTCGCTCGTCAGGAGAGGAATGTTTTCATCAAGGATTTTTTTCGCGGTCGCCGCGTCGACCGTCTTGTTTCCCCCGTTCTGCTTGGATTTCCCGCAGCCCGCCGAGACCGCCACCAGAGCCGCCAGGCAGGCGCTCATGATAATTGCCGCCGCTCTTTTCATCTTGACCTCCCGCTCGGAAAAAGAAGAAAACGATGGGGTGCATTTCAGAATTGCGGGTATCTGGCGTCAGACCCATCCCGAAGTCCCGAAGCGGGACTTCTCCTTGGCGTCTGACCCCGTTAATCACCCACAATTCTGAAATACACCCAAACCGATGCCACCGTTTGATGGTTACAAGAATAACTGAATGTTTCAACTTCGCGAATGTTTGGATATTGTAGCGGCGGCGGCGGCGGAGTCAAAGGAAAAGAGAGTAGGCGTACATTTGGGCAGTGGGACCGCCGGAAGTTCTGAGGTCCAGATGACCGGGTTGGATGTGCCGATATACGCGGGTAAAAGGGGGAAAGTGAGGGCGAGGTCTCGCCAAAGGCGGGCTTTTGGGGGTGGGATTTTTCAAAACGAGGAGTGTGCTTAAGTCTTGTTTCCTCATTATCTTGAGTATAGGTGAACTCTCAGGATACCACACTTTTGGGGTGTTGGGACACGGGGTCAGGGGCGGGTTACTTTATATTTTATAATTTATGAAATGGCGGAACCTCAGCGCCGCGTGTGTGGGAGGCGGGGTTTCCCGATAGGAGCGGGATGCCGAAGCGGCGCCCGCCTTCGGGCGAGGTTCCCGCCTTTAGCCCGCATTTCTCACCACGAGCATAAAACGCCCGCGATCCGTGCGATGCCGTGCGAGGAAGACGGGGATAGGGGTCAGACCCCTCCGCTTCGCGGAGAGCAGTGGAGCAGGAGAACAGTTGAGCAGTTGAAAGGCAGGGACAAGCCCTGCCGCTACATCTTGGCGTCTGACCCCGGCTTGGTGCGGGTTGGCGAGAAATGCGGGTTAGCGCGGTCTCGCCCCGTGGCGGATCGCCAAAGGCGGACACGGAGCGCGCAGAGGAAAAGGGGCGGAGGGGAAAGGTGTCCGCCCCAATGTTGCGCGATGCGGGGACTATTTTTTGCGGGTGAGGGCGAAGGTTGCCGCCGCGCCGAGGACTAGGCCGATTATGCCGGAGGCGTACCAGGGGAAACCGGCGGCTGGCGCCGGGGACACTGTTTGCGCGGGGGGAGCGGCCTCCTCGGTGGGTTCAGTGGCGGGTTTCTCTTGCGTCGCGGGT
>Ga0315293_10002877_pt1 | contig 16596 bp, 16 predicted proteins | sample YL17G13_20_MG_FD_203071 | JGI IMG/M metagenome (GOLD analysis project Ga0315293, IMG submission 203071) | Sediment microbial communities from Yellowstone Lake, YNP, Wyoming, USA - YL17G13_20 | ecosystem: Environmental > Aquatic > Freshwater > Lake > Sediment | place: USA: Wyoming | collected...
ATGTTCATGAGCCTGAGCAAAGGATATGTCAAAGACCTCTTCGGCTTTTTGTTCGGCAACATCCTGGCCGTGACCTGGAATGATGTATTCCTGATCCTGGCCCTGACCCTGGCCATCCTGGTCCTGGTCTTTCTGCTCTACAAGGAGTTTCTTATCTTGAGCTTCGACCCGGTCTATGGCGAGGCCATCGGCCTTCCTGTGCAGAGCCTGCGGCTGCTGCTACTGGGCATGGTGGCGTTCAGCGTGGTGGTCTTGATCAAGATCGTGGGAATAATAATGGTCATAGCCCTTCTGACCATTCCGGGCGCCATAAGCCGCCAGCACATGAAGAGCCTGGCGGGCATAATGGCCGGGTCGGTGCTGCTCGGTGCCGTCTTTGTGACCATCGGCCTGCTCGTCTCCTATCTGCTGGACGTTCCCTCCGGGGCGACCATAATTCTGACCGCTGCCGTGACCTTCTTCCTCAGCACGGTCATCACCAGATAGACTTAATTAAAGGATGCAAGTTAGTCTTTAGGGAATATGAGGCTCATCGGGATCATCTGCATTCTTTTGCTTCTCTGCTCGGCATGCCCTGCAGAAGATCTCATATTTTTTGCAGACGACCACTACAAGGCCGTTGGTCTACCCCTGCTCAACGCCTCGGTCATGACTCCCTATCTAGAGCCGGGCGACTCTGCCCTCCGGATCGCCCTTGCCAACAGCGGCCGACTTGAAGAGCTGATGCCCATAAGCGGCAACGGCTCGGGCCAGGATATATCGCTGGAGAGGCAAGAGGAGATGCATAGCGTCGATGCGCTTAACGTCAGCGCGTCTTTGGCCGGGACGGGGCCCTTGACTGTGACCTCCGGGCGAATGCAGATCGAGTCCCTTCCCTGCGGCGCCGTGGCAATGCGGCAATTTAATCTCTCCATAAAGAACGGAGCTAACGGCTGGTATGAGCTTCCCCTCCGCCTGGATTATGAGCGCCAGGTGGATGTGAGCGTGAGCAATGGAGAGGTCTCGCCCCTCTACCTGCCCGAGAACCTCAGCACCAGCATCAGGGTATTTGTTAAGGGATCCTCTGGCCCTCTGAAGGTTTTGGGAACCAAATCTGAGCTTCTCCCAGGGAAGAGCGGCACCATCATGGTTGTGATCAAAAACGACGGCCAAGAGGTTCTTCGCAACTGCACAGCCCGGCTCATGGCCGCGCCTCCCTTCCATGCCGAGGGCGATGAATCCTCTTCTCTGGGTGATCTGCTCCCTGGCGCTCTGGCTGTTGCCAGCTTTCCAGTCAGAGTGGACGGCAACGCCAGCCTGCAGGATTACCAGCTGGGCTGTGAGGTCAGCTCCCAGGAGGGACAGACCGTGCTCGCCATGCCCCTGGCCCTGACCGAGGCAGATAATTCCTTCTGGACAGTTGCCGCACTGATCTCGGCATTATTGATAATCGCGGTCCTGGCGGCTTTTTGGCTCCTGGGAAGGCGCGGGCTTTGGCGTCGGAAGAGGTGGATAAGGTGATCATGGCAGATAAATCGGTAGAGTGCAAAGGAATCTGCAAAAGCTACCAACGCCTCTTCGGCAGCGGTACCATGGTTCTCAAGGATATTTCCCTGGATATCGATGCAGCAGAGATCTTCGGCCTGCTCGGGCCGAACGGCTCGGGCAAGACCACCCTCATCTCCATCTTCTCCACATTGATCTATCCCGAGCAAGGACACCTGCGCATCATGGGCCTGGACGCAAAGCGGGATAAGGACGTGATAAGGAAACTGATAAACATAAGCTCCGCCAAGCCCAACTTCCCCTGGAGCCTGACGGTGAAGGAGAACTTGCGCCATTACGGCATGCTCTACGGCCTGCATGGCTCGACCCTTGCCAAGACGGTCGAAGATCAGATAGACGCCTTTGAGCTGGGCGAGTACAGGGACATGAAGTTCGAGGATCTCTCCACCGGCCTGAAACAGCGGCTCTCCCTGGCCAAGGCCATGCTGAACCGCCCTCGATTACTATTCCTGGATGAGCCCACCACAGGCCTTGACCCGGATATGTCCATGAAGACCAGGCTGCTGATACAGAGGATCCACCACGAACAGGGCGTCTCCGTGGTCTTATCTACCCACTACATGCCCGAGGCGGAGATGCTCTGCGACCGGATCGCCTTCCTGCGCAAGGGCGAGATCGTGGCCCTGGATACGCCCCAGAACTTGAAAAACCATCTCGGCCTGGGGGAGCGAGTTGTGGTGCGCTATGTTGGGCCGATTGACATCGCAAAGCTGGAAGAGGTGCCGGGGGTTCTCAGCGTCACAACCGTTTCAGGCAGAGCAGAGATAGTGATCGACAGGAGCACAGAGAACCTGGACAGGATCATTAAGCTCTTCTCCAGGGCGAAGATTCTGGATATAAGCATAAAAGAGCCCGATCTGGAGGATGTCTTCCTTGAGCTGGCAAGGTGAATTGAATAAGTACCTGGCTTCCGCCTACAAGAACTGGATCATCTCCAAGAGGAACGTCTTCACCCTCTTTGAGCTCTTCTTCTGGCCCATGATCAGCCTGCTCTCCATCGGCCTTCTCACGCGATTTCTGAACGTGGGCCCGGGCATGGTCTCCTTTCTGCTGGTGGGCGCTATTGCCCTCACCATTTTGCAGGTGGCGCAGATTGATGTGGCCTATGTGCTCTTATTTGATATGTGGTCCAAGAGCATCAAGAACACCTTCATCGCTCCCATAAAGAGCTACCATCTGGTCTTCGGGGCCCTGCTCTTCGGCATCGTCCGGGGGAGTGTGGTCTTCGCTATCCTGGTGATCGTTAGCCATTACCTCTTTGGCTTCGATTTCCTGAGGGGAGGCCCACTGCCGGTGCTCATATTCCTGGCGGGGGTATTCTCCGTGGCCGCAGTCATCGGCATCACTGTCTGCATATCCATCCTCACCTTTGGCCAGAAGGCGGATGTGGCGGCCTGGAGCCTGAGTGGGCTTATCCTGCTCGTCAGCGGAATCTACTATCCGGCGGAGGTGCTGCCTCCCGTGCTGCAGATGCTGGCCAGGGCTATTCCTTTGACCTACTTCCTGGAATACTACAGGTCGGTATTTATTCCCGGCCCGCATAATTTAGCACTGGGAGCGGTGCTGGCAGCTCTGTACCTGTTCGTGGGCCTGATCCTCTTCGATCGATCCATAGAGCGGGCCAGGAGGACTGGCATTCTGTTGAGGCTGTCGGAATGATACAAGGCATGGTGGGAAAGGTTCTTGCGGGAGACCTTCAGCCCGTGCGGTTGATGGGCGTCATCAATCTCAGCCGTGAGTCCTTCTACAAGGGCTCTGTGGCTGGCCCAGATGAGGCTCTAACCTTGGCCCAAGCCATGCAGGAAGAGGGCGCGGACCTGATCGATCTAGGGGCTCTCTCCACCGCTCCCGGGTCGCCTGCGGTGGGCGAGGCTTTGGAGAGAGAGCGGCTCTTTCCCGTCTTGAAGGAGGTTCTGGATAACCTGGAGATCGAGGTCTCCGTGGACACACAAAGGGCAGGCATCGCAAATGATGCCCTCAAGCTTGGCGCTGGCTGCATAAACGACGTCTCAGGCCTGCAAGACCCGGGGATGGCCAGAACCGTGGCAAATTACGATGGGTCCTTGATCATCATGGCCTCGCGTCAGAGACCGGGCGACTTGCTAAATCTCGATCAGATAATTCCCCTCTTGGGAGAGCGGCTGAGGTATGCCGTCGAGGAGGGCGTGTCCGTATCAAAGATCTCCGTCGATCCGGGCGTGGGCAAATGGATACCGGAGAAGACTCCTGCACATGATCTGGCCATCCTGGACGGCTTCCAGAGGCTGCGCAGCCTGGATCGCCCAATCGTTGCCGCCCTCTCCCGGAAGTCCTTCATCGGAGCCACATTGGGTCTGCCCGATCCCTTCCAGAGGCTTGGCGGATCTCTGGCGGCCACAGCCATAGCCGTCTACCTGGGAGCGCACCTGGTCAGGGCACACGATGTCTCGGCCAGCCTGGATGCCGTCCGCATGGCCCAGGCCATAAGGGGCCGCCCTGCGAAGGCCAAGGATGACGCCATCGACGTGGAGGTCTTAGGTTATCTTGGCCGGGGAGAAGATCTCGCACAGACCTTCCGGCGCACCCAGGTGGACGAGAGCGGCATGGGAATCCTCTGCAAGAAGAGCTCTTTTCGCATCCTGGCCGTGCGGGGCTTGAGCTCCATGGAGGCCCTCATAATCAAGCAGGAGATGCTGGCCCGCGGTGGGGACGCTGCCATTCCCAGGCTTGCCCTGCGCTGTGATCCCCGGCCGGAAGATGTTTTAATCTTCGGCACCGTCTCCCAGATAGCCGGCCTGGTGAAGAACCTCAAGGGCCAGCCTTTCCGCCTTTCCCAGGTGGCCTCGGCCATGCAGGATGCTCTGGATAGGCTTGACAGCCCTGAGCGCTACAGGTGAGCTTCTTGGAAGTTTTGGGCATAAATACGGACATTGTAAGAGTCGGTGACGACCTGGTGGAGGCTCTGAAGAAAGGCATGGCCAAAGCAGGCCTTGCCTTCCAGGATGGGGACATTCTCGTGGTCTCGGAGAGCACTGTCGCCACAGCAGAGGGACGCGTAGTGGCTCTGGATGATGTCACACCCAGCGATCTGGCCTTGGCCCTGGCAGCGAAGTTTTGCAAGGATCCGCGAGAGATGGAGCTGATCCTGTGCGAGTCGGACGAGATAATAGGAGGCATACCAGGGGTGGTCCTCACCATGAACAAGGGCTTTCTCTATCCCAATGCGGGAATAGATAACTCCAATGCTCCGCCTGGTCATGTGGTGCTCTTTCCGGCTGATGCGCAAAAGTCCGCGTCTGAGATTCGCAGGCAAATGGCCGAGGGAAAAGAGATCGGCATCATCATCGGTGACAGCCGCACTCATCCCTTGCGGCTGGGATGCGTCGGCGTGGCCCTGGCCTGCGCAGGCCTGGAGCCCGTGGAGGATGCGCGGGGCCAGAAGGACCTCTTCGGCAGGGAGTTGAAGATCACCCGCAAGGCCGTGGCGGACAACCTGGTCTCTGCGGCCCAGATCATCATGGGCGAAGGCGATGAGGGGATCCCGGCGGTGATAATAAGAGGCGCGCCAATACCCATCCGGGAGGTGAGAGGCGAGATCCCGACCATCGCACCGCAAGAATGCATGTACATCGGCGCGCTAAGCTCGGAGCCGTGCCATTACACCGGCGGGTACGACGAGCTGATCGATCAGGCGAAGAAGGCCCTTGCCAACGCCTATGCTCCTTACTCTGGATTCAAGGTGGGGGCGGCACTTCTGGCCAAGAGCGGAAAGATCTATATGGCCAGCAACATGGAGAACGCCTCCTCCGGTGCCGATATCTGCGCGGAGCGGGCCGCCCTGGCCAGGGCGCTGGCCGAAGGCGAGCGCGAGTTTCTGGCCATTGCCGTGGTGGGAGACGCTCCCGAGCCAATCTCACCCTGCGGCATATGCCGGCAGAGCTTGATAGAGTTCGGAGGGGACATCCAGGTCATCATGGCCAACCTGCGAGGCGAGGCAGCGATGGCATCTCTGGCCGATCTCCTGCCCAGGGCCTTCACGGGCAGATGCCTGGGAAGGCCGGAGGGGCGCTCCAACTGAAAAGACTATCTGATCATGAGAACCGGCGTCGTTAACCTGCCGCTGCACGGCGGCTCTGCTCCTCCCTGGCTCTTCAGGCGCATGGCGCGCCTGGCGGGCGAGATAGTGGATGCTCTGGTCTACGAGCACGGCCAGGAGGAGTTCCTGCGCCGGATAGCCGACCCGTACTGGTTCCAGGCCTTCGCCTGTGTTTTGGGCTTCGACTGGCACTCCTCGGGCGCCACTACGGTTACTACTGGCGCGCTCAAGATGGCCTTATCGCCAGAGAGGCACGGCCTAGCCGTGGCGGGAGGAAAGGGCAAGACCTCAGGCAAAGCGCCAGCGGATATCTTGGCATGTGCTGAAAGCTTTTCCCTGCCGTCTTGCAAGGCCGACGAACTGGTGAGAGCGAGCAGGATGTCTGCCAAGGTGGATAACGCCCTGGTGCAGGACGGCTACCAGCTTTATCACCATGCCTTCTTCTTCACCGAGCGGGGTGATTGGGCGGTGGTGCAGCAGGGAATGAACGAAAGCTTTGCCCGCCGCTACCACTGGCTATCTGACCGCGTCCGGAGCTATGTGGAGGAGCCCCACAGTGCCATCTGCTCCCAGAAGAAGGAGAGGTCAGTGCTGGATCTGACTGCCCTGGCGAGCCGCGAGAACCGCAAAGTCACTCTTGACCTGGTAAGAGATGGCCCCTCCCACTTGCGTTTCGCACAGCGCAGTCTGCTGGATTTTGCCTCCTGTGGGTCCAGCCCTGTCCCGGAGTTCTCCCTGCCCAGGCGCCACGAGCTCGTGGCCCTCCTGGACATAGACGATGCAGGCAGAAAGGCACTGCAGATGGCCTATGAGCTTCAGCCCGCCAGCTACGAGGAGCTGGTGGCCCTGAAGGGCCTGGGGCCAAAGCGTATCCGGGCTCTGGCGCTCATCTCGGAGCTGATCTACGGAGCTCGCCCGAGCTGGCGCGATCCTGCCAGATTCAGCTTTGCTCACGGCGGCAAGGATGGCACCCCTTTTCCTGTGGACAGGGATACTTACGATCAATCCATCCGCACCCTGCAGGAGGTGGTAGAGGGCGCCAGGATCGAGAATAAAGAAAAATATGAGGCCATCAAGAGGCTAGGAAGATACACCGGCAACCACTGATATTGCTCGCCGGCGCTACGACCACCAGCCTTTGTGGCAGGCATCTTTCCTCTCGATGATGAAAAATCCTTCTGCACAAAGGTTTATTTCCTTTCAGGGGGCTGGAAACGTCCAGCAATTTATGAGGAATGCTATGCGACTTTCCATGGACTTGGAGCTGCAGGATGTGCCAGGGCAGCTGCTGCTGGCGCTGCAGCCCCTGAAAGAGAACAAAGCCAACATCATCAGCGTGGTACACCACCGGGATCGCAAGACACCACGCGGAACCATCCCCGTTCGCCTCGTGGTGGAGACGGACCGATCAAAGCTGGACACCATCAAGAACCAGCTTAAGAACAGCGGCATATCGGTGGTGAGGGCCGGCGAGGATCGCTTCATCGAGGCCGTATCCGTGGTTCTGGTGGGCCATGTATTGGACAGCGACCTCGGTGACACGGTGAGCAGGATCGACTCCACCGGATTTGCCGAGGTGATGGACTTGGCCCTGACCATGCCGGGAGTGAATGAGCCATCGTCTGCCTATCTGAAGATCCGGGCCACCGGCAAGACCGAGATCCAGAAGGCTCTTGGCATCTTGCGCGAAGTGGGTAGAGAGAAGAAGCTGCTCGTGATCGAGCCCATCGAGGCTGAGGCGGTATGAGAGACGTCAAGGTGTCGCTGGTGGGCTATGGCGTGGTGGGGCACGGCGTGGTCGACGTTCTGAATCGCAAGAAGAAGATGCTCCGAGAGATGGGGCTGAGCCTGAAGCTGATAAGCGTCTCCGATCACACTGGCACCGTCTTTGCCGAGGACGGAATCAATGCAGAGAAGATCTTAGGCGAGAGAACGCTGCAAAATGTGGCCACCTGCAGCATGAAAGGCAAGGAAGCCGTGTCTGCTATAGACTCCGATCTGGTGATAGAGGTCACCCCCACGAACATAGTGCACGGCCAGCCCGGCCTGGGGCATATGGAGGCTGCGCTCTCCAGCGGAAAGCACGTCGTGACGTCGAACAAAGGGCCGCTAGTGGTCTCTTACGGCCGGCTCAAGAAGCTGGCCGAGGACAACGGAGTCATGCTGAAGTTCGAGGCCACGGTGGGCGGCACCATGCCCTTGATCAGCCTGGTGGAGCGAACGCTTGGTGGCAACACCATCTACGGCATCAGGGGCATCTTCAACGGCACCTGCAACTATATCTTGACCCGCATGGCGGAGGAGGGCATTCCCTACACTCATGCCTTGAGCGAGGCCCAGGACCTGGGGATGGCCGAGGCCGATCCCAGCTACGATGTGGAGGGCGTGGATACGGCCGGCAAAGTGGTCATCCTGGCCAACGCTCTCTTCGACATGAACATCAAGTACAGCGATGTGGATGTAATAGGTATCACTGGCGTCACACCCGAGGCCCTGGCCCTGGCCAGGAAGAGAGGCTACGTGATAAAGCTTATAGGAGATGTACCGGCTCTGACCGTCAGGCCTATGCTGGTGCCGGTGGACAGCCCCCTAGCTGTAGCTGGAACGCTGAACTCGGCAGCGATCTATACGGATCTGTCCGGAACCATAACCGTCACCGGTCTTGGAGCCGGTTCCATCGAGACGGCCTCAGCCATCCTGACGGACATCATCAGCATCTACAGGACCAAACGCATCGACGCCATATTCTAAGACATAACCATGACCGGCTTTCTCGGCTTCGCAGAGCTCTGCCAGAAGGTAGAGGGAAAGAGCAGTACCCTGGAGAAGATCGATCTAGTCGCGGCATTCCTGGCAGGGCTAAACGAAGCCGATCTTTCTGTGGCCACCAACTTCGTCATGGGCACCATCTTCCCGCCCAGCTCGGACCTGGTCATGGGCGTGGGGCCGAGCATCCTCTACGAAGCGCTAGCGCTCGCCTGTAATTGCCCGATCGGGCAAATTTCTGAAATGCTACGTACTACGGGTGATCCTGGTCTTGTAGCAGCCAAGTCGGTGGAAAAACTAATATCTATCGAACTTGTGGAAGCTAAAAATGCTATCGAAGATGCCCATGCAGACACCTTCGTTCCGGAAGATTACAGGTGGATAGTTAAAGATGCACTCTCAAAAACGACTCGCGAATTCATTAGAGAGCCAAGTAAGAACGATCTTATCGCATTCAAGAATGAGCTTGGATACTCGTCGGTGAAAGTCATAAAAAGGGACCCTGCTAGCAGGACGATGATTATCAGGCCACTCGACAAGAGTGGTCTTGCGGCTTTTGCGGGCGGAGAAGCGCTCTCAATCTCCGAGGTTTATCAAAGGTTCAAGGACATAGCACGAGCCTCTGGTAAGAAAAGCCAAAGTATAAAAGTCAAAAATCTGCGTTTCCTCTTCAGCCAGGCATCGTTCCTGGAGGCTCAGTACATTGCCCGGCTGGCCATCGAGGATATGAGGATCGGGGTAGGCGAGGGCGGGGTGCGGGACGCCGTCGCCAGGGCCTTTGCCAGGCCAAAGGAGGAAGTGGAGAGGGCTTACAACCTCACCATAGACATGGGCTTGGTGGCGGTGAGCGCCAGGCATGGTACGCTCTCGGAGCTTACTGTTACCCTCAACCATCCCATCAAGATGATGCTGGCCCAGTTGGGCGAGGGGATATCAGCCTCGCTGCAGGAGCTGGGGACGGCGGCCATCGAATGGAAGTACGATGGCGCTCGCGTGCAGATCCATAAAGAAGGGGAGAGGGTGCGCATCTTCTCCCGCAGGCTGGAGAATGTGACTAGCTCTCTGCCGGACGTTGTCCGCGCCGCATTGCAGGTCAAGGCCAAGAGCGCCATACTGGATGGAGAAGCGGTGGCCATCGGCCAGGACGGGAGACCGATGGCCTTCCAGGAGATCCTGAAGCGTTTTCGAAGGAAATATGACGTGGAAAAGCTCGCTGCCCAGATTCCCTTGCACCTTTTCTTATTCGACCTGATATATCTGGACGGCAAGAGCTTGGTTGATCTGCCTCTGACCAATCGCAGAGCCCTTCTGGTCGAGGTGGCCGATCCTTCTCTGCTGGCCGATCAGGTCTTGTCCGACAGGCCCAAGGTGGCGGAGGAGATCTACCGCCAGGCGCTGGATGCGGGCCACGAGGGCATCATGATCAAGAATCCCTCGTCGGTCTATGCGCCGGGGAAGCGCGGCAAGAACTGGCTGAAGATCAAGCCGGTGATGGAGACTCTGGACTTAGTAGTAATAGGAGCGAGATGGGGCGAGGGCAGAAGAGCCAGATTCCTGGGCTCATACCGGCTGGGGTGCCTCGACCCGGAGACGGGCAAGCTCCTGGATATCGGCTGGGTGGCCACGGGCCTGACGGACGAAGCGCTTTCGGATCTCACGGAGATGTTCAAGGATCTGATCGTCGTGCAGATGGGCATGGAGGTGGAGCTGAAGCCGGCTGTGATCTTCGAGGTGGCCTACGAGGAGATCCAGAAGAGCCCCAACTACTCCTCTGGATACGCTCTGCGTTTCCCGCGGCTGGTTAACGTTCGCGATGACAAATCTCTGGAGGAGGCGGACACCCTGGAGAGGGTCGTATCGCTTTACAGAGTGCAGAGGGGCCGTAGCTCCTCTGTCTGATGGCTAGGAAGGAGGCTTTGAGATGATATTCAAGAGGCTGGAAGAGCTGAAAGATGAGGATCTGCAGGCCCTTTTCTCCCGGGAAACGGGTATCCAGGATGTATTGCCCGTGGTGAATGAGATTCTCATGGAGGTAGGATCGAAGGGAGATGAGGCTCTTTTCCAGTACACTGAGAAGTTTGAGGGCGCTAAATTGGATGACCTGCGGGTGAGCCAGGAGGAGATTGACGCCGCCTACGAGGCAGCGGACGAGCGGCTTCTCGAATCCCTGATCCAGGCGGCGGAGAACATCTTCGCCTTCCACAATAAGCAGCAGGAGCACGATTTCTGGATGACCGAGGTCTCGCCGGGGGTGGCCGTGGGCCAGAAGGTAGTGTCCCTGGACTCAGTGGGAGCCTATGTTCCAGGCGGGAGGGCCGCCTATCCCAGCTCAGCCCTGATGACTGTGATACCGGCCAAGGTGGCGGACGTTCCCAGGATCGTGGTATGCACGCCTCCCCAGGCGGACGGGTCAGTCACGCCTCTCACGCTTATCGCTGCCGATATGTCCGGAGCAGACGAGATCTACAAATTGGGCGGAGCTCAAGCCATAGCCGCCATGGCCTTCGGCACTGACACCATAGAGCGCGTCAACAAGATCGTCGGCCCCGGCAACATTTACGTCACAGCGGCCAAGATGCTCCTGAGGGGCACGGTGGAGATTGATTTCCCGGCGGGCCCAAGCGAGGTCCTGATCATAGCCGACCGGACGGCGGACCCTGGCGTCATCGCCGCAGATATGATCGCCCAGGGAGAGCATGATCCCAAGTCCCTGTCCGTCCTGGTGGCCACGGATGAGCTTTTGGCCAGCGCCGTAACGGAAGAGCTGAAGATTCAGGCGGCGGGTGCTGATCGCCGCGCGATCGTGGAGCAGAGCCTGGAGCACAGCGCAGTTCTTGTAGCCAGCGACCTCGACGAAGCTGTGGACTTCTCCAACGCCTTTGCTCCCGAGCATCTGGAGATCATGACCAGCGATCCCATGGGAATGCTGCGATTCATACGCCATGCGGGCAGCGTATTCCTCGGCCGCTACACGCCGGTGGCTGCAGGCGACTACGCCAGCGGTACGAACCATGTGCTTCCCACCTCCGGCTATGCCCGAGTGTTCTCGGGCCTGAACGTGGACCACTTCACCAAAAAGATAACGGTGCAGATGATCACCGACGACGGCCTGCTGGGTCTGGAGGAGACGGTGACCACCCTGGCCGAGGCGGAGGGGCTGAAAGGCCACGCAGAATCGGTGAGAAGAAGGCTGGAGCCGAAGGTTTGAGGCCTGATGGTCACGAGAATGTCCGAGCATCTTCTGGAGATGGCCAAGGCCCTGGTGAGAGTGAAAGACGGAAAAGTTGAGGTGCTATCCGATCCCAAGATCAACCGCTGCCCTCTAAGGAGAGATCTCTACGGCATCGAGGCGGAGAGCCGCAAGACCGTTGAGCGTGTCCTGCAAGAGCACATGCAGATGCTAGGAATGTACGGTCCGGAGCGTATCCTGGAGCTGCAAGAGAAGCCGGTGAGCTTCGGAGCCTCCGAGCTCCTCGCAGATGCCCTTAGCGAAGGCCTGATGGATGCCGCCGTGGTGGTCTGCGAGGGCGCGGGAACGGCGGTGGTGGCGAGGCCTGAGGTGCTGCAGGCCGTGGGAGCGCACATGACCGGTCTCATCAAAACTATGCCGATTGCAGAGATTCAGGACGGTCTGGAGAAACGAGGCTGCATTCTTGTGGACAGAATGGGAACTATTGACCAGGTGCGAGGCTTGGAGAGGGCAGCGGCGGCGGGATTCGAGAAGATCGGCGTGACCGTGGCCGGGACAAAGGCTTCCGAGGCTAGGTTGCTGCGAGAGCTTGGGGTGAGCATGGGAAAGAGGCCTTTTCTCCTCGCCGTTCACACTACGGGAATAAGCGAAGCGCAAGCGAAAGAGCTGGCCGAGAGCTGCGACATCGTCTGGTCCTGCGCCTCCCAGGCGGTGCGGGATATCGTGGGAAGAAGATCAAGGCTGCAGATCGGCATCTCCATTCCCGTCTTCGCCCTCACGGACGAAGGAAAGCGGCTGATTCTGAATCGGGCCCAGCACTTCCAAGGAAGCCTGGTACTGCATCGGGCAGGCCTGCCGCTGGCACCCGATGAAAAGCAGCCGGAACCTCTGATTTAGGCTTTATGTCAACTCGATTCTGATAATTCCGTTCCATCTCCTGGACATATCGCCAGCGTCTGGGCCTTGACCTGTTTCATCTTCTCCGGGCCCACGAAGACCTCCACCAGCTTCAATGCGAACTCCAGGGCTGTACCCGGAGACCGGCTGGTGATGAGGTTTCCATCCACCACGACTCTGTCTTCGCAAAACTTTGCGCAGGCCTCCACCTGGGCCTTGCCCGAGGGGCTGACCGTGGCCTTGCGGCCCTGCAGAACTCCGGCCTTGATCAATACCGATGGCGCTGCGCATATCGCCGCGACGTATTTTCCGGCTCGATCCATTTCTCGCACCATATTCAGGATGCGTTCATCGTTTCCCAGATTCACAAAGCCGGGAGAGCCGCCGGGCAAGATCAGACCATCGAAGTCTCTGAAGTCAATTTTGTCCAAGCTGGTATCGGGCAGCACCTTAATTTTATGAGAGCCTTCCACCAGCCCTCCCTTAAGCCCTGCCGTCACCACCTGCACATCAGCCCTTCTCAAGATATCGATTACATTGACGGCCTCGATCTCCTCGAAGCCCTCTGCCAGGGGCACTAGAACTCTCATGCTCTCCTCAGCAAAATATTGGATTCGATCTCATATAGCTATTACTATTATCCCCTGCATTTGTTACTTTTATCAAGTTTCTAGATCCATACTCTTTATGAATATGAACGCCACATAAACAGCTTTATACATTCCTTGCCGGCGCTGTCACATTTGAATCAAATAGCCAAACGATTCGGCAAACCGGAGAGCTGATTGCCGCCGGGAAGATTTCAAATAAAAGGCGGATGTTGCACATGAATTTAGGAACATCAAGCCATCTCTATCTCGTGATGATATGCGTGTACCCGAAAGCCTATAACGAGGCCATCAGGGACTTCGCATCTGCAGCAAAAGATGCATGTATCCCGATATAGCTCTGATGTCGATAAAGGAAGAATCTGAACATGATCTGCTTGAGATGCGGTAACTGCTGCCTTCTCCTGGATATCTTTATAGTGAATCCCAGGTCTATACTGCCGGATGGCCGCCTAGATCCCGAGGACCCTTGGGCAATGATTCCGAAGCCAGCCGGAGAGCGCTGCCCTCACCTCTGCCGCGAGGGCGACCACGCCGTCTGCGCCATCCACCATCTTCCCTGCTACCAGGGAACTCCCTGCCAGCAGTTCGAGCAGGTTGGCCCAATGGATGCCGCGTGTGTCATGAGGGGATACTTCGAGATCTATGGCAGATGACTTGATCATCCCCTGGATTCATTCTCCAGGGCCTCTTCCAATCCCTGAACTTCTCCTGCCCCAACAGGCACGGTGAGGTTCGCCCCCTGCAGATCCTTGCCGATGGGCTCGTACCCTCCTCCCAGGTGCTCCGCAAGGAAGGCTTCGGCTATGGCATAGAAAGAGATCCTGTTCTCGGGGCGAGCGAATCCATGACCCTCGTCGGCATAAAGCACATAGGTCACGTCAAGACCCCTGGCCTGCATGGCCTTTACGATCTGGTCGGACTCATTCTGCTTGACTCTGGGATCATTGGCTCCCTGGCCGATCAGCAAGGGTCGCACTATCCGGTCCACGCTGCCCAAGGGAGAGCGCTCTTTCAAGAGCTTTCTGCCCTCCTCAGTGCGGAAGTCACCCACTCTGGTAGTCAACTCTTCCACATCGGGCTTCCAGTAGGGCGGGATTGTCTCCATGAACGTCATCAGGTTGGATGGCCCTACGATATCCACTCCACAGGCAAAGGTCTGAGGAGAGAAAGTAAGCCCTGCCAGGGTGGCATAACCGCCGTAGCTTCCTCCCATGATAGCGATTTTTTGGGAATCGGCTATGCCTGCATTGACCGCCCAGGCGACTGCATCCAGTAGATCGTACTGCATCTTCCTGCCCCACTCCAGGTTTCCGGCGTTGGTGAAGTTCTTGCCAAAGCCAGTTGAGCCGCGGAAGTTGACGCTCATGACGGCATATCCCCGGTCTGCCAGCCACTGGTGAACGGGATCAAAGCCCCAGTAATCGCGGTACTGGGGCCCTCCATGCACATACAGGACCATGGGAAGGGGCCGGTCCGGCCTTCCATCATCGTCTTTGTCGCTGCTGCGAGGCAGAGTGTAGTAGCTCACCAGGTCCAGGCCGTCGCGCGATTTGATGATGACTGGAACCATCTTGGCGAGGGGCTGATCCCGCAGCTTCTCCCTGTCCGTAAATAGGAACTTTGCCTCTTTATTATCGTGATCGTAGTAATAATAGCGCGTGGGTCCATCATCCACAGTGAAGACCACAAGCCAGAACCTGTCATCCAGGCTGCGGCTGGCTATTAACAAATCTCCCTCCACCAGCTGGAGAAGGTATTCCATGTCTTTGGCGATTGATTTATCGATTATCTTCCAGTGCCGCCGATCATAGTAGAAGGCCACCGCCTGCGCGTTCTTCTCTGTAGGCTGGACTGTGTAGGTGCTGTAATCCGCCTTGGGATCCTCGGCCAGGAGGGATTGCTCGCCCGTCTTTAGATTGAGAGCATAAAGAGCAGCAGTATCTCGGCCACGGCTGTCGACCAAGTAAATGATATCGCCGGTCTTATCAAATCCTACAAAGCGTGTGCTAACGGCGTCCTCCATATCGATCTTCATGAAGCTCTTCCATGTGCCATCTTTGGCAGGGCTGAATACCTCGTTGCCTCCCTCTGGTGTCATGTTGCTCGCCAGCCGCACTCTGAAGTAATCATCAACCTCAAAGCCGGAGAACATAGTATTCTTTTGAAGCAGAGTCAGATTGCCTGTCTCGATGTTCAGCCGAAAGAGATCGTGGTATTCGGGATCGCGCAAATTTAGGCGGATGACGATCTCCTGAGGGAAGTTGGGACTGACAACTTGAATCTGCGCCTGGGCGCCCTCAAAAGGCGTGAGATCCTTGACACTTCCACTGCTGAGATTGACGCAGTAGATCCTCCAGTTCTCATCTCCGTTCCTGTCCTGCAGATAGAGGATATGCTCATTGGTATATGCCCAGATGTAGCTGCGTATTCCACGGTAGGTATCGTTGGTGACAGGCCTGGCCTTCTCAGGCTCGGCTAAAGGCCCTACCCAGAGGTTGAGAACACCATTTGCCGGGGCCAAGAAGCTGATCCTGGTGCCATCGGGACTGATTCGGGTATTGATCTGATCTGGATTTCCAAAGAGCAGATCCCTGGATAAGGTAAAGCTGTCGTTCTTCGTCTGCTCTTCGCCTGCCCATTTATCCGCAGCGCATTCTGGCATTATCATCAATGCAATGATAATAATAAAAATAAAAAATTCTTTCATCATCATCATCTCTCCGCATCTTTCTATCAGTCTCCGGTGGCTATTGCCATCTTCTCCTGTCAAGTGCCAAGCTTATTCTCTGCAGAAAGAGCATTCAGCCATGATTTCTCTCAATGGCCTCGGAGGCGATCAGAAATCCAATGGCCCTCTCCGCCAGCGGATATCTTCGCACCAGTGCCCTGAACCTTTTGCCGTGGTTTGGCTCCAGAAGATGGGCCAGCTCGTGCACAATCACGTAGTCCTCGACCCACTGGGGCAGCCCGGAAAGCTTCTGGCTGATCCGGATGGTCTTGGCGGTGCAGTTGCAGGAGCCACGCCTCCGCTCCTGGCGCAAAGAATACTGAATGGAGTCCCAGGTCAAACATCCCTGGAAATATTTCTTGTTCAGGTAGCCGGCTCGGGCATCCAGGTGGGCGTCATCCCTGGCTCCATCCTTCTTCACCAGCCTGGCTTGCAGGCGTGAGATATGGTCTTGCAAGGAAGCGTCCGAAATATATGCCGGCGCTAAGACCTCCATCCTTCCCTCTATCATCCTGGCCTGGATGGTCTTCTTGCGCCTCTTGGACCGCTTTACAACAACCTCCATGGCATCGCGTCTCCGGACCTCTCTAGCGTCGGTGCACTATTAATAACTATCATTCTGAAGTTAGATAAGAAATGTATTGCATGAGCATAGATTTCTAAATATTTGGCACGTCTATACGCTTCATCTCGCCTCCACCTTTCCGGAGAAGGGAGCACTAATTATTATGTCAGTGTAAAAAAAAACGTAAGATATTTATGTATCTATGGTCAAAAGAGGATT
>Ga0315293_10002880_pt1 | contig 16592 bp, 16 predicted proteins | sample YL17G13_20_MG_FD_203071 | JGI IMG/M metagenome (GOLD analysis project Ga0315293, IMG submission 203071) | Sediment microbial communities from Yellowstone Lake, YNP, Wyoming, USA - YL17G13_20 | ecosystem: Environmental > Aquatic > Freshwater > Lake > Sediment | place: USA: Wyoming | collected...
TCACCCTGACCATGACGCTGGCCGCGCTGGAGCGCCGCTTCGGCCTGAAGCGCGTGCTGGTCACCACTATGCAGGCCATCTCCGGCGCCGGCTATCCCGGCGTCCCCTCGATGGACGTCCTCGGCAACGTGATTCCCTTCATCAAGAACGAAGAGGAAAAGATCGAAGCCGAGACGCGCAAGATTTTCGGGCTTCTCAGCGGCGACCGGGTGGCCGATGCCGATATGGCGGTCAGTGCGCAGACCAACCGCGTGCCCGTTCTCGATGGCCATACCATGAGCATCTCAGTGGAGCTGAAGCAGGGCGCGGGGCTGGAGGATTTGAAGCAGGCCTGGCGTGAATTCCGGGGCGTGCCGCAGCAGCGGCGCCTGCCCAGCGCTCCGGCCCAGCCGGTGATGGTGATGGAGGAACCCGACCGGCCGCAGCCGCGCCTGGACGTGGAGAAGGAAGGGGGCATGGCCACTTTCGTCGGCCGCGCGCGCCCCTGCCCGGTCCTCCATTACCGGTTCGTTGCCATGGGTCACAACACGGTGCGCGGCGCCGCCGGCGCGGCCCTGCTGAACGCCGAGTTGATGAAATCCGAAGGAATGTTTTGATCGTCACAAAGGCACAAAGGCACGAAGAAGAAAATCCTTTGTGCCTTAGTGCCTTTGTGATTCATTCCACGCCTTATGATAGTTATGAAGTTTGGCGGGACCTCGGTGGAGAATGCCGAGGCCATCGGGCGCGTCGCGGGCATTGTGGCCGGGCGGCGCGCGCAACAGCCCCTGGTCGTGGTGTCGGCCATGGGAAGAACCACCGACCGGCTGCTGCAACTGGCCGGCACGGCGGTGGACGGGAACCGGAAGCTGGCCATCGACCTGCTCCGCGACCTGCGCGACTTCCACGGCAGCGAGGCGCGCAAACTGGTGCCGCCCGCCACCCGCATGAGCCTCGAGACGCGCCTGGACGAGCACTTCCAGGAAATCTCGGAGCTGACCAAGGGGCTGGCGGTGCTGGGCGAGCTGACGCCGCGCAGCGTCGATGCCATCGCCAGCTACGGCGAGCGGCTGTCGGCGCTGATCGTCAGCCAGGCGTTCCTGCACCGCGGGCTGCCCGCCGAGCTGGTCGATTCCCGCCGGGTCATTGTGACCGACGCGCGGCACACGCAGGCGCAGCCGCTCTATGAACCTACCGGCAGGCGCCTCCGGGAGCACGTGCCGCCGTTGCTCCGGGCCGGGCGCATCCCGGTGATGGGCGGTTTCATCGCCGCCACCGAGAAGGGGGTGACGACCACGCTGGGCCGCGGCGGCTCCGACTTTTCCGCCTCCATCATCGGCGCGGCGCTGGGGGCGCAGCGCATCGAGATCTGGACCGACGTCGATGGCCTGCTGACCGCCGACCCCAGCCTGTTCCCCGCCGCCCGCCGCGTCAAGGCCATCTCTTTCGATGAAGCCAGCGAGCTGGCCTACTTCGGCGCCAAGGTGCTGCACCCCAGCACGCTGCTGCCGGCGGTGCAGAAGCAGATACCGGTCTCGATCCTGAACTCGCGGAATCCCAAGGCGCCCGGCACCGTCATCACCGCCAAGGCCCCGAAAAGCGGCAACCCGTTCAAGTCCATCGCCTGCAAGAAGAACATCACCCTGATCGACATCTGCTCGACGCGCATGCTGATGGCCCACGGCTTTTTGCGGACCATCTTCGAGGTGTTCGACCGCTACCAGACGCCCGTGGACATGGTTTCGACCAGCGAGGTGAGCGTCTCGCTCACAGTGGACAGTACCCGGCACCTGGACGAGATCGTGGCCGAGTTGCGGAAGATCGCGCACGTTTCGCCGGAGAGCGGCAAGGCCATCGTCTGCCTGGTCGGCGACAACATCAAGTTCACGCCGGGGGTGGCCGGCAAGGTGTTCAAGGCGGTGGAAAGCGTGAACGTGCAGATGATTTCCCAGGGCGCATCGCGGCTCAATATCAGTTTCGTGGTGGAGGAGAAGAGCTTGAAGGAAGTGGTGGCGCGCCTGCACCGCGCCTTCTTCCGCCGCCTGGACCCCAAAGTTTTCGAGTAGGAGTAGCCGCAGATTTCGCAGATTACACAGATGAACACAGAGAAAGAGCAAAAGGACCCGCGCACCTATGCGATTATCGGAGCGGCAATGGAGGTGCATCGGCAACTGGGTCCCGGTTTCCTGGGAGCTGTCTACCAGGAAGCACTTGCGATTGAATTCGCGCGGCGCGGCATCCCGTTTAAGAGAGAGGTCGAGATTACCGTTTTTTATAAGGGCGAACGTTTGGCTTGCGCCTACCGGGCTGACTTTGTGTGTTTCGACTCGGTGATCGTGGAACTCAAGGGCATTGAGTCTCTGACGGATGTTCAGGAAGCGCAGGTGATCAATTACCTCAAGGCTTCCGGTTACGAAGTAGGGCTGCTGCTGAACTTCGGCGGCACTTCGCTGCAGTACCGCAGATTCGCATTCTCCAAATCTGTGCAATCTGCGAAATCTGCGGCTCCGGCTCCCTTATGAGAATCGCGCTGATCGGATACGGGAAGATGGGCAAGCTGCTGGACCAGCTTGCTCCGTCGCAGGGGATGGAAGTGGCCGGCCGGTACGACGTGGGTGACGCGCTGACGGCCGAGCAGTTCCGCGCAGTGGACGTGGCCCTGGACTTCACCACTCCCTCCGCGGCGCTTGAGAACCTGCCGCGCCTGGTCGCCCTGGGCCTGGACCTGGTGGTCGGGACGACCGGCTGGCAGGAGCAGCTCAAGCCGCTCCAGACGCTGGTGAAGCGCCACAATACCGGCTTCGTGTACGGGTCAAACTTTTCGATCGGCGTGAATGTCTTTTACCGCGTGGCCGCCGAGGCTGCGCGCCTGTTGAGGGACCGCGCCGAATACGACCCCTGGATCCACGAGATCCACCATAAGATGAAGCTGGACGCGCCGTCGGGGACGGCCCTGAAGCTGCGCGATGTGCTGGCGGCGGAATACGGAGGCCGCGAGATCAACATATCCAGCAGCCGTGCCGGAACCATTTCCGGCACCCACACGGTCGGCTTCGACTCCGAAGCCGACACCATCACCCTGACGCACACTGCGCGCAGCCGCGTGGGGTTCGCCCTGGGCGCGCTTTACGCGGCCAAGTGGATTCACGGGAAGAAAGACTTCTACGAGTTTTCCGAGGTGCTCTTCGGGAAATAGCTGATAGCTTTGGGCGGGAGGACCTATGGGGAGCACAGCACTGAAGGGCTGCGGGACGGCGCTGGTCACTCCGTTTACGCGCGACGGCGCGCTGGATGAAACCGCGCTGCGCCGCCTGGTCCGCTTCCAGATCCAGCAGGGGATCCACTTCCTGGTGCCGTGCGGGACCACCGGCGAGAGCCCCACCCTGACGCACGAGGAGCATCTCCGGGTGGTCGAGATCGCGCTGGAGGAGGCCCGGCAGGCTTCCCGAACGGTGCCGGTGTTCGCCGGGGCGGGCGGCAACAATACCGCCAAAATCGTCTCCCTGATCCGGGAGCTGGAAGCGATGGGCGTGGACGGAATCCTTTCGGTGTCGCCCTATTACAGCAAGCCCACGCAAGAGGGCATCTTTCAGCACTACCGCGCGCTGAGCGACGCCACGCGGCTGGCCATTGTCGTCTACAACGTGCCTGGACGGACAGGCTCGAACATCGAGCCGGCCACCCTGGCCCGCCTGGCCGCGCTGCCGAGCATCGCCGGCGTCAAGGAAGCATCCGGCAACATCACGCAAATGGCCGAAGTCCTGAATGCCGTGCCGGAGGGCTTCGCCGTGCTGTCGGGCGACGACGCCATCACCCTGCCGCTGATGGCGCTGGGCGGCGTGGGAATCATTTCCGTGGCTGCCAACGAGGTGCCGGGGATGATGGCGCGGCTGGCCGACCTGTGCCTGGCCGGTGATTTTGCCGCCGCCCGCCAGCTCAATGGCCGCCTGCTCCCGCTGATGCAGGCCAACTTTATCGAGTCGAACCCCATCCCGGTGAAAGCGGCGCTGGCCATGATGGGCCTGATCGAAGAGGCCTACCGCCTTCCGCTGGTCCCCATGAAGCCCGAAAACAAGGCCAAGTTGCAAAAGATCCTCGAAGGCCTGGGATTGCTGGGATCCAAGGCTGGCGCCAGGGAGTGAGCGCGGCTAGAAGGGCTTTGGCAAATGACGCTACAGGAACGAATTGAGCGCCTGTTTGACACTTCGCCGATCACCGACGAGCACCTGTGGACGTTCGAGGAGTTTAAGAAAGACCTGAACGCCGGGCAGGTGCGGGCCGCCGAGCCGGATCCCGATGTCCAGCCCAGCGGCTGGCGCGTGAATGCCTGGGTGAAGAAGGGCATTCTGCTCGGCTTCCGCTGCGGCGCGCTGCAGGATATGTCGGGGGGCGTGTTCCCATTCTTCGACAGGCACACCTACCCGCTGAAGCACTTCGAGCTGGAAAGCGAGGTGCGCATTGTCCCTGGGGGATCGTCGATCCGCGACGGCTGCTACGTGGCCCGCGGCGTCACTTGCATGCCGCCGGTCTACATCAATGTGGGCTCGTACGTGGACGAAGGCACGATGATCGATTCGCACGCGCTGGTAGGCTCGTGCGCGCAAATCGGCAAGCGCGTCCACCTCAGCGCGGCGGCCCAGGTCGGCGGCGTGCTCGAGCCCATCGGCGCCCTGCCGGTCATTATTGAGGACGACGTGCTGGTGGGCGGCAACTGCGGCATCTACGAAGGCGCGGTGGTGAAGCGGCGCGCTGTGCTTGGCGCCGGCACCATTCTGACCGGCTCCACGCCGGTTTACGACCTGGTCCGCGGCGAGATTTACCGGCGCGAGGGCGACCGGCCGCTGGTTATTCCCGAAGAGGCGGTGGTGGTTCCCGGCTCCCGCCCGGTCAACTCCGGCCAGGGGCGCGAGTGGCGCATCTCGCTTTACACTCCCGTCATCGTCAAGTACCGCGACGAGAAAACCGATCGCGGCATCCAGCTCGAAGACCTGCTGCGCTGAAAAAACGGCCCAACCGAGGGTTCAACGCAGAGACGCGAGCCTGCCCCGGCGTGCCGGGGAGGACGCAGAGAAAACGCCGAGAGCCTCTCTGCGTTGAGATCCACTCGGCGGGAATTCTATTCGTTGAACACGCGGGCGAAAATGGCGTCCACGTTCTGCAGATAGCGGGTGTGGTCGAAGGTCTTGTCGATCTCGGCCGGCGTCAGGGTGCGGGAAATGTCCGGATCGGCCGCGACCAGCGCGCGGAAATTCTCCCCGCTCTCCCAGGCCTGCATGGCATTGCGCTGCACCCAGCGGTAGGCCTCCTCGCGCAGCACGCCCTTGGCGGCCAGGTCCAGCAGCAGTTGGCCGGAGAAAACCAGGCCGCCGGTCAGGTCGAGGTTCCGGCGCATGCGCTCAGGGTAAACCAGCAGCCTGTCGATCAGCGTGGTGGCGCGGTCCAGCAGGTAGTCGAGCAGGATGGCGGAGTCGGGCAGAATCACCCGCTCCGCCGAGGAATGCGAGATGTCGCGCTCGTGCCACAGGGCCACGTTCTCGAAGGCCGCCTGGGCGTTGGCGCGCACCACGCGCGCCAGGCCGCAAATCTGCTCGCAGGTGATGGGGTTGCGCTTGTGCGGCATGGACGAGGAACCCTTCTGCCCCTTGCTGAAGTACTCCTCGGCTTCGCGGACCTCGGTGCGCTGCAGGCCGCGGATTTCCAGCGCGATCTTCTCCAGCGAGGCGGCGATCACCGCCAGCGTGGCCAGGTACCAGGCGTGGCGGTCGCGCTGCACAATCTGGCTGGAGACTTCGGCCGCCTTCAAGCCCAGGCGCGCGCATACCCGCTCTTCGATCTCCGGCGGCAGGTGGGCGAAGGTGCCGACCGCGCCGGAGAGCTTGCCCACGCGCATCTGCCCGGCGGCGGCGTCCAGCCGCTCGATGTTTCTGCGGTTTTCCGTGTACCAGATGGCCAGCTTCAGCCCGAAGGTGGTGGGCTCGGCGTGCACGCCGTGGGTGCGGCCCATCATCGGGGTGTGGCGGAACTCGTTGGCCCGCCGCTTCAGCACCTCGCCCAGGCATTGAAGCCCTTGGCGGAGCAGGGCAGAGGCCTCCCGCACCTGTAAGGCCTGCGCCGTATCCAGCACGTCGCTGGAGGTAAGGCCGTAATGGAGGTAGCGCGACTCCGGCCCCAGCGATTCGGCCACCGCGGTGGTGAAGGCGATAACGTCGTGCTTCACCTCGCGCTCGATGGCCGCGATGCGCCCGGCGTCAAAGCGGGCCTTCTCGCAGATGGCCCGGGCGGCATCGGCGGGAATGATTCCCGCTTCCGCCTCCACGGCCGCCACCGCTTTCTCCACCTCGAGCCAGCAACGATACCGGTTTTCCTCGCTCCAGATGCGGCCCATCTCCGGCCGCGTGTAACGCGCAATCATGCTGGTAGTTTACGACCTTTAACCACAAAGACACAAAGGGGACGAAGTCCACAAAGAAAGCCCTTCGTGGACTTTGTGTCCTTTGGACTTTGTGGTGAACTGTATTCAGCGGGGGGCCGGACGGCTGGAATCGGACTGGCGGTTCGGGCCGCTCTGCTGATTGATGCTGCTCACGAGCTCCTTGGCCTGCTGGAAGTCCGCGGTGTCGTTCACCCACGGCTTAGGCGGCCCCAGCCTGGCCTCTTCCTGCCGCACCGCCTGCACCCGGTTGCCGGGGTTGGGGTGATCGGAAAGGAACTGGATAGACCCGCCGCGGTCTTTCGCTTCCAGCTTCTGGAAGAAAACGGCCATCAAGTCCGGGTTGTAGCCGGCGTCGTACATGATGCGCGCGCCCTGGAGGTCGGCCTGCCGCTCGGCATCGCGCGAGTATTTCAACAGCACGGAGTTGGCCCCAAAGCCAAGCCCCATTCGCGCCAGTTGGCTGAGCGCGGAACCCGAGCGCGTCATGCCGCCCAGGATGGCCAGCGGGAATTGCGCCAGCATGGCCTTGGAGGCGTTGTTGGTAGCGTGGCGAAGCGCCACGTGGGAAATCTCGTGCGCCAGCACGCCGGCCAGCTCCGCTTCGTTATCAGCGGCCGCGATGGTGCCGGTGTTCACGTAAACCGGACCGCCGGGCAGCGCGAAGGCGTTGATGTTCTTGTCGCGCACGATCTTGAAGGTGTATGGGAAGTCGGGCGCCTGCGAATAGCTGGCCAGCCGCCGCCCGAGCCGGTTGATGTAATTTTCCAGGAAGGCGTCACGGACTATGGGCAATTGCCGGTCGGTTTGGGCGGCCGCCTGTCGGCCCAGATCGACGTCCTGCTGCCTGGAAAAGAGGTTGAATCCGGGCTTGATTTGCGGGCGATCCGCCGCAGCCGCCTGCAGGGCAAACAGCGTCAAAAGGCAAGCTACCGCCAGAAAATGCTTCTGCAACGTTCCCATACGGCCTCGCACAGTACTGTACAGCAACATCTCATAAAGAGATGCATCGCAACCGGCACGCGTTTCGGTAGTTTCGGCTGACGGCTGTCAGCCCACCGCCTACAGCCTACAGCCCACAGCCCACAGCCTACAGTGATATACTGTTCCGGGCCTTTTCCCGGCCCCTATGCGTTTCAGAAATCAGGAGATACGCTGCGATGGCAGTACAGAAGACCTCGAGAATCTGGCACAACGGCAAATTCATAGCATGGGACGACGCGCGCATTCACGTGCTGTCGCACGTGGTCAGTTACGGCTCCTCGGTCTTCGAGGGGATCCGCTGTTATGACACACCCGGCGGGCCGGCCATCTTCCGCCTGAAGGAGCACACCCAGCGGTTGCTGAATTCCGCCAAGATCTACCGCATGGAAGTGGGCTTTACGCTGGAGCAGCTCATGGACGCCATGCGGGAGCTGGTGCGCGTAAACCACAATGCCGCCTGTTACCTGCGGCCGATCATACTCCGCGGCCTGGGCGACATGGGCGTGCATGCCGGCAAGTGCCCGATCGAGGTCTATCTGGCCACCTGGGAATGGGGCAAGTACCTGGGCCAGGACGCGCTGGAAAACGGCGTGGATGTGTGCGTCAGTTCCTGGAATCGCTTCGCTCCCAACACCCTGCCGGCCATGGCCAAGGCCGGCGCGAACTACATGAATTCGCAGCTTGTGCGGATGGAAGCGGTGGCCAACGGCTACCACGAGGGCATCGCGCTGGACGTCAACGGCCTGGTCAGCGAGGGCAGCGGCGAGAACATTTTCGTGGTGAGCAACGGCACGATTTATACCCCGCCGATCGGCTGCTCGGTGCTGCCCGGGATCACCCGCGACAGCGTGGTGCACTTGGCCCGCGACCTGAACCTCCCCGTGGTCGAGCAGGCCATCGCGCGCGAGGCGCTGTACATTGCCGACGAGGTTTTCTTCACCGGGACAGCCGCGGAAATCACGCCCATTCGGTCCGTCGACAAGATTACGGTGGGCGCCGGACATCGCGGGCCCGTCACCCAGGCTCTGCAGGAAGAGTTCTTCGCCATTATCGAGGGCCGCAAGCAGGACCGGCGCGGCTGGCTTTATGCGGTGGCCCAGCAGCCGGCCGGCGCCGCCCGCTAATCAGGTGTCAGGTGCCAGGTGTCAGGTGGGGAACCTGGAACTTGAAACTGGAAACTTGAAACTTTCTCGGATGATCAAGGCCGTTCTTTTCGACCTCGGAAACACGCTTATCCCGTTCGATTACAACCGGGGCTTCTCCGGGATCGCCCCATTCTCCCCGTGCCCGGTCGAGGAGATGCGGCGGCGGATCGCGGCCAGCGACCTGGCGCAGCGCTTCGAAACGGGCCGAATGTCGGGCCAGGAGTTTGTGCGGGAGTTCAGCGAGCTGCTCGAGCTGCGGCCGCTCGACTACCGCCAGTTCTGCGATATCTGGTGCAGCATCTTCCTGCCGGAAACACTGATTCCTGACCAGATGATTCTCGAATTACGCCAGAACCACCGGCTGGTGCTGCTGTCCAACACCAACGAAATCCATTTTTCGATGATCTGGGACAACTATCCGCTGCTGCGCCACTTCCACGAGCTGGTCCTCTCCCACCGGATCGGGGCGATGAAGCCTGCGCCGGAGATCTACCGGGCGGCCGTGGAGCGCGCCGGCTGCCGCCCTGAAGAATGCTTCTACACCGACGATGTGCCTGCCTTTGTGGACGCCGCGCGGCGCGAGGGCCTGGATGCGGTGCAATTTCAGTCGCTGGCGCAGTTGGAGCAGGAGCTGCGCTCCCGCGGGGTAGCGTGGTGATCTGATCCTGCCGAACACGGAACCTTGCTGTCCGGAGAATGTGAACCGCATCGTTTCTGGTTCTGTTACGATGTATGAAAAGGCTCGTTGACGGCCGTGACCTATGACCGAAATCGCTCCTCGTATCGTGGTTGACCCCCAGATCCGGTTCGGCAAGCCGGTGATCAGAGGCACGCGGGTTCCTGTCCACACGATCATCGCTAAGCTGGCGGGCGGAATGGCGCCAGAGGAAGTTGCCCGAGAGTACGAAGTGACTCCAGAGGATATCAGAGCTGCCCTCGCCTACGCGGCCAACGTTCTGGAGCAGCAGGAAATCCGCGCCCTGGCATGAAGCTGCGCTTTCTCGTCGATGAAGATCTGCCGCGTTCGACAGCGCGGTTCCTTGGCCATCGAGGTTATACAGCCGACGACGTGCGGGACCTGGGGCTTCGCGGAGCTGCTGACAGGCAGGTTTTCGAGCGTGCCCAGGTCCTCGAAGCTGTGCTGCTCACGGGAGATGGCGACTTCGCGAACATTCTGGAGTTCCCCCCTGGAAGCCACGCGGGAATCATTGTCAGCCGGATCCCGGACGAGTATTCGAGCGAAGCGCTGAACCGCGCGCTACTTCAGGCCATCGAGGATCTGACGGCTGAAGAGATCAGGGGAAGTCTGATCATTGTCGAGGCCGGCCGCATTCGGATCCGCCGTTGAAACCGCTTATCCGCGGAATCCGCGGATTGGGTTCCGGCTATGCTGGTCCGGGGTTTATCTGCGTTCCTCTGCGTCCCATTCAATCTGCGGAATCTGCGGCTTCTGCACCAAGCGGAAGGTGCTATGCTAGTCCTATGGCCGCGGACACGAAAACCCTCATCACGGCCGAGCAGTTCCAACGGATGGCGTTTCCCGATGAGCGCGTGGAACTGTCGGATGGAGAGTTGATCCGTATGGCGCCTGCCGGATTCGAACACAGCCGAATCGGAGTGACGATCACGTACTTGCTGAGAGTTTTCGTTGATAGACATCCACTCGGGACGGTCGTCGGCTCTGATGCCGGTTTTCGACTGAACGAACAAACAGTCCGTGCGCCTGACGTCGCCTTCGTCCGCCGGGAAAGAATCGAGCAGCAGGGGACCATGGAAGCGTTTTGGCCCGGTGCGCCCGATCTGGCTGTCGAAGTCGTGTCGCCGGACGACTCCGCCACCGAGGTTGGCAAGAAGATCAAGGAGTACTTTGCGGCCGGCACGCAACTGGTTTGGGTCGTCTACCCTCGCCTCAGAGAGGTGCATGTCTACCGCGGGCCGAAAGAGATGGAGGTGCTTGCCGCATCCGACATGCTGTCGGGAGACAATCTGCTGCCCGGCTTTTCCATTTCCGTCGAAAGCTTCTTCAAATAGCCGCCTCAAGCCTGGAATCCGCCGAAATCCGCGAAATCCGCGGATTCTCACTCGCCGATGGCGCGGGCCAGCTCGACGCGGGCGCGATAGGCTTCCAGGCCCGCCTGGACCAGCGTGGAGCGCGCATCCACCAGGCGCCGCTGCTCGATGATGAGCTGCTGCATGGACAGCTCGCCGAGCTCGTAGCCGGTGCGGGCGATGCGCGTGGCGCTCTCGGTCTGCGGCAGGAGGCTGCCGCGGATCAGGCGCAGGGCATTGTGCGCCAGCTCGAGGCGGCGCACGGCCAGGCGCACCTCGCGGCGCACCGTCTGTTCGACGAGATCGGCGGCCAGCCGCGCTTCGGCCAGCAGCGCCGCCGCTTCCTGCTTGCCGCCCTGGTTGCGATTGAATATTGGCAGGCCGACGCTGACGCCGACGCGGAACAGCCAGTCGCTGGCGGGCTTCAGGCCGGGAGCCTCCGCCGCGCCGCGCTCCTGCTTGAACCCCACCAGCAGGCCCAGCTCGGGGAAGGCCGCGAGGTCGGCGAACCGCACGCCGGACTGGGCTATGGTGACGCGCATGCGGGCGGCCAGCAGGTCCGCGCGGGTGGCCAGCGCCTTGTCCACCAGCACCGCTTCCTGCGGGACGCCGGCCGCCGTTGCCATCAAGTCCTGGTCGCGCAGCAGCAGCGCTTCGGTCTGGGGCATCCCGGCCAGGGTCTTGATCTCGGCGAGCAGTCCTTCGATCTGGCTGAGCAGCGGTTCGCGCTCGGCGTTCAGGCGCGCAGTTTCCGCCTCGCCGAGCGCCAGCTCGAAGCGGGAGGCGTCGCCGGCCGAGACCCGCAGGACCATGGCCTTTTGCGTCTGCTGCTGCAGATCGACGGCTTCTTCCAGGGCGCGAAGACGGGCGGCGGCGGCCAGGGCCTCGCCTGCCTTCAGCCGCAGCTCGACGGCCAGGCGGCGCTCCAACTCCGTCACCTCCAGCCGCGCCAACTCCCGGGCGGCCTGGGTCACGCTGATGCGCGCCGCCCGCTTGCCGCCAATTTCCACCGGCTGCACAACGGCCAATTCCATCTCCCGCGGTCCATTGCCGGCGCCGAACGGCCCCCCCTTGTTGTCCACTTCCACGACGGGGTTCAGCCACAGCGAGCTTTGCCGCAGCCGCCCTTCGGCCTGCAGCAGGCGCTGCTGCGCGGCCTTCAGCGCTAGGTTGCGGCTCTTCATCCCGGCGACCAGCGCGTCGATGGGCGTGCCGGAAGGCGAAACATAAGATGCCGCCGTCTGCGCGTCCGCTGAAACACAAACCGTGAACAAGAACACTAAAAGGATCCACATAATTGCCTCAGGAAGTCCCCATCCGCAGATTCCGCGGATTACGCGGATTAAGAAATCAAATCTGCGGAATCTACGGATGGGTTTCTAACGCAAGCTCGTTGCCGTTAGCGCCAGCTCATCGCTATCCGCGCGGGCGGCGGCCGGCAGGCGATGCCCGTAGCGCATGAACAGTGACGGCAGCACCACCAGGTTCAGCAGCGTCGAAGTAAACAACCCGCCCACGATCACCACCGCCAGGGGATGCTGAATCTCGCGGCCGGGCTTGTCGCCGCTCAGCACCAGCGGCAGCAGCGCCAGGCCGGCGGTTAGCGCGGTCATCAGGATGGGCGAAATGCGCTCCATGGCCCCGCGGATCACCAGTTGCCGGCCCATGGTTTCGCCCTCTACCCGCAGCAGGTGCTGGTAGTGAGTGAGCAGCATGATGCCGTTGCGGAGCGCCACGCCGAACAGGGTGATGAAGCCGACCAGCGAGGAGATGGAGATGGAGCCGCCGGTCAGCGCCACCGCAACCACGCCACCCACCAGCGCGAACGGCAGGTTGGCCAGCACGATCGCCACCCAGCGAAAGGAGCGGAACGCCAGCCACAGCAGGGCCACGATGCAGGCCAGCGAGGCGGCGCCCAGCAGGAAGATCTGCCTGCGGGCCGACTGCTGTTCCGCGAACTGCCCGCCGTACTCGATGTAGTAACCCGGCGGAAGCTGGATGTTCTTGCCGATGCGCGCCTGGATGTCGTGGACCACCGAATTCAGGTCGCGGCCGGCGATATTACAGGTGACGTCGGCGTAGCGCAGCGCGTTCTCATGCTTGATGACGCCGACGCCGTTCACCACTTCGACGTCGGCCAGCGTGCCCAGCGGCACTTTCTCGCCGGCCGGCGTGTCGATCAGGGTGCGGCGAATGGACTCGGGATCGCGGGCCGCCTCCGGCGTGTAGCGCACCCACAGCTCGTATTGCCGCTGGCCTTCCAGCACCGAGGAGACCGCCCGGCCGAAGAACGCCGTCCCCACCGCCTCCGACAGTTGCGCGGTGGTGATTCCGTAATGAGCCAGACGGTCGCGATGATAGCGCAGTTGCACGCGCGGCATCTCGAGGTCCCGGTCGCGGGCCGCCTCGACCGCTCCCGGCACGGCGGCGACTTCCTTCTCCACCACCCGGGAAAGGTGGTTCAGCTTGTCCAGATCGTCGCCGTAAATCCGGACGGCGATGGTGGCCATCTCGCCGAACAGCACGTCCTCGATCTGCTCGGCGATGAACTGCTTGACGCCGAACTGGTAGCCCGGGAACCGGGCCAGCCGGGCGCGGATGTCGGCCATGACCTCCTCGATGTCCCGGCCCTCTTCTTTCAACTCCACCCAGATCTCCGAGAAATCGGGGCCTTCGGTGGCCTCATACAACTCGGCGCGCCCGGAGAACTGGGCCACCGCCTGCACCTCGGGGACCTTCTTCAGTTCCTGCTGCACCAGCGCGCCGACGCGCAACGACTCGTCCAGCGGCGTGCCGGGCAGGGCCCGGGTGACGATGATCAGGTTTCCTTCGTTGAATTCCGGCAGGAACTCGCCGCCCATCTGCGTCAGCGCGGCCAGGGCGACCACGGCGATGCTCAGCGAGCAGGCCAAAGCCAGGCGCGAGCGGTCGAGCGTCCAGTCCAGCACCCGGGCGTAAACCGCCTTGATGGCGCGCACCAGCCGGGTGTCCCCGGCGCGGCCGTCGGCCGACGGCAGCAGCATGGCGGCCAGGGCCGGAGTCAGGGTCAGCGCCACCAGCATCGAGGCCAGGATGGCGGCGATGTAGGCGATGCCCAGCGGCCGGAAGATGCTGCCCGCCAACCCCGCCAGGCTGAACACCGGCATCAGCACCAGGGCCACGATGATGGTGGCAAACACCACCGAGGCGCGCACCTCGACCGAGGCCTTGTAGACCACCAGCAGCGCCGGCTCGGGGTTGGCCGACTCGCGGTTCAGCCGCAGGCGCCGGTGGATGTTCTCGACGTCGATGATGGCGTCGTCCACCACTTCGCCGATGGCGATGGCCAGGCCGCCCAGGGTCATCATGTTGAGGCTGGCGCCCAGCCGCTCCAGCACGATCACGCCCACCAGCAACGACAGCGGAATGGCCGTCAGGCTGATGATCGCCGAGCGCGTGCTGGACAGGAAGAACAGCAGCACCAGTACCACCAGGATGCCGCCCTCCAGCATCGAGTAGTTCACGTTGTGGATCGACCGCTCGACGAAGTCGGCCTGCCGCACCGGCATGGCCACCCGGACATCCTTCGGCAGGCCGGAGCGCAACTCGGCCCACACTTTCTCCAGCTCCCGGGTGACGGTCAGCGTGTTGGCCCACGGCTGCCGCATGATGAACATCAGGACCGCAGGCTTGCCGTCCTCGCTGGCGTCGCCAATCTTGTAGGCCGGGCCAAACTGCACCCGGGCCACTTCCCCGATGGTAATCGGCACGCCGTTGCGCACGGTGATGACCGAGCGGGCGATGTCCTCTGGGGAGTGCACGCGCCCGACCCCGTGAATCACGAGCTGCTGCGCGGAGTTGTCCATGAAGCCGGCGCCCACGTTCTGGTTGGAGGCCGCGGCCGCCTGCATGACTTCATTGAGGCTGATCCGGTGCTGGGCCAGCCGCTGGGGATCGACGATCACCTGGTATTGCTTCACGTCGCCGCCGATGATGATCACTTGGGCGACGCCGGGAACTCCCAGCAATCGCGGGCGCAGATACCAGTCGGCCAGCGAGCGCAGCTCCGCCAGCGACGTGGCCCCCCCGGAGCGCAGCGTGATCCCAAGCAACTGCCCGATGGGCGAGGTGATCGGCCCCATCTGCGGCTCTTTGGCGCCGGGCGGCAGCGTGCCCGCCACCTGTTGCAGGCGCTCGGCAATCATCTGGCGCGCCTGGAACAGATTGGCGTCCTGCTCAAAAATGCACTTGATGAAGGAGAGGTTGATGGCCGAGCTGGAGCGCATGCTCACCAGCTTCGGGGTGCCGTTCAGCGCCCGCTCCAGCGGCGTAGTGATGAGCGCTTCCACCTCGTCGGGAGAGAAGCCGGGCGCCTCGGTCTGTACGACGACCTGGGGCGGGGCGAAGTCGGGGAACACGTCCAGCGGCGCCCGGACCGCGGAGTACAACCCGGCCAGGATCAGCACTCCGGAAAGGACCAGCACCGCCGCCCGGTTGGCCAGCGACCAGCGAATCAATCGGCTCAGCATGGCTGGCTACTCCACTTTGCTGCCCAGCGACTGCGCGCTGCGCAAGGTTGCGGCGCCGGTCACCACGACCGGCTCGCCGGGCGCGAGTCCCTTCAGGATCACCAGGCGGCCGCGCTCCACCTGCCCGGTTTCCACGATGCGCCGCTCATAGACGCGCGGCTGCCTCTCGACAAACACGGCCGACACGCCTTCCTCGCGGAAGACGGCGCCGGCCGGGACTTCGGCGACGGCGGCCGGCCCGCGGCGCTCGCGGCCCGGCAGGCGCACCTCGACGAAGCTGCCCAGCGCCAGGCGCCCCCCGCGGTTCTCCACCGCGTAGAGCACGCCTTCGGTGCGGCTGGCCGCATCCACCTGGCGCGTGGAGGAAACAAAGCGGCCGGTGTAGACGGTGTCGGGGTCGGCCGGAGCCACAATCCGCACCTGGCGGGCATCGCGGGCCCGTCCCGCATATTCCTCGAATACCCTGGCTTCCACCCACACCGTGCTCAGGTCGGCGATGTCGAAGATCGGTTTGGAAGGATCGACCTGCTGCCCGGCGCTGGCCGCCACTTCCAGGATCGTGCCGGAAATCGGGGCGCGCAACTCGACGCGCCGTGGCCCGGCCGACTCTTTATCCAGGCCGTCGTAGGCGGCCTTGGCCTTCTGGGCTTCCTCGAGGCGCGTGCCGGCGGTATGCGAGTCCAGCTCGGCCTGCTGCAACTGCTTCAGCGCAATGACGCCGCCCTCGTACAGCTTGCGGGCCCGCTCCATGTCGCGCCCCCGCTGCTCGGCCTCGCGGCGGGCGCGCTCGATTTCCGCAGCCAGCGCGATGCGCCGCTCGCCCACCTGCAGCGCTTCGGTGGCGTTCAGCAGTTGCTCGACCCAGCCTAGCGATTGGCCCTGCTCGACGTGCCGGCCGACGATGGGCAAACCGCCTGCGTCCGCCACCAGCCGCCCGGGGAAGGGCGCGATCACCGAGGCGCGCCGCCCGCTGGGCGGAACCACGCGCCCCTGGATCACCACGTATTCACCGGCCGATGGCTTTTCGGCCGGCGCCGAACGAATGCCCAGCGACTCAACCTGCGCGGCGGTCAGTTTGACTACCGGGTTGCCGGGCGCGGCCTGCTCGGCAGCCGGTTTCGCTTCACCGCCCCCTTTGCCGCAGCCTGCCAGGAATGCGGCGAGCGATAAAACAAGAACCACAATCGAATTTCTATAAAGCATTCGAACCCTCCAAGAAAAAATGGGACGCAGATAAACGCAGATACACGCAGGTGGCCTGCGATCGCCTGATCTGCGTTCATCTGCGTCCTATTTGCCGCGTTCGTCTATTAACACCGCACCCTTTGGCACGGATTCGCACAGCAGGTAGCAGGCGGCCAGGCGCACGCGGATGGAGCGCACCTGCTTCATTCCGCCTCCTCGCGCCCGTCGTGGGCTACCACCACCGAATGGCCTTCCTCGGCCAGACCCTGGCGAAGCAGCGCGGCCAGCCGCTTCTCGTCTTCTACTACCAGA
>Ga0315293_10002881_pt1 | contig 16592 bp, 14 predicted proteins | sample YL17G13_20_MG_FD_203071 | JGI IMG/M metagenome (GOLD analysis project Ga0315293, IMG submission 203071) | Sediment microbial communities from Yellowstone Lake, YNP, Wyoming, USA - YL17G13_20 | ecosystem: Environmental > Aquatic > Freshwater > Lake > Sediment | place: USA: Wyoming | collected...
AGCCCTTCCCCGGCCAGGCGGCGGATCTGATCGGGGAGCCCGCAGGTGGATATCGCGAGGTGGCGGGCGCCGATGGCCAGCCCCTGCGGGGAGTTGATGAGCCGGACCGCGCGCAGCACCGAGTCGTAGTTGGCCAGCGGCTCGCCCATCCCCATGAAGACGACGTTGCTGATGCGATTTGGCTGGCTGGCGCGCTGGACGCGGACTACCTGCTCGACGATCTCTCCCGCCGTGAGGTCGCGGGTGAGGCCCTGCTGTCCGGTGGCGCAGAAGCGGCACCGGAAGGCGCACCCGATCTGGCTGGAGACGCAGACCGTGTTGCGACGGGAGTAGGGGATGAAGACGCTCTCGATGAGACGGCCGTCGTTGGTGCGGAAGCCGAACTTGGTGGCGCCGTCGGCCGCGGTCTCTTCCACCGCCGGCTCCAGCGTGCCGGCGGTGGCGATCTTCGCCAGTCGCTCCCGGAGCGAGCGGGAAAGTTCGGTCATCTCCGCGAACTGAGCGCCGCGGTGGAGCCAGGAGAAGAGCTGGCGCGCGCGGTAGTCCGGCTCGCCGAGGTCGCGCACGATGCGGGAGAGCTCCTCCGGCAGCAGGCTGAGAAGGTCGACTTTGGTGGGTGCTGGGTTCACTGCTGCCTCCGGGCAGACAAGGGGCTTGGAGCGAGCGCTCCCGCGCGCCCTCCCGGCGCCGCGCGCGGGCAGGGCTACTCGTTGGCGCTTTCGACGACGATGCAGGTGAGGGTGCGGGCGACACTGCCGAGGGCCTGGATCTTGGCGACGACGAGCTGGGCGATGCTCTTGAAATCCGCGGCCTGGGCGTGGACGATGACGTCGAAGGGTCCAGTCACTGCATAACTGGCGCGGACGCCGCTGATCTTGGCGACGCGGCGGCTCACCTCGAGGGCCTTTCCCGCCTTGGCTTCGAGGAGGATGAAGGCCTGCACTTCGCGCGGTCCTTTGGTGCTGCTCTGGGCCATCGGAGCCGATCTCCCTTCCGGTATCTCGGCTTGTCCTACGGGTTCGCCGAGATCTCCGCCAGGTTTGGTGCCACAAACTGCGGATTCAGCGCCGGGAGAGGACTGTCCTGCAAGGGATGAGCACAGAGATAACGCCCGAAGGCCTCGAAATGCCCTTTGGTGGCGTCCGCCGGTAGGGCCGGGAAGAGCGAAAGCGGAGCCAGGGCGTTGATGCCCTGGCTCCGCAGTAAGGCCTCGCGTATGACTTGCGATGCCGAGTGCGTTAGGAATCGCCGGCGGCAAGCTCCGCTTCGGGGCCGCCGGAGGCGATGTCGTGCTCGCCCTTGCGCTTGCTGAAGGCCACCGCGGCGACGAGGGAGCCGAGGCAAACGACAACGATGACGGCGCGCACCCCGCCGCTGATGTCGCCCAGGGCGACGGCCGGAATGGCGAGAATCGCCACCAGGTTCATGACCTTGATGAGCGGGTTGAGGGCGGGGCCGGCGGTGTCCTTGAGGGGGTCGCCGACGGTGTCGCCGATGACGGCGGACTTGTGGAACTCGGTGCCCTTGCCACCGAGCAGGCCGTCCTCGATCTTCTTCTTGGCGTTGTCCCAGGCGCCACCGGTGTTGGACTGGAAGACGGCCATGAGCTGGCCGGTGAGGATGGCGCCGGCGAGGTAGCCGCCGAGAGCGGCGGCTCCAGCCTTGGGGTCGTCATAGCCGAGCCCGAAGCCGACGAGCAGGGGGGTGGCGATGGCCAGTATTGCGGGGCCGATCAGCTCTTTCTGGGCGGCGGCGGTGCTGATTGCAACACAGCGGGCGTAGTCCGGCTTGGTGGTGCCTGCCATGATGCCCGGCATCTCCCGGAACTGGCGCCGTACCTCGTCGACCAGGAGTGCGGCCGCGCGGCTGACCGCGCGGATGGCGAAAGAGGAGAAGAGGAACGGCACCGCGCCACCGATGAGGAAGCCGACGAACACATTGGGCATGTCGATGCGGATGCCCTCGGTGAGGCCGGCGTCCTGGACGAAGGAGCCGAAGAGAGAGGTGGCGGCGATGACGGCGGTGGCGATGGCGAATCCCTTGGTGAGGGCCTTCGTCGTGTTGCCGACGGCGTCGAGCCGGGCGACGATGCGATGGGCCGCTTCATTGGCCTTGCCGCCCTCGCCCTTGAGGGCGCCGGACATCTCGAAGATGCCGTTGGCGTTGTCGGTGATGGGACCGAAGGTGTCCATCGCCAGCAGGTAGGCCGTGGTCGTGAGCAGGCCGAGGCCGGCGAGGGAGATGCCGTAGAACGCCATGGTGACATCGCCGAAGATGGCGAAGGAGCCGAAGATGGTGGCGGCGATGGCGACGATAGCCCAGACGCTGGACTCCATGCCCTCGGCGAGGCCGGTGAGGATCATTGTTGCGGTCCCGGTTCGGGTTGCCAGGGCGATCTCGGTAACCGGTGGCTTATCGACCGCGGTGAAGTACTCAGTCAGCCGGCCGATGATGAGCACCAAGATGATGCCCATGAAGGTGGCTGCGAAGAAGCGCCAGTTCTGGAGGTAGACCATGGCGACGACGCCGAAGGCGACGGAGGCCAGGAGGGCCGAGATCCAGAAGCCGACGTTGATGGGCTGCATGGGGTCCATGGCCTCGTCGTCGCGACCGCGGACGAACCAGGTGCCGATGATGGAGGCGAAGACGCCGATGCCTCGCACCAGCAACGGGTAGATGATGAGCTTGACGCCGTAGGCGGCGCCGGCGGGGGTGTTGGCGGCGAAGACGCCCAGGATGATAGCGGCGACCAGCGTCACCTCGTAGGACTCGAAGACGTCGGCCGCCATGCCGGCGCAGTCGCCGACGTTGTCGCCGACGTTGTCGGCGATGGTGGCGGCGTTGCGGGGGTCATCCTCGGGGATGCCCGCCTCGAGCTTGCCGACCAGGTCGGCGCCGACGTCGGCGGCCTTGGTGAAGATGCCGCCGCCGATTCTCATAAAGAGGGCGGCGAGACATCCGCCGAAGCCGAAGCCGATCAGCACCTTCATCGTGTTCTCTTTGAAGACGATGAGGATGAGGGTGGCGCCGAGGAGGCCGAGCCCGGTGGTGAACATGCCGGAGACGGTGCCGGCCTGGAAGGCGATTTCGAGGGCGCTCTTAAAGCTCGTGAGGGCGGCGGCGGCGACCCGGGTGTTAGCGCGAACGGCGAGGCCCATGCCGACGTAGCCGGCGCCGTAAGAGGCGGCGACTCCCATCAGAAAGGCCACGGAGATGCCGGCGGCGAGGGTCGGGCTCATGCCGGGGGCGCCGCGGTAGAAGAAGAAGAGCCCGATGGCGATGACGGCGACGAACCAGACCATGGTCTTGACCTGCTGCCCGAGGTAGGCCATGGCGCCCTGCTGGATGGCTGAGCTTACATCCTGCATGGCCTGGGAGCCGGGGTCGTGCCTGGTGGTCTTGCGGGCGAGGTGCCAGCCGTAGAAGAGCGCCACGAAGGCCGAGGCCAGCACGAGGTAGATCAGAGTCCAGTCGGCCGGCTGGAACTCAGGCAAGACGACGTCGGCCTCGCCGGCGAAGGCCATGCTGGAGAGCGCGGTAAAGAGCGCCGCCCAGCCGTAGATCAGTTTACGCTTCACTGTTGCAACCTCCAGTTTGTGGCTCGAAAGTGGCTAGAAGCTGTTTCACAGCCTCGAGACGAGGCTTTGAAACAGCCCAGGCTAGAAGCTGTTTCACAGCCTCGAGACGAGGCTTTGAAACAGCATAGCAAGGTCGGCAGGCTTTGTCAGGCGCATTTCAGGCCAACCTATTGGCCGGCCAATAGGCCGGCATATTGGCCGGCCAATAGGCCGGCATATGGGCCGGCCAGCCAGCCGATCCAGGGATATGAAATGCGCTCTATTCGGAATGCTTGATCTCGCTGGCGGCGACGGACGAGGAGCCTGAAACTCGCCCGGAGGACTTGAAGAGGCGCATGTAGCCGCGAATCAGTTCCTTCGCAGCCTGCTGCCCGGGGAGCAGAATCTTGCGGAGGTCCTTCTCGGTGGGACGCTGCTCGAAGGCCTCCTTGGCCCCGCGCAGGAAGGCCATGCTGATGGCGGTGGCAACGTTGACCTTGCAGATGCCGATCTCCACGGCCTCCTCCAGGGTGCACTCGTTCGGCTGGAGCGCGATGCCCTTCTCCTCGGCGTCGGCGCGGGTGCGAACGACGCCGCTGCTGCCGTGGCAGACGAGAGGGATGTTCGTTGCTTTTCGAAGCTCTTCAATTCGGTCGCGCCGAAGCGGCCAGATGTCGCCCCACATGCCGTGAATGGATCCCACGGCGGCGGCGAGAGAGTCGAGGCCGGTGCGCTCGACGAACTGCTTGGCCTGGGCGGGATCGGCCATGAGGGCCTCCACGTTGGCTCCCGCCTTCTCCCGCAGGTAGCTTACCTGGTCGGATTCCGAACGCTTCCGCAGCTCGTCGGATTCTTCGGCGGTGACGTAATCCTCGATTTTGGGTATCTTACCCAGCTCGGCCTCGACGGGAAGCCCGACGGCGTGGGCGATCTCGACGATCTTCGCCGAGGTCTCGATGTTCTTCTCCAAAGGCTCCGCGGAGCCGTCGTACATGAGCGAAGTGAAGCCGGCATGGAGACACTGCACGTTTTGCAGGTAGCTGGTGCCGTGATCCAGGTGCAGCACGACCGGCACGCTGGCCTCCTCCGCCGCGGTCCGGACCATGGCGGTGGCCAGCCTCAGGCCGGCGTACTTGATGGCGCCCTGGCTGACTTGGAGTATTACGGGAGCCCGCTCTTCTTCGGCCGCCTCGATGACAGCCCGGACACATTCCATGTTGTTTGCGTTGAAGGCTCCGACGGCGTAGCCCTCGGCCTGCGCTTGCTGCAGAAGCTCTTTCGACGTAACCAGTGGCATACTAAGATCCTCCTGTGTTCCTCAGCCCGGTTGTCGCGTCGAGACGGCCGGCCCCACTCGATTGCCCCGGCCGCCGATACTCGCGTATGACTCGGACGCCCGCTATCGACTAAAGAGGCTTTTGACCTCGTTGTACAGTTCGACGGGAACGGTCTTCAGTTCACCGATGGCCTCCGCCAGCGGCACGCCGACGATATCGTTGCCCTGGAGGGCGGCCATGTGGTCGAACTTGCCCTCGCGCACCAGCTCGACGGCCTTGATTCCGACCCGCGTGCCCAGCCAGCGGTCGAAGGGGGTAGGGGAGCCGCCCCGGACGACGTGCCCCAGGCTGACCACTCGGGTGTCGATGCCGGAGCCCTTCTCGATTTCGGCGGCGACGAACTCGGCGATTCCGCCGAGCTTCTCGTGGCCGAACTCGTCCTTCGCGTGCTTCGCGACGCCCTCCTGCACCGGTCGCTTGACGCCCTCGGAAACGACCACCAGGCCCCATTCCTTCCCCCGCGCCTTGATCGCCTTCATGTGATCGATAAGCTCGTCCAGCTCCAGAGGCACCTCGGGGATGAGAATCCAGTCGGCGCCTGCGCAGACGCCGGTATGGAGGGCGACCCAGCCGGCATGCCGGCCCATCACTTCGAGCACCATCACCCGCCGGTGGGAACGCGCCGTGTCCTTGAGACGATCGGCGGCGTCTAAAGCCACCGTGACGGCGCTGTTGAAGCCGAACGTGTAATCCGTCGCGTTGAGGTCGTTGTCCATCGTCTTGGGGACGCCGACGCAGTTGAGGCCTCGCGCGCAGAGCCCGTGGGCTGCGCCCAGCGTGTCCTCGCCACCGAGGGCGATGAGGGCGTCGAGGCCGAGCTTCTTGGCGTTGTCGAGGCACCGGTTGATGGAGCCTTCATCCTTGAGCGGGTTGGTGCGGGAGGATTCCAGGATGGTACCGCCTTGGCTGATGATGGGCTCCACCACTTCGAGCGTCAACGGTGTGGTCTCGGCCTCGCGCAGTCCCGCCCAGCCGCGGAGGAGGCCCACCAAGTCGTAATTGTAATCCAAGGCCCGCATGACGATACCGCGGATGGCGGGATTCAGTCCCGGGCAGTCGCCTCCACCGGTCAGCACTCCAATGCGCACGGTTTTCTCCTCCTGGTTGGCAAACCCACCTGGCTCCCCGCCAGCCACATCACGTCGAAGTCAGCTAACCGCCCAGCAAGGCATCGCGCAGCATCTGCTGGTCTTGAGGTCCCGCCACCCCGATTACGGTGTCGCCGGCCTCCAGTTGCGTCGTCCCGCTCGGCAGCAGGATATGGTCGTCCCGAACGATGGCGGCGAGCACGCACTCGCCGGGGAGATGAATGTCCTGGACCATCCGCCCGGCGGCCGGCGAATTCTCCTTCAGGTCCGCGCTCACGACGACGATCTTCCCTCGTTTCAGGGCCGTGAGCAGGATCGATTCCCCGGTTTCCACCTCCTGGTCGATGAGGCTGTAGATGATCCGCGTGCTGGCCACCGTTTCCTCGATGCCCAGCAGGTGGAAGAGCGGCTCATTCTCCGGGTTGTTGACGCGGGCAATCTGGCGGGGAACTTGGAACTCTCGCTTGGCCACCTGGCAGATGATGAGGTTGTCCTCGTCGTGGCCGGTGACCGCCACCACGCAGTCGGCGCGGTTCATGCCGATGTCCTGCATGACTCGCACCTCGCAGCCGTCGCCGTTGACAATGGCTTCGCCGAACTCCGAGGATAGGGTGGAAACGCGAGAGGCCTCATTCTCAACCAAAACGACCTCATGGCCCTCCGCGATGAGCGTGCGCGTGAGATAGTATCCGACTTTGCCGGCGCCAACGACGATAACGTACATCGCACTCTCTCCGAAGCAAGGCCGAGGGCCGAGCTACTTCTCTTGTGGTTCCGCGCCATTAGGGGCGGAGTAATCTAGGTAGTCCTGGAGCGTGCGCTGGGGGCGACCCAGAAGCAGGTCGTGAAAAATGCCCGCTCCGATGGTGGAGGTGCAGATGGTGTCCACACCGGCCTTGCGATAGATCGCGGCCCGGATGGGATCATATACGCGCGCCAGCGCCTTTGGCACGTGGAACTTCTCTCGCGCGATCTGAGCCGCAACGATGTTTGTGTTGTCGCCACTGGTTACGCTGACGAAGGCGTCGGCCTGCTCGATGCCCGCCTGTATCAAAGCGTCCTGGTCTATGCCGACACCGCGCACCGTCTCTTGAGTGAAGTCCGGCCCCAGCCGCTGGGCGGCCTTGTCGAAGGCGCTCTGGTCTCGATCTATTACGGCCACGTGGTGTCCCTCACGGCTGAGGATCGCCGCCAAGGTCGATCCCATTCGGCCACATCCCAGAATCACGACTCGCACGGTAGGCGCTCCTCTCAAAGAGAACCGGGGGCAACCAGCACTGGCCCCCGGCCATAACGGGACCAGTATAGCAGTCACTTTGGGGAAGTGCAACTCCCCGGGGGGGCCGCCGCAGACTGGCGCTGCTGCGTCACCACAGTCTTTATCGCGGCCAGCACTGGCGTTGCCAAGAATATACCCAAAAGGCCTCCCATTTGAGCACCTATTAACAAAGCCACGATGATTAGCACCGGGTGCAGATCCAGCTGCTGCCCGAGGATAGCCGGCATCAGCAGCTTGCTTTCGAGCAGGTGCATGATGGTCAGCAGCAGCAGCACCCATAGGGCGAGCGCGATCGACTTGGTCAGCAGCAGCACGATCACGATTGGTATCGCGCCCATCACGGGGCCCAGGATCGGCACCGCGCGGGTGAGCCCCGCGACCAGCCCAAGGAGCAGGTAGAAATCGACTCCGAGCGCCCACAATCCCAGCGCGACCACGGCGAAGGCAATGGCACATAGGATGAGCTGGCCCTTGATATATCGCTGGAAGATATCGTCTGCTTGATCGAGCGCGCGTTCTGTCTTCGGGCAGTATCTGGGCGGTATGAAGACGAGGCACTGTTTGCGGATGGCCGGACCGTCGGCCAGGAAGTAGAAGACCAGAATGGGCACGAGCAGCAGCTCGATGATGAGGTTCACGCCCTGGACGGTCAGGCGCACGCCTCTTCTCGCGGTGGTGGTCAGCAGGTCGCCCGCTCCCTCCACCCAGGAGTCCACGGTGCGGCGAAGCGGGTCCGGGAGCTGCTCCCGGTAGTACTGATCTCCTCTGGCGGCCAGCTCCAGCAGGGCCGTTCGGTAGCGGGGCCAGCGAGCCTGGAGCTCCCCCGCCTCTCGACCCAGCGAGGGCGCGGTCAGCCCCCATATTCCCCACAGGATGAGGATGAGAGAGAGGAAGACCAGTCCGGTGGCGACGGATCGGGAAGGGGAGTAGGCCTGGTCGCCCAGTCGCAGGCGCAGTCGGCGGAACCACTCAACGGCGGGCCGGAGGAGGTAGGCGCAGACCACGGCGACCAGGACTGTGATGACTATGCCGCGCAGCAACCAGACCACCGCTGCGGCGACGACGATCATGGCGAGAATCAGGAAGGAAGTGGCAATCGTGCGGGCCCAGTTATCCCCCACAGCCTTCACACTAGCCTGCTCCGAAGTCGGCCGGACGGCGGCGCGTCAGGCCGAAGTGATAGGCAAGCGCGCGACGTATGCGGGCCGCGGCTCGCCCGTCGCCGTAAGGATTCCGCGGCCGAGCCATGGCCTCGTACTGTCGGGCCTCGGTCAGCAGGGCCGAGGCCCGGGCAACGATGTTGGCCCGGTCCGACCCCACGAGTTCAGCGCAGCCCTCATCCACTCCTTCTGTCCGCTCCGTTGTTTGGCGCATGACGAGCACCGGCTTGGCCAACGACGGGGCCTCCTCCTGGACCCCTCCCGAATCGGTCAGGATCAGATGGGCCCGCTTCATGAGGTCGACGAACTCCACGTAGCCCGGTGGATCTATGAGCAGGACGCGCTCGCGCCCCGACAGCACGTCCTTCGCCGTCTCCCTCACCACCGGGTTTGGGTGGACGGCGTAGACAATTATCACATCGGGGAACTTGTCGGCCAGGTCGGCCAGCGCCAGACAGATTTCGCGGATTCCGGTGTCCCAGCTCTCTCGGCGGTGGGCGGTGACGAGAATCAGCCGGCGGCCGCGCAGCAAGCGCGACGGCACGGCCGGCCGCTTGGGGCGGCGCTTGGCGGCGAAGAGCAGGGCGTCGATGGCGGTGTTGCCGGTGACGTAGATGCGATCCGCGGCGACATTCTCGCGCAGTAGGTTGTCGCGTGCCCCGGGAGTGGGCGCGAAGTGGATTCCGGCCAGGCCTCCGACTAGGCGGCGGTTCATCTCCTCCGGGAAGGGGTTGTAGGGATCTCCGGAGCGGAGGCCGGCCTCCACGTGGGCCACTGGGAGATGGTGGTAGAAGGCGGCCAGCCCCGCCACCAGCACCGCGGTCGTGTCGCCCTCCACCACCACCACATCGGGGGGCTCCTGTGCCAGCAGACGCTCCATCCGCTGGACGGTGCGAGCGGTGACGTCGGCCAAGGTCTGGCGGTGCTTCATGATCTTGAGGTCGTGGTCGAGCCGAAGCCGGAAGAGGCCCAGGTGTTGTGGCACGAGATCGCGGTGCTGTCCGGTGCCGACGAGGACGACGCGGAACTGCTTTGGGTGGCGACGCAGTTCGACGGCCACCGGTGCCAGCTTCGTCACCTCCGGCCGAGTACCCATCACGATCATAGTGCGAAGCGGTTCCGCCATTTGCTTACCCCACGCGAGATATCCATACGGCGATGGCGCCACAGAGCGCAGTGACGATATAGGTTAACACAACCACCCGGGGCGTGGAGAGGCCCAGCGCCATGAGGCGGTGATGGAGGTGGTCTCGGTCGGCGGCGAAGGCCGGTCTTCCGTTCAAGTATCGCCGCACGGGAGAGAGGGCGGTGTCCAGCAGCGGGACGGCGAGCACGAGCATGGGCACGAAGATGGCGATGGCGGCGGCCATCTTGAAGGCCCCGAGGATGGTCACGGCGGCGATCATGTAGCCGAGGAAGTAGGCTCCGGTATCGCCCATTATGATGCCGGCGGGGTGCCAGTTCCAGGGCAGGAAACCGAGGGCCGAGCCGGCGAGAGAGGCGCAGAGCAGGGCGACCGCGGGCTGGCCGCAGCCCAGCGCGACGATGGCGAGGGCGACGCAGGCGATGGCCGACACCCCGGAGGCGAGGCCGTCCAGCCCGTCGATAAGGTTGATGGCGTTGGTCACGCCCACGACCCATCCGATGGTGAGGAAAGCGGCCAGCCACTGAGGCAAGAAGATCATGTCGGAATGGAAGGGATTGGAGAGCACGCTGATGGTGACGCCCCCGATCAGCAACGGCACGGTGCAGACGATCTGAAGCAGAAGCTTCGTCTTCGCCGCGATACCTCTGCGATCGTCGACGAATCCCACCACCGCCACCAGCACGGCGCCGGCGATGACGGCCATCAGCGCCTGAGCGCGCATCTGGTGGTGGGCACCCCCGGCCCAGGCGGCCAGCAGGAATCCGAAGAACAAGGCGACCCCGCCCGCCGTCGGCACGGCCTTGGTGTGGACTTTGCGTTCGTTAGGCTGGTCGAGTACCCCCACGCGCACGACCAGCCGACGCACCAGGGGTGTGAGGAGGCAAGTCGCGGCGACACCGACGGCATAGGAGAGGAGGACCGGGCCACTGGTGCCGAAGGTCATCACTCACCCTTGCCAGCTGCTCGCAGGACGTCGCGCGCCGGAGCCGCTGGGCCAGCGGGCGAACAGGTGTCGACGAGGGCTGTTCGCAGGCGATGCCCGTCGCCGGAGAGGCGCTCATCCACGGCTCAGTCCTTGGTCCGAGTTTCCAGCTGGGCCACCTTGTCGAGGCGGCGTTGGTGGCGCGCGTCGCCGCTGAACGACTCGGACAGCCAGGCCTCGAGGACCTCCCGGGCCAGGCCTTCGCCGATCACGCGGGCGCCCAGGCACAGCACGTTGGCGTCGTTGTGCAGCCTGCTAAAGCGAGCCGAGAACGTATCGTGACAGAGCGCGCAGCGTATGCCGTTGACCTTATTGGCGGCGATGCAACTCCCGATGCCGGTGGCGCAGATGATGATCCCCAGGTCGCAGTCCCGGGCGGCCACGGAGTTGGCCACCGCGACGGCGAAGTCCGGGTAGTCGTCATCGGGGTCGAAGCTGTGCGGTCCCACGTCGTGGCACTCGAGGTTCCGCTCGCCAAGCCATTCGATGATGAGGGACTTCAACTGGTAACCGGTGTGGTCCGAACCGATTGCAACTCGCATGCGGTCTCCTACCTCTCTATCCGCTCGGCCTACGGCGCTAAAGCAAAGGCCCCGAGGAGGGACCCAAGGGGCACACCAGGCTCGACGGGCGACGCCCGCGTTGAGGTTGCCGGCACGGCTTACGTCTAGGCGCCGGTCTTCGGCTCCTCGGCGTCGTCGTCGTCCAGGGACAGGTGCTTCGGGAGTACGAAGGTGAAAGTGGAGCCCTGTCCCATAGTGCTCTCGACCGTCACCTCGCCCCGGTGTGCGTCTACCAGGTGCTTCACGAGGTAGAGCCCGATCCCTGTGCCGTACTGCTTGCGCGTGTCGCGCGAATCGACGCGGTGGAAGCGCGTGAACAGCTTATCGAGGTGGTCTTCGGGAACGCCGATTCCGTGGTCCGTGACGCTGACGGCCACGTGGTCATCGACTTCGCGCGCGTGAATCGTGATCTTTCCGCCATCCGGGCTGTACTTGACGGCGTTAGACAAGAGGTTGGTCAGGATTTGCTCTATCTTGTCTTGGTCGGCGGTTATGGTGGGCAGGTCGTCCGGAACGAGTACGTCAAATTCGTGATTAGTCGCATAGGAGCGCTGGCTCTCGACGATCCGGTCCACGGTGGTGCCCAAGTCCACCTCGGTGAGCACCAGCTCCAGGGCCCGGCCGGTCTCGATCCGCGACAGGTTGAGGAGGTCGCTGATGAGGCGCACCAGACGATCGCACTCGGAGTCGATGATGCGATAGAACTCCGTCTGCATCTCGCGGTCGTAGTAGCCCTGGGTGTCTTCGAGGAGGGTGCGGATGAACCCCTTGATGGAGGTGAGCGGGGTGCGCAGCTCGTGGGATACGGTGGAGACGAACTCGGTCTTCATGCGCTCCACGCCGCGCAGCTCGGTGATATCGTGGAGCGTGGCGACCACTCCCGACACGTCGCCGTTGTCGCCCCGCAGCAGGGCGGTCTGCACCTGGTAGATGCGCTCGTCCGGGCTGTAGACGGAAAGCTCGGCGCTGGCCTCCGCGTCGCCCTTGAGGCAGGAACGCACCAGGTCGTGCACTCCCTCGTCCCGCACGACTTGGCTGAAGGGCTTCCCGGTGCCGTCGTCTCCGGGCACCCCGAAGATGTGCCTGGCGGCGGAGTTCATGAGGCGCACGCGCTCGTCGCTTCCGACCACGAAGACGCCGGCGAGCATGCCTTGGAGGGTGCGCTCGAGCTCCCGCTTCTCGTCGGAGACGGCGATGTAGAGCTTGGCGCTGGAGATCACGGAGGCCGCGCTCTTGGCCAGCGCGGTCAGCAGGGTGACATCCTCCTCGGTGAAGCGCTGATTGCCGCGCTTGTTGAAGACGTGGAAGACGCCGATGTTGGTCTTTTCGAGCACCTGGCCTTCGGCGTCCTTCCGCTCGATCACGAGCGGAACCGTGAGCGCGTTGTGCATCTTAAGCAGGGCGACGTTCTCCTTCACCGTGCGCGGGTCGCTCATGGCGTCGTCGGTGATGATGGGGCGGCCCTCGCGAAACACCTGGCCGGAGATGCCCTGGGTGGCGCGAACTCGGAAGATGTCCACTTCATCAGTGGTGAGCCCGAGGGCCGGCCACTGAGCCATCAGCTCTCCGGTCTCCTGATCGTAGAGCATCAGCACGGCCTTCTCCGCCTGGAGGATCATGCCGACCCGGCGGAGGAACCAGCGCAGAGTCGCCTCGAGTTCGGCCGAGGTCGTGATGGGCGCCGGCGCGCTGCCCGACGTGTCCCTCAGCTCCGCTTCCAGCTGGCGCTTTGCTTCCTGCAGCTCCGAGATCTGAGAGCGCAGCCGCTCCAGTTCGGACCTTATCTCGTCGTTCTCTCGTCCTGAACCTGTCTGTTCCGTCAAACTAGCAACCTCATAATGGCCACTCCCCACCTAGTCCACGCCAGGATTGGAGGGCACTCCAGTCTTCTCCGCCGCGGGGGTCGGCGCCTCTAGGGCGGTCTCTCGCAAGTAAGTCGCCGCCGCCTCCGGAGGGGTCACGTTTATGTGGATGCCGGTGCCCATCTCAAAGCCGGCCGTGATGGTCAGTCGGGGGAAGATCTCGAGATGCCAGTGGAAGTCGTCCTTGTCGTCGGTGTCGCAGGGTGCGGTATGGATCGTATAATTGTAAGGAGGATCGTCGAGGCAGACATCGATCCGGCGCAGCGCGTCCCGGAGGCTGACCGCGAAAGAGGCCTGCTCCTCCGCCGAAATCGAGGCGAAAGAGGCGGCATGCCTCTTGGGCATCACCCAGGTCTCGAACGGGAACTTGGAAGCATAAGGCTCGAAGACCACGAAGTGGTCGTTTTCGGCCACCATCCGGTTGCCTTCGCTGACCTCCTGACGCCAGATGTCGCAGAAGACGCAGCGGTCTCGGTATCCCTTGTAGCGCCGGTAGCCGTCCTGCTCGGCCGCGGCCTCGCTGGGCACCATCGGGGTGGCGACCAGCTGCGAATGAGGATGGGTTAGGGAGGCGCCGGCGACGCGGCCGTGGTTGCGGAAGATCAGAATGAACTTGAGGCGGGGATCCTTCTTCAGGTCCAGGTAGCGGGCGCGATAGGCCCACAGAACGTCTTCGAGCTGGCGAACGTCGAGCCGCGAGGGATGCTTCTCGTGCTCGGGTGTCTCGATGATTATCTCGTGCGCGCCCACCCCGTTCATCCAGTCGTACATCCCGAAGCCGGTCTTCCGCAGTTCACCCTCGACGGCCAGCGCGGGGTACTTATTGGGCACCACCCGGACCCACCAGCCCGGCCCGTTGCGCTGGCTGCCCGGATCGCGAAAGGCCATAATCTCTGGAGGGGTCGAGCCCTCGTTGCCAGGGCAGAACGGACAAGAGCCGGTTTCGGCTACTTCGCTGCGAGCGGAATAAGCCGCGAGATCACTGGGCCGCTTGGCTCTTTCGCTCGCGATGATTACCCATTCGCCTGTGATCGGATCGCGTCTTAACTCCGGCATTCGTCCTTCCCTGTGCGGGGAAACAGAAACTGCGGGCGCTAGCCCCGTCGGCTCCGCCCGCGCTTGGACTCTGTATTGCGCCTCAAATCGGACTGTCGCTCCTGACTATCTCTCAGGAATTGCTTCAGCTTGTCTTCGAACGGGTCCTCGGTCGGCTGCCCGCCCCGCGCGTCGGCGGCTCCCCAGTCCGCTTGCGCGCGCTTGACCGACAACTCGTAGCGCCCTTCTTGATCTACCCCGAGCACCCGCACCTTAACCGTGTCCCCCACTCGCAGGTAATCCGCGATATCCGAAACGTAGGCGTTGGCTATCTCCGAGACGTGGACCAGGCCGACTCTTCGATCCGGGAACTCCACAAGGGCCTCGTACTTGGTCAGCTTGACCACGGTCCCTTCGACCAAACCGCTGATTTCCCCCGTCATCAACGCTCCTGAATCACCGCCGACCTAAACGTTCAGCAGGGACAAGGCTATTATAACAGCCCCCTTTGCCTTGTCAACCCGAGGTCCGTCAGCCCTCTCTCTCGGCTTCTTGCCCTGCCTTAGAGCAAGCGCGGAGGAGCCTGCGTCTCAGGCCTGGGGCTGAAAGCGCACGAGGATTACATCCCCCTCGAGTACTTCGTAGTCGCGGCCTTCCGTCCGCACGCGCCCGGCGCGATGCGCCTCCTGCCAGGAGCCCATCTCGGTCAGCCCATCGCATTCGATCACTTCGGCGCGCACGAACCCCCGCTCCATGTCGGTGTGGATGCGCCCCGCGGCGGTTGCCAGGTGGGTGCCGCGTGGCACCGCCCAGGCGCGCGCCTCGGCTCCCACGCCGGTGTAGAAGGTGACCAGATCCAGGGCCTGGTAGCAGGCGCGGATCACCCGCGCCAGGCCGGTGACATCGGCTCCCATCTCCCGCGCGTACTCCGCGCGCTCATCGTCCGGCAGCTCCACCAGCTCCGCCTCCAGCTTGGCCGTCAGCGGCACCACCGGCCCGCTCGTGCGCTGTCCGATCAGGCTCACCGCCTGCTCGGCCTCCTCCCCATCCTCTCCGCAGTTGGCCAGATACACCACCGGCTTGTCGGTCAGCAGATGCACCTGGACATGCTGCGCCAGCTCCTCGTACTCGGGGATCGTGCGCGCCGAGCGCCCGGCGTTCAGATGTTCGGCCAGGCGCGCCAGGGCGGCCTCCTCCTGCTCCGCCTCCGGGCTGTGGGCCTTCAAACCGGAGGCCAGCTTCCCGCGCCGTCGCTCGACGGCCTCGAGATCGGCCAGCGCCAGCTCCAATTCGATGATCTCGATATCGCGCAGGGGATCGACGGTTCCTTCGATGTGAGTAATCTCCGGATCGGGGAAGCAGCGGACCACGTGCAGGACGGCATCCACCTCGCGGATCCCGGCCAGGAACTGGTTGCCGAGCCCCTCTCCCTTGCTGGCCCCGCGCACCAGCCCCGCAATGTCCACGAACTCGATGGCCGCCGGAACCGCCTTCGCCTGCTCGAAGATCTGCGCCACGCGCTCCAGGCGAGGATCCGGCACGGAGACCACAGCGCGGTTGGGCTCGATGGTGCAGAAGGCGTAGGCCGACACCTTCGCGCCCCCGCAGCAGAGGGCGTTGAACACCGTCGACTTGCCGACATTGGGCAGGCCGACGAGGCCGACGTTCAGCATGTTTCGATCACCGGTCGGCCTCGCGTGGGCAAGCCGCCGGCCGCGCGCACGCGCGCTGGTGCTCTCGAAGCAGACGCATACATCCCTTCCCTCACCCGGAAAGGCGGCCGGCTGGTCCGCTCAAGACCCAGGCGGCTCTTCGAACCACTTCGACGAGTGCCTCCGCCTTTCCCCGTGCCGGCCTACAGATTCAGCCTGTCGTACCGCAAAACCGGGCATCATGGCGGGGTTGGAAGGCGGATCGAGGCCTGGTCGTGAGGCCTCGGGGACAAAGCCAAAGGCGGCCCGGGGTCCACCGGGCCGGCCGGGGAACGCGCGATCGGGGCGCGTACGGTCAGGCGGAGGGGGTGGAAAGACCCTCCATCCTCGCTTCCGCCTGCTCGATCAGCAGCGCCAGGCGGAGGCAGGCGCGCGCGTCTTCCTCCAGCAGCAATTCTCCGGAAAGCACGCGCTCGGTCAGGCGCGACAACCAGTCCAGACCGTCGTGGAGCGCCAGAACTTCTTCTCGGTCCTTCAGCTCGGGTAGTAGCTGCTGGATCCGCTCCACCAATGCGTCCAGCTTATCGGCCTGCTCGGTGAGGAAGTCCTCGCGCTTCTGCTCGATGGAGGCGGCCAGATCCTCGGCCCGGCGGCCCCGCGCAGCGAGATGCTGGTCCACGTCCCGCGCGGCTCGCCTCAGGCCGGCTCCGCTCTTGAGCGCCTGCTGGATCAGCAGCACGCGGTGCAGCGCGTCGAAATCGTAAGACCTGCGGGAGGAATCGTCCGACTCTTCCCCCTCCGCAGCCTCCACCGAAGACACAATGCCGGTGTCCGTCCAATAGCAGAGCTGTCGGCGGGAGACGCCTGCGAACTGCGCCGCCTTCCCCGTCGTGAGCTTCAGGCCCCTGAGCAGCTCAGACGGTTCGACCG
>Ga0315293_10002883_pt1 | contig 16572 bp, 15 predicted proteins | sample YL17G13_20_MG_FD_203071 | JGI IMG/M metagenome (GOLD analysis project Ga0315293, IMG submission 203071) | Sediment microbial communities from Yellowstone Lake, YNP, Wyoming, USA - YL17G13_20 | ecosystem: Environmental > Aquatic > Freshwater > Lake > Sediment | place: USA: Wyoming | collected...
AGCGCCACCCAGAAGCAGTTTGGTGGAACCGATTTCTACAACCGGCACCGGAGCCTCGGGTGAGATTCTTGTCACCGTGCCGAACAAGTACTCGTCGAGCATGATGTCCCCAAGAATCAGTATCTTGGAGCGGCCCATGCCACCAAGAATCGACGTTATGCGTTCAGTATCGATCATATTTGCTTGGCTTCCTTCATACTGGCATTAGACACTGGCAGTCATTAAACGGTTGACACCGCCTATGAATATATTACAATGTTGTTTCTGACACAAGCGAACATGATACGAGGTAAGGAAATGGAAATAGAACATCAACCGGCGCAACAGATTAACATCGAACTCGGCGAAAAGGAAGCTGAGGGGATATACGCCAATCTCGCGATGATTACGCACTCGCCGACTGAGGTCATAATTGATTTTTCTCGCATTATGCCCCGCACGCCCAAAGCGCGGGTGCTGGCGCGGATTATTATGACGCCCATGCACGCCAAGCTGCTGGAGAAAGCGCTGGCTGACAATATGAAAAAATTCGAGAGCCAGTTCGGCGAGATAAAGATTTATGGAAGCCCGATGCCGGGGGGAAAGTCGATCGGGTTTGAGTCCAGCACTTCCAACGGAACGGAACAGAAATGAAGCGTGGATATGCGACAATCGTCTTACATAGTCATTTGCCGTACGTATTATCGCACGGCAAATGGCCGCACGGTACTGACTGGCTCTGTGAGGCCGCGGCAGAAACATACTTGCCCATTCTGCGGATTTTGAATGAACTGGTGAACGAAGGGTATCGGCCGAAATTGACGATGGGTCTATCGCCGGTGCTGTGCGAGCAACTCGCCGATAGCTCCTTCAAGAATGAGTTTGTGACCTACGTGAATCAAAAGATTCGGGCCGCCCAGCACGACTCCGAGGAGTTCTATCGTTACAACCAGCAGACTATGCTGGTCAACTCCCATTTCTGGGAAGAATTTTACGGCCTGACGCTGGACCATTTTAGCGGTATCGGTCACGACATTCTATTCGAGTTCCGAAAGCTGCAGGACGCCGGAGTTCTGGAGATCATCACCTGCGGAGCGACCCACGGGTATTATCCGTTGCTATCGCGCGACGAATCGCTGCAGGCGCAGACCAAGATGGCGGTGCGCAATTATGAGCGGCATTTCGGTCGGAAGCCGCGGGGAATTTGGCTGCCGGAGTGTGCCTACCGGCCGCGCTACGCCTGGACGCCGCCGGTGCCGATTCGCGGACACCAGCAGGCGTATCCGCGCAAAGGGGTCGACGAGTTTCTCACCGAGAACGGGTTGGAATTCTCCATCATCGATTCGGCGCTGCTCAAAGGAGGAAAATCGGTCGGCGTGTATATTGACCGGTTTGAAGCGCTCAAGCTGTTGTGGGGGCAGTTTGAACGATATTACGCGCCGCGACCCGAGGAGCCGGACAAGACGCCGCGCGACGTCTATCTTGTTTCATCGGCGGTCGAAGGCAAAAAGCCCGTGGCTATATTCTCGCGAGACCCGGAGACAGGGCTGCTGGTCTGGTCCGGCGAGCACGGTTACCCGGGCGACGGCAACTATCTCGATTTCCACAAGAAGCGTTTCCCCGGCGGCCACAGGTATTGGGCGGTAACATCGGCAAAGTCTGATCTTGCCGACAAAGTTGAATATCATCGCGAGACCGCCGTGACCCGTGTTCCGGAGAACGCGGGACATTTCACGACCAAGATACGGGAGATTCTGCTCGGGCATCATCGCGCCACCGGCCAAGCCGGAATCCTGGTTGCGCCGTACGACGCTGAGTTGTTCGGCCACTGGTGGTTTGAAGGGCCGATGTTCATGAAAAACGTGTTGAAGAACCTTTGCGAAGATGATAGTGTCAGTCTGACTTTTCTGTCGGAGCATCTGGACCGGCAGCAGCCGACTCAAGTGATTTCGATTCCTGAAGGCAGTTGGGGAGAAGGAAATCACCACTATATCTGGTTGAACCAACAAAATGAATGGACCTGGAAACATATCTATGAAGCTGAGGCAAGGATGTGCGAGCTGGCCCGCTTTTGGATGGAACACCCGGAGCGCCGGGACCACGAATTGACCGATATCATCAAGCATCTGGGGCGGGAATTGATGCTGATGTCCGCCTCCGACTGGCAGTTCCTGATCTCCACATTTGCAGCGCGGGATTACGCCGAATTGAGATTGTCGGAACATTATCAGGACTTCGTCCGTCTTGCGGCGATGGCCGACCGGAAGATTGCCGGCGAGTCCATCGGCGACGGCGAGTGGCGATTCTTCGATGACTGCAAAACACGGGATCATTTGTTTGACGATATTGAGATTGAGTGGTTTGCGCGAGTGGAGTTCCCGGTCGAAGCGACGGTAGCGTAGAGCCCGGCCTGTTTTAGCTTGATTCCGACAAGTCAAGCACTCAGCTTGATGACATGTCAGTCGCGAAGAGCATGACCACATGCCCCTGCTGCAAAGAGCCGATTGCGACGGGTGCCACCAAATGCAAGCATTGCCAGTCTGACCTTGCATCCATCTCGAAAAAGAAGAAGTCGTTTTTCGCGCGATTCGATACGTTTCGGCTGGGGTTCGCTACCGGTATCGTCTTCACGATTATAGTGGGGGTTCTCATTTACATTCAGTTTTTGAAAAAGTAGGGGAGGATTGCTATGCGGTTGAATGTCTCTCGGCGTGTTCTATGTCAGCCCGGTCAGGCTCTTTAGCCGCGAGATTTCAGAACTAGTCAGGTACCGCCATTCGCCGGAGTTAAGATTACGGGCGGTGATGCCCGCGAATTCGACGCGGCGGAGTTTCTCCACTGGGTGCCCCACCGCCTTGCACAACTGTTTGACCTCTCTTTTGCGCCCTTCGGTTAAAGTCATACGGACGCGGGTCATCGACTTGACAAATCCCAAAATGTCGGCGCGGGCGCGGCCGGTTGCGCCATCTTCGAGCTTGATCCCGCGCAGCACTTTCTCTGCGTTTTCCCGGCTGAATTGCCCTTTGACCAGCGCCTCGTAAACTTTCGGGACCTGATAGCGAGGATGGGCGAGTCGATAGGCAAGATCACCATCATTAGTCAGGAGAATGACCCCTTCGGTATCGAAATCGAGCCGCCCAACCGGATAAACCCGGTCCGGCAACTTCTTGAGAAAGTTCAAGATCGTCTTGCGTTTGAAGGGATCGTGCAAGGTTGTCATGACACTGGCCGGTTTGTTCAGGAGGACGTAGACCTTCACATCGACCGGCGAGACGATTACGCCGTCGACTTTGACGATATCAGTGTTCTCATCAACAACCGCCCCCGCCTTCTCCAGCCTGCTTTCGTTGATCACGACCCGTCCTTCGGCGATCAGCGCTTCAGCGCCGCGCCGCGAGGTGACGCCGCACAGCGAGAGATATTTGTTAATCCGAATCACAGTACTTTCCTTCTGACGCACGCTTTCCGATTGAATGTCGCGAGCCAGAGCGTCGTTATTTTTTGCCGGAGCCTTTGTCCCATTCGCCGGTCGATACCGGTGGGTCAATAATATTATCGGTTTCCGGCAGGAAAGCTTCGTCCTGTGAATTCGTCCGTATGTGAAACGTTTGAACAGGGGCTGGAGTGCCCGATATAGATTCAGAACGGAGGTCAGATTCGTCTATTTCCTGACGAGACAACGGATCAAATGTCCCGTCGGCGATATTCAGCTTCAAATCAAGGGCGGTCTCAGCCAGTTCGTCCTTGAGCTCCAGTTCCGTTTGGTCGCGTGACTGCGACGCTGCCAGCATTTCCTCTATTTCCTCCATTTTGGGGAGAGCATCGAGACTGGCGAGTCCGAAGAACTTGAGAAACTCATCGGTCGTGCCGTACTGAAGCGGTTTGCCGACCGTTTTGGCCCGGCCAACTATAGTCACCATGTTTTTTTCCAACAGATTCTGAAGAACGGCGTCGGAAGCAACGCCCCGGATATGCTCGATCTCCGCCTTAGTAACCGGCTGACGATAAGCCACGATGGCCGCTGATTCCAGAGCCGCCCGAGTCAGGCGCATCTTGCGGCGGCGAGTGAACAACTCGTCGACGTACCCGACATAATCCGGCAGGACAAAGTACTGAAAACCACCGGCGATCTCACGAACGCGATAAGAGGCTCCGAACTGTTCGTAGCGCTGATTAAGCGCGTCCACAGCCTTAGTGACCTGGGCAGGGGTGACATCGGCAAGCACCTGCACAATACGGCGCGCCGGCAACGGTTCCGGGGACGAGAGAATGAGCGCTTCGACTATCGCCGGCAGATGATTCGGGTCCATCAGTTTACCTCTGCCCGTTCCATGACCGTGAGGCTTTCAACCAAACCCTCGGCGGGCAGGGGCAGGTGGTACGACTCCCCACGGTAGATGCGGAGTTCGGAAAACGGCCGAGACTGCATGACCATGATTCTCCGGGTACGGGCGAGTTCAAGGATGGCAATAAACGTCACAACTGCGACCATCCGTTTCTGATAGGCATCGAAAAGCTCGGTGAAGGTTGCCCAATCTTTTTCCTGTAAGGCGAGCAAGACCGCTTCGATCCTCTCCTCAATCGTGATCTCTTCCGGCACGACTTCATGCACGGATTCCTCGTGGCGGGTTGCCATCACTTCCTTGAAGGCCGTCAGCAGGTCAAACAGCGTGGTCGCCGCACTGATATCAACCCGCGTCTGCGTCTTCCCCATCAACGGCGGCGGGATGACATTTTGTTCCTCGGCCAGCGCTCGGTCTTTCAGAATCTCGCCGGCTTCCTTGAATTTCTTGTATTCGATAAGCGCCAGTATAAGCTCTTCGCGCGGGTCTTCTTCTTCAGGCTCTGCCTCGTCACGGGGCAGCAGCAGCTTTGCCTTGATCCGGATCAGCGTCGCCGCCATCAGAATGAACTCGCCGGCCACTTCGAGGTTAAGCGTCCGCATCATGTCCAGATAGGTCAGATACTGCTGCGTTATTCGCGAAAGGGGAATATCATAGATGTCGACCTCTTCTTTCTGGATGAGGTATAAGAGCAGATCCATCGGTCCGCTGAAAACGCCGAGATCGACACGGTAGTCCTGCGTCGGTCGTTCCAATGTGCTTTCCATCACGTTGTCCTTCGATAGTTGATTTTCATGGCATCACGGACCTTCTCCATAACGACTTTGGTGCGCTCTCTCGCCCTCTCAGCTCCGTTGGCCAGAACATTCCAAACATCGGCCGGACGACTCACCCAATAGGTGCGGCGCTCTCTAATCGGTCGAAGGGCATCATTCAGGTTCTTGGTAAGCAGACCCTTGCAAGCGACGCAGCCGAGTTCACCGGTGCGGCAGGGCGGGGCAATCACGTCTGCGGCCCCCGGCGTGTAGATGCGGTGCAACAAGTATATTGGGCAGCCATCCGGATTGCCGGGGTCACCCTTGCGAAGTTTCTTCGGGTCGGTGAAGAAAGTGCGTAGCTTTTTTTCGGTCTCTGCTTCCGTCATGCCGATTGCGATGTCGTTGTTGTACGACTTGGACATCTTGCGGGCATCGGAGCCAAAAATAAGCGGTATTTCAGCTAACAGTCCTTCCGGCTCGACGAGAGTAGGACCGTAGAGCGCATTGAACCGCTTGGCGAGATCGTTGGCCAGCCATATGTGCTTCTCTTGATCTTTTCCTACCGGGACTTTGTGAGCGTTATAGACGCAGATGTCGGCAGCCTGAAGCACGGGATAGCCGAGGAAACCGTACGAATCCAACTGGTCTTTCTTTTCAAGATAGGTGGGGAGGCGACTGAGAGTTGGCACGGTAATCAACATGGAGAAGATGAGATGCAGTTCGGCGTGGTTTGGAACCTCGGATTGCACAAAAATCGCGACTTTGTCTGGGTCAAGCCCGGCCGCCAGAAAGTCGACCGCCACTTGAAACACTTTTTCTTTCAGGTCGGATGTGTCCTCGAATTCGGCTGTCAGGCTGTGCCAGTCGACAATGCAGCAGTACATTTCATACTGATCCTGAAGTCGCACCCAGTTGCGGAGGGCGCCTTCAAGATTGCCGATATGCAAAGCCCCGGTCGGCTGCATGCCGGATAGGATGATTTCTCTGTCTTGTTCTACACGGTCTGTCATACGGGCATTCTACACCATTAGAGGCGGATGTTACCCATGACGGGGGATCAAATCAAATAAAAACATGGGAGAATTTCCGAACGCGAGGCAGACAATAACAGGTCGCGAGGAGTCACGCATCCTTCGGCTTCGCTCAGGATGATACGCGTGATCCCTCGCGCTGACTCAAAGTGTGCTTTCGGCCCTGGCCTACAACTCAAAGGCCAGGAAGAACCCGCCGTCCTGACGCTCTATCGAAAGCAGTATCCGATCCCCTTCTTTGGAGCCGCTCACTGCCTGATCAAACTCCTTCACGGTCGCGATTCTGTTGCGGTTGACTGATCGGATCACGTCCCCCTCCCGGAGTCCGGCTTGGTAGGCGCTGCTATTCTCGTCAACCTGCGTGACGACCACGCCCTGCCGGGCTGTCAAATCGTACTTATCGGAGTGCGCGCGATCAATCGGCTCGATCGTGAAACCGAGAAGCTTGTCAAGATCACCGCCTGCGCGTCCGGACGCGGACGCCAATTCTCCGAGCGCCACTTCGTAGTCCTTCTCTTGATTGTCACGCAGTACCGTCAACTTAACAGAGGTGCCGGGTGCGGTGCTGGCAATCTGGCTGCGCAATTGGGCGGAATTCTCGATCTGCTGGCTGTTGAAGGCCGTAATAACGTCCCCGGCTTGCAACCCGGCGCGCGACGCGGGGCTGCTGTCCGCAACATTGCCGATCAATGCCCCTTGACTTCTCCGCAAACTCATCGCCTGCGCCAACTGGTCGTTAACGTCTTGTATATTCACGCCCAGATATCCGCGCGTGACTTTGCCGCCGGCGATCAACTGATCTTTGATTCGAATCGCCATGTTGATTGGTACGGCGAAACCGATTCCCTGAAACCCGCCGTTCTGACTGGCAATGGCCGCGTTGATACCGACCAGTTCACCATCAAGATTTACCAGCGCGCCGCCGGAGTTGCCGGGGTTGATGGCCGCATCCGTTTGAATGAAATTCTCATAATCGGCAAGGCCGACATTAGAGCGACCTTTGGCGCTGACTATCCCTTGCGTCACCGTGTGAGCGAGGTTGGGATTGAGCGGGCTTCCCACGGCCATAACCATCTCGCCTACTTGAAGGCTGTCACTATTGCCGATCTTGATCGGCACCAGGCCTGTGGCATTGACTTTGATCACGGCAACATCGGTGTTCGGGTCGGTACCGATGACTTTGGCGGCCTTCGTCTTGCCATCGGCAAATTGCACGATAATTGAATCGGCATCGGCAACCACGTGGTTGTTGGTCAGCAGGTAGCCGTCGGCCGATATAACGACACCGGAGCCAAGCCCCTGTCTGCGGAACTGCTGCTCACGCGGCTGTTGGCGGAAGCCGAATAGCTCCGCAAACGGGTCCATCCCGAACGGATTTCCCTGTCTGACCTTGAGCGTTTGGGCGGTAGTGATCATGACCACCGATGGTGTGACCGACTTGGCGATGTCAACGAACGCGTTATTCAAGTCTTTCAGTGTCATAATCGGGCGGTCTTTGGCGGCAGGCACAGCGACCGGGTCGGCACTCTCGCGGGCGTGAGTGATACTCGTAATTGCGACGGAGAGTGCAAGTATCACAAACAGCGCGAGCGCCGGCATGCTGAGTTGGCGGTTTTGATTAGTCCTCATACTAATGTCCTTTCCTTATGTCCATTATCTAACGCCGTTATACCCGCATGGTTCGCGCGGGTTCAGTAGTTGAAGGGGATTGGGCGGGGCCAAGTATTTCGACTACCGTGAAATGCCGTCGCCGGGCACAAGTCACTGTCATTCTTTTGATTAAGCGATTGTGTCGGCGGCGGCTGAACAGCGACGAGTAAGCCTTAGTCATTGACAATCAGCGATACGGTAGTATATTATTGGAAATAAGGGGTACATCGCTATGCGGAAAATCGTAATTGTTTTACTGGTGGCAGGCGCTCTTGTCCTTGCGGCTAATATCCAAGCCGATGATCAGACCGCCGCTGATATTGAATGCGTTACATTTATCAACTGTCCTCGAGGTATCAGCACGTCTCACTGCACGCCGGTCAGCTTCCAATTTGAGGCGGTGAACGTTCACAGCGAGAAGCCGAATCGCGGTTTCAGGTATCGTCTAGTGTCAGGGCCGGGTACAATTGACGAGCGGACCGGATTGTGGACGTTTGATCCCACAACGGTGAACATTAAAGAATGGGGACAGAGATTCAAGGTCACGGTGGTTGTAACTCAGGGGTACGGGAAACAGGCCGACACATGCAGATTCAGCGTGCGCGTTTACAATTATGCCCCTCGCCCGTTTCTTCCGGGGCCGTATCACAAAGACAGCATTCCAGTCACCGTCGGAGTTGACAACGTGATACCGATTTGGTGGCTTGATCGCGACTCCTGTGACACAGTCCAGAAGCAAGTAACAGCGTTTTCGCCACAGCCGTCCGGCGCACTGTATTTGAACGACGAAGGAAACCTCATCTTCCACCCGGTGATTTCTGACACCGGCATGAGCTTTATTGTGAGGTTGACCGCAGACGATGGTATTAGTTCGAACAGCCTTGATCTGCGGCTTTTTGTAGAAACCCCGGTCGTAACACCCGGAGAGTATGCATTGCGTATCGAGAGGGAGTATATGGTGATGCAGGGGCAGTTCCAAGATCTGAGCGTTACTCTTGAACAAGCTTCAACTGACAGCGCGACCGGCGGCCTGGGGGGATTTGACCTACTGATGTGTTATGATGCTTCGGCTCTGTCTCTGCAACTCGTCAAGACAGACTCCTCTCCCTTTTACAACCAATGCGACTGGGAATACTTCACATACCGCTTTGGTGCTATCGTAGACACACATCCGGGGATTCCAAGCGGCTTTGTTCGAGTTGTCGGCTTGGCGGAAACAAACAACGGCCCAATTCACCCGACTTGCACGCCGAAATACATTCCGGCCATACCAGCAACGCTGTTCACGATGAGGTTTCTCGTTTCGAATGACCGCACGTTGGAATGCCAATTCATTCCTATTAGCTTCCTTTGGGAAGATTGCGGCGATAACGCGTTAGCCAATTGGGATGGTAGTCAATTGTATATAGCCGGTCGCGTGTTCGACTATTTTAATCAGGATGTCCAAATTGATCCCGCTCTTGCATCCTTCCCTGGCTTGGCCGGCGTACCCTCGGATTCCTGCGTCTTTGTGAGCCCCAATAAGCCGAAGCCCGAGCGAAACATCGATTTCTATCATGGCGGGATGGATATCCGTTGTGCGGATACGATCGATCCGCGCGGTGATATCAACCTAAACGGTCTTGCATTTGAACTCTCCGATTGCGTGATGTTCAGCAATTACTTTATCCATGGACTAGCGGCATTTCAGGGTCACGCACAGGGGAGCACCGAGGCATCGGATATAAATGGGGACGGGATTCCGCTCACACTTGCCGATTATGTCTCTCTGGAGCGAATAGTTGTGGGCGAGCCGCTCCCCAATCCTGTGCCGTCACCTAACCCCGTGATTATCACGGTAAGCCCCGGCGAAACCAACGGCTGTATTCTGTCGACTTCTGATACCCTTGGCGCTCTGTACTTGGTTGTTGAGGGCCCGGTATTGCCGGAGCTTCTCGTGCATGATCTAGATATGAAATATTCCGTAGAATCCAACACCACCAGGATTCTTTTATCGGGCGGTTGCTCTTCAGTCTCCAAGATCGCCCCGGGGTCAGTGGTGTTTATTCATGATGATAGTGCGCAGACCTGCCAGATTGTTGGCATTGAGGCATCTTCCTATTATGGCGTCATCATGCCGGTGGTACTGGATGGTCCGACCAGCGTTGAAGACAGCGACAATTTCAGCCTTCCCCGCACTTTCGCGTTGCGCCAGAACTACCCGAATCCGTTCAATGCCGGTACGATGATATCGTTTGATTTACCGAAAGCGTCGGATGTCCGGTTGGAAGTGCTGAATGTCGCCGGGCAGTTAGTGTATGAAGTAAATCGGCATTACGCGGCCGGCTCGCATCAAATTGGGTGGGATGGAACGACGGGCGGGCGGAATGTTGCCAGCGGGGTTTACTACTATCGCATCCAGACCGGAGAATTCACGGCGACGCGGAAGATGGTGCTGCTGAAATGATATGGATACGGCCGGTGTCAAGGTATATTTGATCGAGAGGAGAACGTTTGTCGACGATCATCAGACTGATATTCGCGGGTTGAGTACCGCATTCCTGTATGTTCGTCCGGAGCTTCCTCTGACTAGGGTCGCGGATTAGGGTGTAATCCCGTACCGCATATTTCAAACGAGGATTCTCCTATCGCAGTTCTCCTCTCGACGGTTATTGTAACGCCTCAGGTTTGGACCTGGGGCGTTTGATTAAGTACGGCCCAGACAAAACCGCAGAGTTCTCGGGCCACGGCGGTGATGGCCACGTGAGGGTGTTTCCTCTGCCAGAGTTTGTAGAACTTCCGGGCAAGGCGGTGCTGTGCCTTTATAGCGATGGCGACAATCTGCGGCGGCTGTCCCTGACGACGGCGATTGAGGATCAGATCGGCCCCCGCCCGATGCCGGTTATTCCAGGCGGCTTCTATGAGTATTCGTCGGGCCTGTGAGTTGCCTGCTTTGGTGATGGGGCCTCGACGTTCTCGCTCACCGGAGGAATGCTCAGACGGCACCAGCCCGAAGTACGCCATCAGCCCCCGGGGTGAAGAGAAGCGGCGGATGTCGCCGATCTCAGAGAGTAACGTCATGGCCGTGAGCGTCTTGATGCCTCGGAGACAGCAGAGCGCTTCCACACCCTTCGCCAAGGGACCACTCTGAGCATAGCCGTCAATCTCGGTGTCGAGGGCATCACGTTGCATCTCCAGATACTCCACATGTTCCAACTCGGCAACCAGGACTGTCTGCAAAGGCCCCTCAAGTTCCTGACGCAGTTTGGCCAGCCAAAGGCGATGTTGCTTGGTCCACAAAGATCGCCCCTCGCGATAGACCAGACCGGCATTAAGTAGCATCCCGTAGATGCGTCGTTTGGTGGACTTGCATTGTTCCTGATAGGTCAGACGAAGTCGGATGAGTCGGCGGATGGCTTCCTGATCTGTCGTGGGAACGTGGATAGGTGTCAGATGACCACTGCGATACAGGCGGGCAAGCATGACGGCATCGATCCGATCAGTCTTCCGGCGATCCCCAGACTTGCGGGGAATGAGTGAGGGGGCAATCACCTCGCAGTGAAAGCCATCTCGCTTCAGTACCCGATGCAGAACAAACCCCGCCCCCGAGGCTTCATAGCAGGCACGTATTACCCCTTTCGCGGAGAGACGGCGAAACAATCGGCGAACTTGCATGAGATCGCCAGAGAGTCTTATCACCTCGGCCTCCCCGCAATCTCCTTCCAGGATCGCCACGGTGATCGATTCAACGTGCACATCGAGACCAATCCAGATACTCTGGTTCATCGCTGGACTCCCTTCGTTCGGCTGAGCGCTTGAGACACTCAACTGGCTCTGGCAGGGACTTCATTGTCCCATGCTAAACCACGGTAACGAATTGCTCCAGCCGTATCCATAAGGTCTAGGCGAGTACGTCAAGCTCACCCTCGCGTTTAGCGCGACGCAAGTCCAAGATGTCGAAACCCACAGGGGTTTAGACCTGCAAATCTACCACTTTTTGTATTGACGCGTTTCCCAGTAGTGATTATGCTGAATTCCAATGCAGTTGGTTTGGCCTGAATATATCAACACCGACCCATCAACTCGCTTATACGGCCGCCTTCGGGCTGCCGTAGATCTCGACACGCGCATGTGGTGTCGACAGGGAAGTCGGATGAATCGGACACCTTACCCCGCGCTGCCGGGTTCACGCGCGAACATCAGAGCAGCCGGGACGAAAAATAGAGTCTTCAACCATGGAGGAGATTATGAAGAGAAAGCTGATACTCCTGGCTGTCGGTGCGCTTCTGCTTTTGGGCGCGCTATCGTGCACCCGGATCAGCAATGACGATGATCCGTCCAGATACGCTGACCTTCAGTCACTGCCGCTTGAATACGGCCAACTCAAGGCCGTTACGATGACGGAGCAGTATCATGGCTGGGCGCAACTCTGGTTTCAGGATGATGCCGGTACGATTCGCATGGTGCGGGTCAACTGGGCGACCGACCAGATGCTGAAGAAGACGCTCACCATTACCAGAACATCGGCAGGAGGCAATTGAGCCATGTTAGACAAGCTGACAAGTCTTTTTCAGCGGCTGTTCTTTGTCGTGGCCGCTATTCTCGTGGTATTGGCCGGGCTTGATTGGGTAATCGGGCTGTTCGGTTGGACATTCAGTTGGCTGCCGTATCAGCCAGGGCGGCTGTTCGAGTTTGCAGCGATTCTGATCATATTCGTAATCGCCATACTCCTGCGGCAGATCCGGGACTCGCTGCGGAAGTAACTCGGATACATTGGAAATCGTGACAGGCCTTGCTCCGACGCCGTCGGAGTAAGACCTGTCGCATAAGAGGCCTCGACAATACTAAAACGTCAACCCGACCCGCGCCGTAATGTACCCTTGCTTGCTGGTGATGTGGTGCGGAATGCCGGGAATTATGTCGCCTGTTTCGTCGTCGGCTGGGTCGGGTGTGATCGGATCGTCGCCGTACCATTTGATTGTCTGTTTCGGCTTGGCGTCAATGGACAGGAGTTCGCCGTCGAGTTCAACAAACGGCCTCATCTTCTTACCCGCCAATTGAGGAGCAAAGCGGAGTTTGATGCCCCCAATGAAACCCATGCCAGTGCTGCTGGCGGTGGCGAACCGATTGCGCAAGACGTGGTCGTCCTCATCCGACACAAACGGAATCGTAAAGGCTCCCCGCAGTTCAGCACTCGAGGCTGCGTTGAACTGAAGCCGATAGAATAGGCCGATGTTCGGCATGGTATATGTAACTTTATATGTAAGCACCAACGTATCCTGATAGGCATTGAAATAGAATCGCTCCAAAGCCGTGTCGAGTTGCCAGCCAACAGCGCCGTACAGCTTCTGGTCAAAATGCTGATAGCGGACCCCGCCGATCAACCCAAACCGCACGATTCTGGAGCGCGCAAGCGTTAACTGTCCCTCCACGGCTCCCAGAATGGAACTCATTTTCACGCTTGATTCGGTATAACTGATCTTTTCGTCGAAATACCCCGGGATAGTAATCCAGTCATGGTCCTTCATTACATTGGAAGGATCGTTGAGGTTGGTGCCTACGGACAATTTGACAGACCAACCCTTGAAGGCTGTGGGAGATGAACCAATCCGCAATTCAACACCGCCGTAGAGAGCGTCAAGCGGATAATCAAGCTCGCTCTTGACGGTGCCGTAAACATCAACGTCAACGTAGCCTGACATCTGCATCACCCATTTGGTGTAGCCGAAGCCCTTACCGATGAATGGACTGATTGAGAAGTCGGTCTTCCCCTGGGCGGTAGCATCCCCTGCAAAGCCAAGGCAACATACGATGGCCGCGACTGGAAGCAGTGTTCTCACGTCGATCCCCTTTCAATATAGTTTCTCTGGTGGGCGAATATAGTGGGCAAGGTTGCAGGTCGGCAAGTGTGAATCAATACGGCCAGGGAGCTAACACTAAGTCCTTTCGCTGAAAACATCGGCGCCGATCTCTGCGAGAGCCTGGGCCGCAACTTCTCTCACCAGCGGTTCAAGCCGCGGGTCAATTGAGGCGCCCGGCTGAAATGACTCCCCTTCGACACCAATGACAATCATCCGGCGCGGCAGCCTTTTCAAAGCGCGGGCAGTTTCCACAGCCTCCGCAACGCCGAAAGCGTGAGTCGAGTAGCGAAAGGTCCTTGTGGGGATTCGTTCGACGGAGGCGTCGAACCGGTATTTGGTTCCGACCGGAGCGCCGGACTGGCTGGCGTCCACAATGACAACAGAGTCGTATCCCTGCCACGCTTCCATGAGAGAAGCTCCCTCGCCGGAATGTGTGATGACATCGATGCCGTCGAAGGTCCGGCCTGCTAGATGGCGTGCAACCAACAAGCCAAAGGCGTCGTCACCGTACTCAGTGCCGACGCCGATGATCAGTCCTCTGTACTGATCAGATTTCATGCCGCGACCTATCCGCGATCAATTGTCACTTTCAGCGTATGGGTGGCACAGGAGATACAGGGGTCATAGTTGCGCACCGCCTGTTCGCATTGCCAGGTGAGATCATCCTGATTTAGACTTTGGTTCGCTTCGACATAGCGCGCGAGGTCCTGCTCAATCGTTTTGAGATTCTGTGCGGTCGGGGGAACGATCTTGGCGTCCTGAATGATCCCGTCATGGTCGATTTTGTACCGATGATACAATGTACCGCGCGGCGCTTCGGTACATCCCCGGCCTACTCCCTCGCGCGGGGAGATAGCGACAAACGACTTTGGGGGCGGGTCGTACGCCTCGATAATCCGAATTGCCTCTTCGCACGCAAACACCAATTCGACACTGCGAACGATTATGCTTCGGAACGGATTCTTGCAGGGCAGTTCCAGCTTTACGTCGCGAGCGACCTGCTGCGCCGACACAGGCAGCCGGTCGAAATTCAAATTGTATCGAGCCAGCGGGCCAACGAAATATGTTCCCCTCTCCACATGCACTGAATGCAGGGCGTTGCTGTGCTCGACATGTTCTTCGGCAAAGTGCGATTCATAGTCGGAGAGATCAATATCCAGCCCTCTATTCGAGACCAGTCGTCCTTCGCAAAGCGGATATTCGGACGGGTGCCGGAGCGACACGAACTCGTAGTCGTGCTCGAATGACGGGAAGTTGAATCCGGAGACAAAACGGGTGGTCTCGATTGAGACATCGCGCGCCCATTTCAATTTGTCAAGCATCGCGGTCAATTTTGCCTTGGCCGGCGCGCGGTAGAAGCCGCCGACTCGGACATTGATCGGATGGATTTCCCGACCACCGACAATTGTCATCAAGTCATTTCCGATCTTCTTCAGCGCGAGCGCTTTTCTGACGATTTCAGGATAGTCTCCCGCCAATTGAATGGCGTCCTCGTAGCCGAGGAAATCCGGGGCGTGCAGCATATAGACATGCAAAGCGTGGCTTTCAATCCATTCGCCGCAGTACAGCAGCCGCCGGAGTTCACGCAATTGGCCGTCCACGGTCGCGCCACAGATGGCCTCCATAGCGTGACAGGAGCTCATTTGATATGCCACCGGGCAGATACCGCAGATGCGGGCGGTGATATCAGGCGCTTCGTCGTACCGGCGTCCCCGTAAGAAGGCTTCAAAGAACCGGGGCGGCTCGAAAATAACGACTTTGACATTTTCTACCTTTCCGGCCTTGACCTTCACCTGAATGCCGCCTTCCCCCTCAACCCGCGCGAGAGCTTCGACTTTGATTGTTCGGCTACTCATGCGATTCACTCTCCTTGCGGAACACATCGGCGCCGGCGTTGAAACTGCGGAAAGCTCGGAGAACGTCGTCATCGGACACGCCCATGCGAATCCACTGATCGCCGAGAGCGTCGGCGTTGGGTGTTTCCTTTGGACCAAAACAGCCGAAACAGCCGCGCAAAAATGATGGGCAGAGCGCATTGCAGCCGGCGTGCGTCACCGGCCCGAGACACGGGGTCCCGTGCGCCACCATCACACAAACCAGACCGCGTCGTTTGCACTCCGTGCAGACGGAGTGGGGCGGAGTGACCGGTTTGCGGCCATGCAGGTACGCCAGCAGCACGTCGATCAACTGCGCCTTGCTGATGGGGCAGCCGCGCAGTTCATAGTCTACCTTTACATGGTCGCTAATCGGGGTCGATTTTTTCAGCGTCTCAATGTACTGCGGCGATGCGTACACATATGAGGTGTACTGCGCGACATCGCCGAAATTCCGCAGCGCCTGAATTCCGCCCGCTGTGGCGCAGGCGCCGATACTGATCATCAGTTTGGACTGACGGCGAATCTTGTGAATGCGCTCGGCATCATGCGGCGTCGTAATCGAACCTTCAACCAGCGTAATATCGTAGGGTCCTTTGACGACGTTGCGTGAAGCTTCCAGAAAGTTGGCGATTTCAAGGTGGCCAACCAGCGGCAGGAGTTCTTCTTCACAGTCCAGCAGGCTGAGCTGGCAACCGTCACAGGAGGCGAATTTGAAAACAGCGACTTTGGGTTTTTGTCTTTTTGCCGGAGCGCCCATACTCAGATTTCCCTGATAGTGAAAATGTCTCTGATCCGGTCATAGCGGAACACCGGACCATCCTTGCAGACAAAAAGCGGACCCATCTGGCAGTGACCGCAGAGGCCGATTGCGCACTTCATGTTCCGTTCCATCGTCAGGTAGATACTTTCAAGCGGCATGTCCCGCTTCTGGAGCGCCATGGCCGTAAACCGCATCATCACTTCCGGTCCGCAGATAAATGCAAAGGCGCTGCCGGGGTCAAACGAAGCTTTGGGAATCAGCCTGGTGACTACTCCAACATTGCCGTGCCAGTCACCGGCAGCCCGATCCACCGTGACATCAACATCCAAATCGA
>Ga0315293_10002885_pt1 | contig 16567 bp, 16 predicted proteins | sample YL17G13_20_MG_FD_203071 | JGI IMG/M metagenome (GOLD analysis project Ga0315293, IMG submission 203071) | Sediment microbial communities from Yellowstone Lake, YNP, Wyoming, USA - YL17G13_20 | ecosystem: Environmental > Aquatic > Freshwater > Lake > Sediment | place: USA: Wyoming | collected...
GAGCTACGCGCCTGCTCCGCGGGCTGCCGGCGGGCGTCCCGGGGAGACACTTTCCCCCACGGGCTCTTGGGGCCCGCCCTCGTCCCAGGAATCACTGCCAAAGAACACAAGCCCGGACAAACCGGGAAAAGTACTCTATCTCAACGCGCCCACGAGCGTCAAGCAGATCTATTGGACGGCGGCGGGCCTTCAAGATTCCGTGGCGGGGCACATCAACTGGGTGCTTACTGCTGTGAGGTGGCGCCCGACAAGCATGGTGGATTTGCTGATTACGAATCAGGCGGAAAGGCGTTGACGACTTGACCCAAAACCCGAAAACTGGTCCAGGTGAAAGTTGAGTCCGGAGCCGATCGGTGATCTCCTGGCGTGGCGCAGGAGGGGGACGAGATGGGGAGGCGACGACGGAGCGAGGAGCAGATCATCGCAGTGCTGCGGCAGGCGCAGAGCGGGGTCGCGGTCAAGGAGGTGTGCCGGCAGGCGGGGATCAGTGAGGCCACGTTTTACACCTGGAAGCGGAGGTACGCCGGGATCGGGGTGAGTGAGTTGCGCGAGCTGCGGCAGTTGCGGGAGGAGAATGCGCGGCTCAAGCGGCTGGTGGCGGATCTGAGCCTGGACAAGCACATCCTGCAGGACGTGCTGGCAAAAAAAGTGTGACGCGGGTGCGGCGCAAGGCCATCGCCGAGTGGGTCCAGGGTGGCTTCCGGGTGAGCGAGCGCCGGGTGTGCCGCCTGTTGCGCCTGTGTCGGAGCACCAAGCGGTACGTGGGCCGGAGAGACCCGCAGCTGGCGTTGCGGCGGAGTCTTCGTCAGCTGGCGTCGGTGCGGGTGCGGTTTGGGTACCGGCGGCTGACCATCCTGCTCCGGCGTGAGGGGTGGCGGGTCAACGCCAAGCGCGTCTACAGGTTGTACACGCAGGAAGAGCTGGCGGCGCGGACGAAGGTACGGAAGAAGATCGCGCGGCGCCGCCCGGTCATCGTCGAGGTGGCCACCGCGCCGAATCAGCGGTGGAGCATGGACTTCGTCACGCCGAGGTTGGAGGATGGCCGGCTCTTCCGGATTTTGACCGTCCTGGACCAATACACGCGGGAGTGCGTCGCGATCCTGGCGAAGGCGCACCTGAGCGGTCAGGACGTCGCGTCGGTACTCGATGGGGCCGTTGCCGTGCGTGGCCGGCCGGCCTCCATCACGGTGGACAACGACAGTGAGTTCGCCGGCAGGGTGATGGACGTGTGGGCGCATCGGCACGGCGTCCAACTCGCCTTCATCCGGCCAGGACGACCAACGGAGAACAGCTTCATCGAGACCTTCAACGGCCGGCTGCGGGACGAGTGTTTGAACGTCGAGCTCTTTGCGTCGATGTCCGATGCGACGCGCCTGCTCGGAGCCTGGCGCGAGGATTACAACCACCACCGGCCCCACAGCTCGCTCGGCGATGACACACCGGCCGAGTTTGCCGCGAAGGAACTCGAGGGCACAGTGCCCTCGAGACACGAAGAACGACCTGCCGAGGAGGCAGGATTCCTTCAGTGTGTAAACTGAGAAAGTTGACAGCGCCAAACGCTGGCCAGAGCGGCAAGGGAGGCTTCCCGAGGTCCCGGATCTCAACCTAGCGCTGGTCCAGTTTTCCGGGGCGGGTTAGAGGTCCCGGTTCTCAAGCTACCGTCGGTTCAGCCTTCCGGGGCGGGTCGGAGGTGGGAGGATTAACATAAGAAGTGGTACCGCAACCGAGGGCAGTTCAGGAGCACTACAGCATTCTGTGGAGGTCCAAGGGTCCCTAATGGAAATCTTGGTTAAGCGGCATTTGGAGGCTGCGTGAATCCAGGAACGAATGCTCAAACTGCGCCACCATCTGCGATGGCGCAGTCGCTGATTCGGCTTATGGTGATCACAGCGTTCGGGAGTTGCAGCATCGTCGCAGTGCTCCCACTAGGAAACGTGGCTCTATCCGGCAAAGCTTGGTCGGCCTCATTTGTGGCAAAAGGCATCTTGCTGGTCTGCCTTGCCACGATTGCGACGGTGGCTTTCTACTATGCGCTGAAGAAACTCGTGCCCTTCATTGATGCGAGCGCCCTGGCGCAGGCCAGGTTCTTGGATACGCTTAATGCGAAGTACGCTGATACCGCCATTCTCTTCTCCGCCGCGCTCAGTCTTTTTGTCGAGCTCGCCATCATAAGGTGGCAGTCATCGGTTCTTCCATTTTTCGCTTTCTATAAGAATTTCAGTCTGCTGGCGTGTTTTGTGGGCCTTGGGTTGGGTTACGCTCTTGCCACGCGGGATCGCATTCCGCTCGTAATTGTGCTTCCGTTGCTCGCCTGGCAGTTCAGCTTCATGACCATCGTCCGATATGTGCCGGGCAGTGCTCTCACCATCATTCCGTTCAGTGAGCAGCTCACGATGGGAATCGGTAGCAGCGGGTTGTCGTCCATAATCTTCCTGTATGGGCTACTTGCGACCGTTTTCCTAATTACGGCTTTAACTTTCCTGCCTGTGGGCCAGCTATGCGGCCGGCTTATGGAACGTCGCACCAAGTTGCGGGCGTATGGACTGAACTTGCTCGGCAGCTTACTTGGCGTCCTTCTCATGCTCGTGGCGAGTTTTCTATGGACGCCTCCGCTCGCTTGGTTCGCACTGTGTTTCCTTGCAATTCTGTTATTTACGTTCAGAACGCCTTCTTTGATGATTGTGGGCCTTTCCTTCACGGTGGCCTGCACGATCGTCCTAGCCTGGCCAGTGAATCCTCTCTGGAACCGAATCTATTCCCCGTACCAACTATTGGAAATTGGGTCCGATGAGGATACGGGCCTGACGGACATTAACGCCGCAGGCCTCTACTATCAACGCACTTACGATTTCTCTGATGCACAGAGTACCCGATGGAGCAAGGTTCGGCGATACTATGACTTGCCTTTTAAGGCCCATCCCGCACTGGCGAACGTCGCGGTTGTGGGCGCCGGAACCGGCAATGACGTCGCGGCGGCTCTGCGCGCCGGGGCTGGACACGTCGAGGCAATTGAAATCGACCCGGCCATCCTGCTGACTGGCAAACAGAGCCACCCCGAGAGGCCGTACAGTGATGCTCGGGTTCATGGAGTAGTCAATGATGCCCGCTCCTTTCTTAGGACCACGGATCAAAAGTTTGACCTGATCGTCTACGGCCTGCTCGATTCGCACACGCTACTCAGCCAGGGTTCGAGCGTACGTCTTGATTCGTTCGTTTATACCGTAGAGGGCTTGCGTGAGGCTCGGTCCCGGCTGAAATCCGATGGCGTGCTTTCGCTGTCGTTCTGCGCCTTCTCGGATGCCTTGGGCCGCAAAATTTATCTCATGTTGCAACAGGCTTTTGACGGAAGGCCTCCGGTTTGCGTAAAGGGCGACAACTTTTGCTGGATTGTTTTCCTGGAGTCGAATGACGGGAAGTGGGCGCTTCCTCCAAGACTGGTGGAAGACGCGGGCTTTACGGACCAGACGCTTTTTTATGCTGATCCATCGCTTCATGTCGACGTCTCGACAGACGATTGGCCGTTCTTCTACATGCCGCGACGCATCTACCCCGTGTCGTACCTAATCATGGTATTCGAGGTATTAGTTCTTGCTCTCCTCGTCGCTGTAAACTACTTCCCGGAAAGGCCGAAAGGCAGTCACCTCTCTTTTTTCTTTCTTGGTGCCGGTTTCATGTTGATCGAAACCAAGGCAATCACAGAAATGGGCCTGACCTTCGGTAACACGTGGCAGGTAATCGGCATCGTGATCGCGGGCGTTTTGGCAATGGCGTTTCTGGGGAATTGCGCGGTCCAGTGGCTCGACATAAAGCGTCCCTTGGCACCCTATCTGTTCTTGTTTGCGGCGCTGGTCGTTGGCTGGTATGTTGCACGATCGGGTGGGTTTGCCTCTACGCCTCTGGGGCGCCTGGAAACCTCCGTTGTGCTTACCTTGCCGCTGTTGTTTTCGGGCATTGTCTTCTCGACTCTGCTTTCAAGCAAGGGACAGGTTTCAGGGATGATAGCGATGAATCTACTGGGGGCCCTCTGCGGCGGCTTGTTGGAATATAACTCGATGTATTTTGGCTTTCGCTTCCTATATTTGATCGCGATGGGTTGTTACCTCCTTGCCTTCGTCTCGGAATTGGCTTTTCCGAAGAAGGACACCGACGAACTCCCGGTCGCCTTGAGCACGATCGGACAGGAAAACGTGTCCTAGTTCTTTTGGCTTCATAACGGGTATCCGGGATTCTTTGGGAAGGCAGCTGAACAATGGCAGGAAGTGATCAGGCGGTTCTCGCGCTGCTTTTGGCCGCACTCGGGTGGATGGCTCCCGCGCGGCCGTCAGCGGCCTGGTCCCTCCTCACCAAGGTGCTTCCCGAGGTCAACCACACCGGTACTAGATATCCCCATGTTGCCATCTGTTACGGGCGAACACCGAGCCGGGCATGGACCGCACGGCCGTCAAACAACTCTCGGTTAAGACGGCAGGCCGGCAAGTCCGAAGCGGAGGTGACCCCAAGGGTTTCCTAGGGGCCTGGTCTCGCACCGCTCTGGCTGAGTCAAAGATGGCATAGGGAGAGAAGACACACTCGCGTCGGTCAGTCTCGCACCCGTTGGGGTCAGACCGGGTGTCCCGGCCACGGCGAGGCGTCACCAGCTATCGCCACGTCAAACAACCAAACTCGGGCCGGCTGTCTTTGACGAACACCAAATCCATCTGCCACAGGGAGTCATCATGTGGCCGATGAAGAACATCAACGAGGTCGATACATCGAAAACCGAGCTCCTTGAGGAAAATGCACATCTCAAAGAACAACAGACACTCTTTAGCAATTCTAAAGTTGTAGCACTCCATGACAATCACATCGGTCTCTTTAAGAGTCCGAGAGGCACCCTTGAGAATAGGTACCTCAAATCCATGAGTGTCGAGCTTTATCAAGTAGGGCCCTGTGAGCCCTCTCGCCCCAGTTTCGCTGTCGATAGTCGTTACAGGAACCTGGATGTTGTTCGAAGCATACGGGGTATACGAAGCCTGTCCGCTAAAAGGATCGCTGGCGTCAAAGTAGATCTGCCCTGGAGTTTCGCCGGCGGCCGCCAGAACGAATTTAGCATTCTCATGTTCGTTGCTGAACCGCTGAAGGTCCTTTTCGTGGACCGGCTGAGCTTCAACCAGCAGGTAATGGCAGAGCGGGAAGTATTTCATGAGAGAGGCCGTCCAATGCCCGTCCGAAGCACCGACGTCGATAACTGTGTTGAACGAGTGCTTTCTCTTGGCAATGGTGCGCATGGCATCGTCCATCGTGCCGAGATACTGTTGGGCGTCTAATCTTACAAGGGCATAGCCGCGAGAAGCTAGCAGTTTCTTGATGTTGCTCTTTAGGGTCTGTTGGAATGTGAGGCTCATGATGGCCTTCCTTCGCGCTCGGGGGAAGTATTAGACATCATGACTTCCGGTGGAAGGAAGGGCTGACCTCCGGCATGCTCACGGTTTCGCCCGGTGCGGGTCATAGCCGCACGCCGGACCCCAGCGGATACTTCGAACCAGAGGTCAGTCATGTGCAAGGTTACTACTCTTTTTGTCGGTCTGGGCGTGCACAAGGAATTCATCAGCGTCGCGCACGCTGTGGCGCACCGCACCGATTGGCGCCACGATATCGTAGGGGCCGAGGTGGGTGCCCGGCTGCACTTGGTGAGTCTCCTTGTCGAGATTGTACTGCGAGTCGCAAGAGGAAGCGTGGATTTCGGAACGGACGATGCGCGGCGTTGGCTGGCGCTGGACTCCATGAGCCACGGCGGGCATTGAGGCGGGGACGCCTGGAAAGTCGCCTGGGCGGGCCTGGAAAGCGACTAGGCGGAGCAAGGCACCCTAGTGTTCTCAGCATGCTGGCCTGCGGGGGGGCAGACCGGGTGTCCCGGCCCCTAGGGCGACCACCGGCAACTTGATAAATGGGTCGCCGTTCCCAACGTCGAGGGCACAGCAAGATCGAGGCTCAGTGCCCTTGTGTAACGCGCCGGCGGGCTTGTGGCACGAGATTAGCCCGTGTCGGTGTCCTCTTTCCCGCCCTTCGCAAGATCACAGCTTGGGAGGCATCCTGGACCGTCGCCTCTCGGTGGCGGACACGGGCCGCTGGGAGTCAATCATGGAAAGGTTCAGCTTGCACCATTCCGCTCGCTCTAGGTGTGGTCCTCTCGACGCCAGAAGTTGAACCGGCTCAGGTACGGAGGGACGGCCTCTCGTTTTGGTCCGGGTCGCAGGCGGGCGAAATCGTTTCGCGGTGCTGCCAGGGTGCTGCCAGAGTCCCCAGCCAGCGATTTGCGCTTTCGTAAGTGCTTGACTTTATTGGAGCCAACGCGCGGAATCGAACCGCGGACCTAGTTCACGAATCTATCGATCCCTGCTCGGGTACAATTCCAGTCGGCCAAGGTCTTGCCGGACCGCAAAGGCCGGAAAGCCCGAGGACGACGGCACGGGCGCCGCCTTAGAATGCTGATGACGACCGCTAACATATTCGCCCGTCGAGGTTTGCTTGGCAGACCAAGGACGGTAGTTTGTTCAACTCCGCGATGCATTTGCGATGCAGCATCGACCTGGGGTTGGTCCCGAGTTTCCTGGAACCGCGCGAGGACCGAACGACGGCGGGAACTGTGAGAGCGTTTGTGGGTGCCACTTCGACCACCGCATCCGCGCCGAGCATCATTATTAGGATTGAGCCCTCACGGGGTTGGTTTCCCCTCAACCTCGCCGAGCTGTGGGAGTACCGTGAACTCCTGTACTTCCTCGTCTGGCGCGACGTCAAGGTCCGTTACAAGCAGACGTTGCTCGGCGTGGCGTGGGTCGCGGTCCAGCCCGTCTTCACCGCGGTTCTGTTCGCCCTCCTGCTCGGCCGGGTGGCGAACCTCCCCTCGGAAGGCGTGCCGTACGTGGTGTTCGTGTTTGCCGCCCTGCTGCCGTGGCAGCTCTTCGCGACGGCACTCTCGCGAGCCGGGACGAGCCTGGTCGGCAGCGCGAACCTCCTCACCAAGGTGTACTTCCCACGCCTGGTCGTTCCGCTCGCGGCGGTCCTCGGGGGGCTGGTCGACTTCCTCGTATCGCTGGCCGTGATAGCAGCCTTGCTGTTCCGGTACCGTCTGACACCCAGCTGGGGTATCGTGCTCCTGCCGGTGTTTGCGCTGATGGCGCTCCTGGCCGCCCTCTCGGTCGGGATCTGGCTCGCCGCCCTCAACGTCCGGTACCGCGACGTCCAGCAGGCGATCCCGTTCCTGGTCCAGGTGTGGATGTTCGCCTCCCCCGTGGTCTACTCCGCGAGCGTCGTCCCGGCCGGCCCGCTGCGGTTCGTCTACGCCCTCAACCCGCTCACCGGCGTAATCCAGTGCTTCCGCTGGGCACTGCTCGGGACCGCCCCGCCTGATGGCCTGATGTGGGTGTCGTTCGTGGCGGTCGCGGTCCTGCTCTTGTCGGGCCTCATCTTCTTCAGGCGTCTCGAGGACACATTCGCGGACGTGGTGTGATGGCGATGCCCGAGCCTGCGATCCGCGCGGCGGGACTCTCCAAGCGGTACCGGATCGGTGCCGCCCGTCAGAGGCCCACGACCCTGAGGGACGCGATCCCCAGTCTACTCGCAGCGCCCGCGCGCCGCCTGGTCGGAATGCTGCACGGCCGGGCGCGGGCCGCCGACGGACCGCGCACGATCTGGGCGCTCGAGGATGTCTCGTTCGAGGTAGGCCACGGTGAGGCCGTCGGCATCATCGGTCGAAACGGCGCGGGCAAGAGCACGCTCCTCAAGATCCTGTCGCGCATCACCAAGCCCACGAGCGGGTGGGCCGAGATCCACGGCCGGGTCGGCTCGCTGCTCGAGGTCGGGACGGGTTTCCATCCGGAGCTGACGGGCCGCGAGAACGTCTACCTCAACGGCGCGATCCTCGGGATGCGCCGCGCCGAGATCGACCGGCGGTTCGACGAGATCGTTGCCTTCGCCGAGATCGAGAAGTTCCTCGACACCCCGGTCAAGCACTATTCGAGCGGGATGTACGTCCGCCTCGCGTTCGCGGTCGCCGCCCACCTCGAGCCCGAGATTCTCATCGTCGACGAGGTCCTCGCGGTCGGCGACGCCGCCTTCCAGAAAAAGTGCCTCGGCAAGATGGGCGAGGCCGGCAAGCAGGGCCGGACGGTCATCTTCGTCAGCCACAACCTGTCGGCCGTCGAGACGCTTTGTCCACGAGCGATCCTCCTCGACGCGGGGCGCATCGTCGGATCCGGAGAGAGCCGGGAGGTGGTCGCGTCGTACCTGTCCGCGGGCGTGGAGAGCGGCATCAACCCCCTCCTCAACTGTGAGCGCAGCGGCAACGGCAAGCTGCGCATCACCGAGTTCTCCATGGAAGACCCGGCCGGGCAAGAGCTCCGTTTCGCGCGTAGCGGCGAACCGGTCGTGGTAAAGCTCAAGTTCGAAAACAACGGCTGCGCCGCGACCGATCGCATCTCATGCAGCTTCAGCGTCCATACGGATCGCGGTGCCGCTGTGTTCCACTACTACAGCCACTTCTCGGGCGTCTACTTCACAGGCCTGCCCAAGACAGGCTACTTCAAGTCCCTTCTGGCCGACTTGCCCCTCGCGCCCGGCAACTACGTCGTGATGTGCCGCGTTGTTATGAACGGCGACCAGACGACCGGTGAGGAGGTGGACTTCCCGACCGCCCAGCTACCGATATCCGTCGTCGGGGGTGACTTCTACGGAACCGGCAACCGTCAGCTCTCCCAGTGGGGTCCAGTCCTGATCAAGGGCCAGTGGACCATCGCTAGAGCCTAGACATGCGTCCGGAGTCAAGAACGCCGCCGGTCGTGCTCTTCGTCTACAACCGGTTGCAGACGACTGCCCGTGTGTTGAAGGCGCTCCAAGCCCAATCGGTCCAGCTTCCCGGTCTGATTGTCTTCGCCGATGGCCCGAAAGAGGCGCAGGACGAGTCGGGTGTGGAGTCCGTGCGCCGGGCCATCAGATCAGTTGACTGGGTACCCGTGGACCTGGTGGTCCGCGACACGAACCTCGGTTGTGCCGGGAACATCGTACAAGGCCTGGACAGTGTGTTTGCTGCGCACGGGCAGGCCATCGTGGTCGAGGATGATGTGCTGCCCGCAGGACACTTCGTGGAGGCTCTCACGGTCTTGCTTGTGCGTTATCGGGACGAGCCGGCCGTGTTCTCGGTTGGGGGCTACCCCAGCCTGCTCACCGATGCGTTGCCGGGATACCCGTTCGACGCGATCATTTCCCCGCGCTTCAGCGTCTGGGGTTGGGGTACCTGGGCCGACCGGTGGAAGACCATCTCGCCAGGGATACTCAGGTTCAGTAACCCCTTTTCGAGCGTTGAAGAGGTGCCCGAGCTCGCAGGTGCGGATCTCCGCGGCGCGGTCGGGCTAATCGAGGCGCGCCCGGGGTTCTACTGGGACTATCCCATCGCGCTGCTCTGCCTTCATCGAAGGCTCGTCCACGTCTTGACACGTAAATACCTGGTCGACAACATCGGCCGGACCACGCGCACTCGCGGAGCGGTCGTCCACGACAACGCGGAATTCTATGCGCGTCACAACCGAGTCGAGGACTCCGTGCCGACCGTCCTTCCACCGTCCAAGCTGGAACCCATCGTCTGTGCCGCAGTCCTGGACTACCTGGCGGCCGTTTGGGCAGCGACCGAGATCCGGCCGCAGCCCGAGCGACGGACAAGGTCAATCCTCCGAGCCATAATTCGACGGCTCTCCGCACGGCACTCGTGATGGCCCCGGCAAGGTCCGACGGTTCCGTCGTTGAGGCGTGGCGCCGCAAGATCTACGACGTGTCGTCGGCCCTCGGCTTTGAGTTCTTAGCGGTTCTTGCCTGTCCCAGTGACTTGACGTTCGTTGACGATTCGAGTCCCCGTCTCGAGCTCAGCCAGGGGCGCCGGGGGCTTATTCTCCCAATCCTTGAATGGAGTCACCTTCACATAGCATGAAGGCCCTCGTCCCCCTCTTCGCAAAGCGGCTGTATTGGAACCTCCGGTTGCACCTGTTGCCGCCTGCTCCGGGCGAGTACTCGGCCACCGACACGAAGGGAACGATCGTGCCCTGCCAGATCGAGGCCTACTTCCTCGCCCTGAACCGGTGGGTGGACGAGGGGTCGCGGGTCCTGGACGTCGGGTTCGGTCTCGGGTACGGGCTGAACATCCTCGCGATCAAAGCGAGCGAGGTGAGCGGCGTGGACATAGACGCTCGGGCGCTGGAGCACTGCCGTGCGACGGTGGAAGGCCGCAACCCCCGCCTGCGCAGTCTTGCCCTCTACGATGGCCTGAACCTCGAATTTCCCGACGGAGAGTTCGACGTGGTGACCTGCGTGGACGTGCTCGAGCACGTCGAGCACTACGGCCGTTTCCTCGACGAGTTGCTCAGGGTGTCCAGGAAAGGCGTCTTCATCAGCACGCCGAACAGGCGCCGGGAGTACACGAGACGAGACGGGCGGCCACGCAACCCTTGGCACCTGCGCGAGTGGACCCGCGACGAGCTGGATCCAATCTTTCGACGCCATGGCGTACCCGAGTGGCACGTCCTCAACGGCCCGTTCGAGGGGCCGTTCAGACACGGTACCGAAATCGAGGAGAGCACGCTGACGCTCTCGCCGTTCCTCTGGAAGGCACCCTCCGGGGCGGGCCCCGCCTCGTGACGGGACTACTCGGGTTCCTGCGTCGGCATCCGCGTCCGGAGAACGACGACCGCCGGGACAGGCCGTACCCGGTGACGATCGAGCCATCCTCCGGTGCCCCGCGCGGGCGTGTCCTCTTCAGCTACCTCGAGGCTCCGCTCCGGTGGGCAGAGGACAAGCCGGAATTCGACTTCCACAGCAACTGGTGGGAGAGCCGCGAGATTGCTCGGATCCTCGTCGAGGAGGGCTATGCCGTCGACGCGATCAACTGGGCCGATGACGCCTTTGTGCCCACTCACACCTACGATGTGGTCTTCGACATCTCCCGCAACCTTGGCAGGCTCGCGCCGCTCGTGCCGCCGAGCGCGCTCAAGATCCTCCACTGCACCGGAAGTGACGCCGAGTATCAGAACGCCGCAGAGGCGCGCCGGGTGGACGCACTCAGACAGCGGCGGGGAGGCAGCTACACCGTCCAGCGAACGGTGGCGGCACGCGAGGCGCAGAGCCGTTCCCTGGAGGTAGCGGACGCCTGCTCCCTCCTCGGGAACGACCACACGCTCGCGACATACCCCCAGCGCTTCCGGGCGAAGATGCGCACGGTCACCGTTTCCGCTTCCGACCTCGGCCCAAACCGCAAAGGTCCAGGCGCGTTCGTCCCGCCCGCGCACGAGTTCCTCTGGTTCTTCGGCTGGGGCGCCGTCCATAAGGGCCTCGACCTCCTCCTCGAGGTCTTCGCCGCGAACCCCCAGTGGACGCTCAATGTTGTCGGCAACGCTCTCGACGAACCCGAGTTCGTGCGCCTGTACGAGCGCGAACTGACGGCGCTGCCGAACATCCGTGCCCATCGGTTCCTGCGGCCGGGTGGGCCGGAGTTCGGGGAAATTCTGCGGCGGTGCTTCTGCGTCGTGGCCCCGACGTGCAGCGAAAGCATCTCGGCTGCGGTTGTCACGTGCCTCCAGGCGGGACTCTTCCCCATCATCAGCCGGGATGCCGGAGTGTCGCTGCCCCCCGGTTGCGGGATCTACCTCGAGGCTTGCTCTCTAGAAGAGATCGAGGCCGCGGTGCGAACCGCCCACGCGCTCCCCGAGGGCGCACTCTCGTCCCAGATCGGCACCGTGCAGCGCGAAGCGTTGCGCCGCTACTCTCGTGCGGCGTTCCGAGCCGAGATGTCCGAGTTTCTGCGCGCCGCCCTGAGACAGTGGGGAGCGGCACGATCGTGAGCAAGGCACTCCCCGTCTTCTGCCAGGAATGGCACGTCACGACAAGCGGTGCGTTCCGCAACCTTCTCTTCGAGCCGCTCGAGCCGCACGCACGGCTGAACCTCCGACCGTGGGACAGGACCGCTAACTCGCTCGGCGACCTGCCCACGCTGGCGGCAGCAGGGCCGGCTATTTTCTGTCAGGCACCGCCGCCCCGTGAGCTTGCCGAGCTTCCCGGCGCACGCGTAGCGTGGGTGCCGATGTGGGACGAGGTTCGAACGTACCACGAAACCGTGTGGGCGGCCCTCCCTCGGACCGTTCGCATCGTCGCGTTCTCTCGGGCGGTCGCCAACCTCACCACCGCGATGGGGTTCCCGACTCTGGCGCTCCAGTACTTCGTCGACCCCAAACGGGTCGAGCCCGCGTCCTGGTCGGACGGCCCGGTGCTCTACTACTGGAACCGCACCGGCCTTTTCGGCCCGAGCTTCCTCGCCAGGCTCTGCCGCTCGCTGGGCGCGACCAGGCTTCTTTTCAGGGGGCAGCTCGACCCGCGGGTCTCACCGAATGCCTCGTACCGGCTGCCTTCGCGGTTGGGCGGCGCCGCAGTGACGGAAGTGCCCGCGACCCTGCCAAGGGATGAGTACCTCCGCCTCGTCTCCTCGGCCAATGTTTTCCTAGCTCCTCGCGCTTGCGAAGGCGTCGGTCTGATGCTGCTCGAGGCGCTGGCCTGGGGCCAGGCCGCATTTGCATGCGACGTCCCCGCGATGAATGAGTACATCACGCACGGCGAGGACGGCGTGTTGCTGCGGCTCGCGCCGCCCTCGAACGGAGCGCGCCGCTCCCACAAGCGGTTGGGCTGGTTAGGCGCACGCAAGCCCGTCGAGCGCCCCAACGCCGACCTCGTGCCAGCGACGCGACAGGATTGGAAAACAATCGCCGCACTGGACCTGCAGGCGTTGGGCCGACAGGCGCGCCAGCGCCACGAGGTGGGCTTTAAGACCTGGAACGCGCGAATCCCCGAGCTCGCGCGCTTCCTACTGGAGTGGTAGGCACCAGAGGAGCCATGAGATGCCGGACGTGACCATGGGCTCGCGGTCGTCACCGCGTCGCTTAACCGGGCGGCGATTCCAGAGCGATTGGTACCGTGCTTCGGCTGTCGGTCCAAGGCCGGGGCGACACGCGCTTCGTACCTCCGGGCACGAGGCCCTGGTCCGTCCAGTGCGTCCGCTTCGGCAAGCCCGAGGTAAGCGGTGACGGTGCAAACGGGCCCAGATCGGCACCACGCCGGGTCGGCACCCGGAGGCACGGCATGAAAAAGCCCACAGAGCTCGCGGAAGAGTTGTGGTCGTTCCAGTCGCTTTGGCAAGGCGGTTTCTATCAGGGGGATCCGGCCGATCCGCTGTTCGGGTTGTACGGTCTCCACTCCTATATGGGTGTGTCGCATGCCATCTACCTTGCCTGTCTGAAGCCGTACATTAGACCAGACGTCACCGCTCTCGAGATTGGCTGCGGGCGCGCGGCCTGGACGCGGCACATGCTGGGCGGAAAGACTGTCTATTGCATTGACGCTCTGTCGGCTGAGCACAATTGCTTCTACGAGCACGTTGGCCGGCATGATCACGTCCACTATTTCAAGGTCTCCGATTTCTCCCTGGACATGATTCCGGAACACTCGCTCGACTACGTGTTTTCCTATGATACGCTGTGTCACGTTTCTTTGGACGGGATCTCCGAGTACGTCAGGAATCTGTATCCGCGAATGCGCCCGGGTGCCGTCGCCTTCTGGATGGTCGCCGACTACGACAAGTACAATGCGTTCGTCGCCAATCTGGCACGCACGAGCGTCTTGAACTCGGTTAGAGGCTGGTCGACGAGCCGGCTGTTCGGCATCGCTGCGGACATCATCACCCGCCGAATAAATCGTTGGGGTATCAGAAAGTACGGACTCCGCACGCTGGCAGCAGATCAGGACAGTTTCCCCTATCCTGGACGCTGGTTCGACGCCGGAAAGGACCGGACCGTCAACGTGCTGAAACAGATTGGCTATCAGATCGTGGCCGAGGACGTGAATCTGGACTTCCGCAGCCCCATCATTCAATTCCGCAAACCCGCCGCGCCCGGTTGACCCACGATGTCGGATCGGTTTGCGGGAACGCTGGCGTAATGGAGCGAGGTGGAGATCGAGCGAGGTCGGTTACTGCGACCGGCGCCGCTCACCTGCTTCACCGACACGCCTCTGGCCGCTGCCCTGGCCACGCGCGTCGCAGACGCGCCGCTGCCTTGACGCCGACCGCAGGGTGCTTGGATCCGTTGCCGAGCCCGCACCGTGACATCAGGAGATCGCATGAGGACTGACCTTGAAACGCCACGGCTGTCGATCGTCACACCGTCATTCAATCAAGCGAAGTTCCTCGAGCGCACGATCCGGTCGGTACTCGACCAGAGGTATCCAAACTTGGAGTACGTCGTCGTGGACGGCGGCTCGACGGACGGCAGCGTAGACATCATCCGCCGCTATGCCGACCGGCTCTCCTGGTGGGTGAGCGAGCCCGACCGCGGGCAGTACGACGCGATCAATAAGGGGTTCGCGCACACTTCGGGTGAGGTGATGGCGTGGATCAACTCCGACGACATGTACCTTCCGTGGACCTTCTCGATCGTCGCCGAGCTATTCGCCACGTTCCCAGAGGTGGAGTGGCTGACGACGCTGTATCCGCTCTGGTGGGATGTTGACAACCGTGCTGTCCTGTGTACCACGGCCGGCGGCTACAGCCGGAAGGGCTTCTTCCACGGCGAACACCTGGGGGGGGAGGCGGGGCGCTTCAACCGAGACTACATTCAGCAGGAGTCTACGTTCTGGCGCCGCTCGCTTTGGGAACGCGCAGGGGCAGGGCTGGACACGGTCTACACGCTCGCTGCCGACTTCGAGCTTTGGGCGCGTTTCTACCAACTCGCAGAGCTTCACGCAGTCGCGACACCGCTGGCCGGGTTTCGCGACCACACCGCCCAGAAGACGGCGAGCGAGTTCGAGTCTTACCTCAAAGAGGGCAAGATGGTCTTGGAACGCTACGGTGGCAAGCCGTACAGTCTCCTCGAATCCTGGCTCCGGAGGTTCGGCGCGCGGTTGCCCAGAAGACTGGCTGTTGCTCTCAGGGTTGCTTACCGCGCAAGCATCATCGAGTACGCAGTGAGGCGGCACGAGTGGAGCCTTCGGCGCGTGTGATGGTGCGCGAAGCACTCCTCATTCCGGGCAAACGGTCCCGGCCCCGAGCAGGATCAGGAAGCAGCCTTCGTGGAGAAGATGTCCTTCCCGACCTTCGGTGAGGTGGTCACGCTGTCGCCGCACCGAAGCGGCTGGCCACGTCAGGCCAGAGGCGACACTTTGCCGCTTGCGATGACCGATGGCTCGCCGTGGCCGACCGTCAGCATCGTCACACCGTCACTCAACCAGGTCGAATACATCGAGGACGCGCTCGCGAGCGTGGCCAACCAGGGCTATCCCGGCTTGGAGCACCTAGTGGTTGATGGGGGGTCCACCGATGGCACGCTCCAGGTGTTCGGCAGACAAGGCAACAAAGTCCGCTGGAGCTCGGAACCGGACGCGGGGCAGGCCGACGCTGTCAACAAGGGGATTGTGCGCGCCCGCGGCGAAATCATCGGGTGGCTCAATGCCGATGACTTCTACGAGCCTGGCGCCGTGCACGCCGCCGTCTCGTTCCTCGTCGGGCATCCCGACGTGGACGTGGTTTACGGCGACTGCCTCTACCTCTACCAGCAGGCTGGACGCGAGGAGTTACGCCTGGTGCGCGCGCGCCGGTTCGACCTCGAGTTCCTGCTCAACGTCGGATGCTATGTCCAACAGCCTGCCACCTTCTTCAGAAGGTCGGCCCTCAATGTGGGTTTGCTGGACCCCCGCCTGCGCTACGCCATGGACTACGAGCTGTGGCTGAGAATGGCCAGAGCGGGGAAGCGATTCAGTTACCTCCCTCTTGCTCTTGCCACCTTTCGGATCACCGACATGTCGAAGAGCGGCGCCAGCCTCACGGGGTTCTGGCCCGAGGTACGAGGCGTGAGCCGGAGGTACGGTGGGAGATTGATTTCACGAATGCTCCTGCGCCACCTGAAGGAAGGGCTAGCAGGGCGCTGGCCCGGCGCGTACGCGTCGGCGAAGCGAGTCTTCACGAGCCTCTTTCGCCGGCCTACGCCCGGCGCTGGCTAGGATGCTGCCGGGCATGCGAGTCGCATTCGTGCTCCACTCTGCAAAACGCGATGGTGCGGGCCAGGCCGCCGTCGAGCTGCTCGCCGGACTGCGCGAGTGCGGAGTGGAGGGGCACGTGCTCTTGCCGATGGCCGGTCCGCTCGCTCACGACCTGCGCGGCGTGGGCGCCGCCGTACGTGTTGTCCCGTACCGGTGGTGGATGGACCGCAGCACGCCGGCGTGGAAGAAGGTGGTGCGCACGGCGTGGAATGCGGCGATGGTTCTGCCTGTCGCAGCGGTAATCCGCCGCTCGCGTTGCGAGGTTGTCTACTCCAACACCCTGGCCGTGGCTGTTGGGGCGCTGGCGGCGCGCCTGCTCTCTCTGCCGCACGTGTGGCACGTTCACGAGTTGTGGGGCGGCGAGACCGGTTTCGAGTTCGACCTCGGTGAGAGGCTCTCCCTGCGCCTCGTCGACCGGCTCTCGCACGTCTGCATCGCCAACTCCCGGACGGTGGCTGACCGCCTTGCG
>Ga0315293_10002887_pt1 | contig 16563 bp, 14 predicted proteins | sample YL17G13_20_MG_FD_203071 | JGI IMG/M metagenome (GOLD analysis project Ga0315293, IMG submission 203071) | Sediment microbial communities from Yellowstone Lake, YNP, Wyoming, USA - YL17G13_20 | ecosystem: Environmental > Aquatic > Freshwater > Lake > Sediment | place: USA: Wyoming | collected...
TGCCGGGAGAGGGAAAGACAACGGTCGCGGCTAACCTATCGGCCGCTCTTGCTGCCGTCGGCAAGCGGGTTGCCCTGGTCTCCGCTGACATGCGGCGGCCTCGAGTCCACGAGTTGTTCGGGCTGCCCAACGATCGCGGCCTGTCCAACATCCTGACGGGTGAATTGCGGGCGGACGTGGGCGTGCTCGATCCGCACGTCGCGAATCTCTACGTGTGCCCGAGCGGCCCAACACCGCCCAACCCCGTCGAGTTGCTCCAGTCCGAGCGGATGCGGGATCTCGTGGCCGAGCTGTGCGGTGTGGCGGAGTACGTTGTGTTCGATTGCCCACCGGTGCTCACGGTCGCCGATCCTCTTGCGCTCGCCTCGCTCGTCGGCCGCGCCATCCTCGTCGTCGACGCGAGCAGCACGGACCGGGGCGCCGTCGCCGACGCTAGGCACCGGCTCGAGCAGGTGGGAGCGGCTGTGCTCGGTGGCGTCCTGAACAAGGAGCCCTCTCCGGCAGGCGGCAAGTACGGGTACGGCTACGCGTACGGGTACGCCGACGAGCGACCCGGAGGCATGCTGGCGAGCGGGCTGACCACCGTCCGGAACGGCCGAACCGAGGTGCAGCCCAGTCCCCGCGACGGGGACGGCTAACCGCGCTCCACGGAAGTCTGCGCGCGATCCTCCTCCTGGAGCTGCAGGTCGTTCGCCTGCTCGAAGGCGCGTATGGCTCGAAGGACCATGTCCACCGATCCGACGGGATCGATCCCCACTGCCGTCTCGGCCGCGAGAACGAGTCCGTGGACGCCGTCTAGGAGCGTGTTCGCGATGTCGTTCGCCTCGGCGATGGTCGGCACATTGCTCGTGACCATCGACTCCAGCAGGTTCGTGGCGACATAGACCGGGCGGTTCCATCGGTTGGCGCGGCGCGCGATGGCCTTCTGATAGAAGGGCACGTGCTCCAGCGCGATCTCGTGGGAGAGGTCTCCCCGGTCGATCAGCACGGCGTCGGCGGCGTCGATGATCTCGTCCATGTTGCGGACGCCCTCGCGGCTCTCGATCTTCGCGATGATGTGCGCTCCGCTCGGGGCGAGGGAACGGAGCCGGGTAACGTCCTCCGCGTTACTCGCGAACGACAGGGCGTAGTGGGTGATGCCGTGCCGGGCACCGATCTCGATCGCGGCCAGGTCCTTCTCGGAGAGCGCCGGCAGCGCCGGCCGAGGCTCGATTGTGACAGCCTTGTTCGACCCGACCCGGCCCGAGGAGACGACTAGGCCCTGCGCGCGGCCTCCGTCGACGTCGGTGACCCGCAGGAGCGCTCCGTGGAAGTCGATGCCGACCAGGCTGCCGATTTGGAGCTCGTCGAAGACCGAAGGGGGCCGCAGCGTCAGCTCGCGCTCGGTCCCGCGGATCGCCTCCGCGGTCAGCCGAACTTCCTTCTTGGCGACCAGCTCGACGCCCGGGTCGACGATGCCGCAGCGGACCTGGGGACCTTCGCTGTCGAGGCAGATGGGTGTGGACGAGAGGCGACGCACGAACTCGATCGTGCTCTCGACCGCCTCGAGCGGGGTGTGGGACAGGTTGATCCGGAACAGATCGGCCTCGCGCTCGTCGAGCTGCCGGATCACGTCGGGCTTGAGGGAGGCCGGGCCGAGCGTGCAGAAGACCCTGATCTTCATGGATAGGCAGATCGTACGCGGATCCCCGGCGGGTCGGCAATGGGCCGTTCGGACGTAGCTTGGGACCGCAACCCCCCGCGTGGTATGGACCTTTGGCGGTTGCGGTTGCCGCGAGAGGTCCCGCATACTCTGTAGGTCCGATCCGTGGCCCCGCCGGACGAAGCAGCCGGGCTTTCCGACCTTCGTTCCGGCTGGATCCGGAGCGAGCCCAGTGTCGACCAGAGGAGCTGATATGGCGTACCCGTGGACGTCGAAGGAAGTGCTGGTCACAGGCGGCGCGTCGTTCATCGGTTCGACGCTGGTGGACGCGCTGCTCGCGCGCGGCGCGTCGGTTCGCGTCGCGGACGACTTCAGCAGCGGCTTCTATCGCAACATCCAGCAGGTCGTCGAGGACGGCTCCGTGGAACTCGTCCGCGGTGACCTTAGGGACCCGGACGTCGCACGCAAGTCCGTGGACAGGATGGACGTCGTCTTCCACCTCGCGGCCGATCACGGGGGTCGCGGCTACGTCGATCTGCACCAGTACCTCTGCTCCACGAACCTCGGCCTGGACTCGCTCCTGTTCAGGAGCGCTCTCGACGCCGACGTGGAGAAGATCGCGTACGCGTCGTCCGGCTGCATCTACCCCGTCTACCTGCAGGCCGACGTCGGCGAGACTCTGTACCTCACCGAGGACATGGAAAAGACGCCCGGCTACGACCCCGATGGCCTGTACGGGCTGGCGAAGGTGGCCGCCGAGCTCACGCTTCGGGCCATGCACGACGAGTTCGGGACGAAGACGACGTCCCTCCGCTACTTCACCGTGTACGGACCCCGCGGTGTCGAGAACCACGCGGTCATCGCCATGATCGCCCGGGCCTTCCTGCGGCAGAACCCCTTCTACGTGTGGGGGAACGGCGAGCAGATCCGCAACTGGACCTACGTGGACGATATCGTGGAGGGGACGATCCTCGCCGCCGAGAAGATCGAGGACGGCACGGCGGTGAACCTGGGCACGATGGAGCGCGTTCGTGTCCTCGACGCCGTGAAGATGGTGTGCGACCTGGCCGGCTACGAGCCCGAGATCGTCCTTCAGCCCGACATGCCCACAGGGCCGATGAACCGGGTGGCCGACAACTCCCTCGCTAGGCGGCTGCTCGGCTGGGAGCCCAAGGTCCCCTTCGCCGAGGGGCTGAAGCGGACCTTCGACTGGTACTTCTCGACCAAGGACCCCGACGAGGTCCGGGCGATCTTCGATTTCATGCTGACGGGCCGGGGCGCTCCGACGAAGGAGCCCGAGCGCTCCGCCACGTCCTCACGGAGGTGAGCCTGAGCATCGCAAGGTCGGACGAGCTGGCAGCGCTGCCTCTGCTCGAACGACGGTGCAGGGCGCGTACGACCGAGCCCCAGGTGAACGGCGTGCGCATCGACGCCATCACGCCCGAGAACTTCGTGCGGTCGCTGGCAACGTTCCTGTCTTGTGGGCACAGCCACGTGGTGCACTTCTGCGCCGCTCATCCGACGGTCGAGGCCAGACGCGACTCCGGCTACCGCGATGTGCTGAACAAGGGGGCGCTCAACGTGCCCGACGGGATGCCTGTCGCCTGGGCGGCACGGATGTTCGGCTTGCGGACCGAGCGCCTCGCCGGGACGGAGGGATTGCACCTCGCCGCCCTGTGGGGAGTCGACCGGGGCCTCCGCCACTACCTCTACGGGGGCACCCCCGAGACGCTGGAGAGGCTCCGGCGGCGCCTCGAGCAGATGTGCCCGGGCATCCTCATCGTGGGGGCGGAGTCGCCGCCCTTCCACCCGCTCTCCGACGAGGAGGTCGCGGCGAGTGTGCGACGGATGCAGGACGCGGGAGCTCAGGCGCTGTGGGTCGGGCTCGGGGTACCGAAGCAGGATCTGGTGGCCTATCGGCTGAGGACGCTCCGCGCGGCGCCTGTCATCCTGTGCGTCGGGGCAGCATTCGATTTCGTCGCGGGCACCGTCCCGCGAGCTCCGACATGGATGCAGCGCTCGGGGCTGGAGTGGCTCCACAGGCTGGGCTCGGAGCCTCGTCGGCTGTGGAAGCGCTACCTGTTGGGGAACCCCCGTTTCGTGACGGGCGTCGTCGCAGATTGGCTCCGAGGCGCGGGAGGGAACGGGCACCCGCGGTGAACCGGAAGGACCTCCCGAGCAGGCCCCTGCGCCAGCTCGCGTATGCCACTCGGGCCGTCATCTCCGTGCATCCATCGCTGTACCTCCCCTTCGCCCGTCGGAAGTACCGCCGCGATGGCGAGAACCGGATAGTGGATCGGGGGACGGAGCTCGTGGTCGAGGGCTTCCAGCGCTCCGGGAACACGTTCGCGGTCATCGCGTTCGAGATCTCGCAGGGGCGGCGCGTGCGGACCGCGCACCATCTCCATGCCGCGGCGCAGATCGCCGCCGCCGTCCGGATGGGCGTGCCGACCTTGGTCCTAGCACGCGATCCGGCGGACACGGTGCTCTCGCACATGATCCGCGAACCGGGGATCTCGGCGCGGCAGGCCCTCTCGAACTGGATCCGGTTCTACGAGGCGGTCGTTCCGCTGAAGGACGGGGTGGTCGTCGCCGACTTCGCCGAAGTCACCACCGATTTCGGTGCGGTGATCCGTGACGTGAACGCTAGGTTCGGCACGCGGTTCGCGGAGTTCGAGCACACGCAGGCGAACGTGGCGCGCTGCTTCGAGCTCATCGAACGGCGGAACCGCGAGCACTACGGCGCGCTCGCCGAGACCAAGGTCCCCCGCCCCTCGGAGGAGCGGGAGGGGCTGAAGGCCGCGCTCCGCGGCGAGCTCGAGGCGGATCATCTGGCCGCGCTCCGGGGCAGGGCCTACGACGTGTATCGCTCCCTCGTCCCCAGCCCGAGCGTTCCATAGGGACTGACCGTGCGGGTACTCATCCTGCATTCGCGGTACCTCTCCGGACCCGTCTCGGGCGAGAACCGGGTGGTCGAGGACGAGTCCCGGCTCCTCCTCGATGCGGGGCACGATGTCCTCGTGTGGGAGCCCGAGCCCCACCTGTCGGGCTTTTCGGATCGGCTCCGTGCGGGGACGTCCACCGTGTGGTCGGCGTCGGCGGCAGCCCGGGTCCGGCGCATGATCCGGCGGAAAGGGATCGAGGTCGTGCACGTCCACAACCTGTTCCCGATGCTCTCGCCGGCCGTCCTCCGGGCCGCGCGCGAGGAAGGGGCGGCCACCCTCCTGACCTTGCACAACTACCGGCTGATGTGCCTGCCGGCCAACCTGCTGCGCGACGGCGAGGTGTGCGAGGCCTGCGTTGGGCACCTGCCATTGCGCGGCGTCGGGCACCGCTGCTACCGGGGCTCGGCGCTCGGGAGCGGCGCGCTCGCAGCGTCCCTCGGTGTCCATCGAGTCCTGGGGACGTTCTCCGCGGTCACGCGGTTCCTCGCCGTGAGCGAGTTCGTGCGGCGCAAGCACATCGAGGCCGGGATCCCGGCCGGGCGGATATGGGTGAAGCCGAACTTCACATGGCCGATCCCCGCTCGGCAGGGTCCCGGAGACCACTTCCTGTTCGTCGGCCGCCTGGCTGGCGAGAAAGGAGTGGACACGCTTCTGCGAGCCTGGTCGGCGTACGGAGGCCCCACGCCGCTCGTCGTCGTGGGGGAGGGCCCAGAGGGCGATCGCCTCCGTAGGTCCGCGCCGGCCGGAGTCGAGTTCCGGGGAGAGGTTCCCGCCACCGAGGTCGCCGCCGCCCTGACCGGCGCGCGGGCGCTGCTCGTGTCGTCCCGCTGGTACGAGGCGGCGCCCCGGACGATCATTGAGGCTTACGCGGCAGGCGTCCCGGTCGTGGCGAGCCGTTTCGGCGCCCTCCCCGAGTTGGTCCGGGAGAACGTCTCGGGGTACCTGGTGCCGCTCGGCGATGCGGCCGGATGGGCGGACCGGATCTGTGCGCTGGAGGACGACACGACATCCGAACGGCTGGGCGAGGGCGCGAGGACCCTGTGGGCGGAGCGGTATAGCCCGGAGCGCGGGCTGGACGGCCTCGAACAGGCCTATCGTAAGGCCATGGCGGTGAGGGGATGACGCGGACGCTAGCCGGGCTGAGCGCATCGCTGCCGCGGAACCGGTGGACCCTCGAGCGGTTCGGGTTCTCGCCAGGGAAGCTGCGGTACCGGATCGTCGACGCCGGAGCGCCGAGGGTGTTCTGCGTGAGCATCCCCAAGGCTGGCACGCACCTGCTCGAACGGGCGATCTGCCTACATCCGCGCATGTACCGCAAGCTGCTGCCGACGATCTCGGCGGTGGACCTGCGGCGGCGGGACGGCTTCGAGGGCCTGGTGGCCCGGATGCGGCCTGGGCAGGTGGTCGTCGCCCACCTGCGGTTCGATCCCGCGTACCGCGAGGTCCTGGCCCGAAGAGGTGTTCGGGGACTGTTCCTGATCCGAGACCCGCGTGACATCGTCGTCTCGCAGGTCCACTACATGTCGAAGAGGACCGACCATCAGTTTCATGAACTGTTCGCCCGGCAGCCTGACCACCGAGAGCGGCTGCGCCTGGCGATCACCGGAGACGTCGCGCACGAGGTCCCATCCATCGGGGAGCGGCTCGAGGCCTATGCTGGCTGGCTGGACAGTGGGTGCCTGGTCGTGCGCTTCGAGGATCTCGTCGGGTCCGACGGAGGAGGTAACCCGGCTGCCCAGTACCGCGCAGTCGCTTCGGTGTTTCAGCACCTCGGGCTCGAAGCTGAGGAGTCCCTCGTGCGGTCGGTCTGCGACCGTCTCTTCTCGCCCAACAGCCCGACCTTCCGTCAGGGCTCCATCGGCGGCTGGCGCGGGTCCTTTGACGAGGAGCTCGAGGCGCTCTTCGACGAGGTGGTCGGGGATCGGGCGGAATCGTACGGCTACGGGCCCCTAGGTGGGACGTAGCGCGAGGAAGCGAGCGTGCACTGGGCCTGTTGCCAGAGCAACGCAGGGTTCCCTGACAAACCGCCGTCGAGACGAACATCCGTGTTGACCCGGATCTTGTCACAGCGGGCTCTGATCTTGTCACAGCGGGCTCTGTCAGCAGCTCTGCCAGCAGGTGATTGAAGTTGCTGGGGGATTCCGTCTTACGACTTTCGTCTTACGACTTTCGTCCCATCGCCGCGGGCGATGCACGATTTGTCAGCCGTGTTAGCCTCATCAGATGACGGGAAGACGCAAGGCCCTAGTAGCGGCCGCTTTCCTGCTCGTCTGTGCCTTGCCTGTGCGTGTGGGAGCCGATGACATCACCTCGGTCAGCGTCCTGGCTTCGGGCGACTTGGCTACCAAGGGAACACTTGACACGAAGGTCTCCGACTTTGCTCTCACCCTTGCCCCCGACATGACGATTACCCTCGGTGACAACCACAACGAGGGCCGGCGGTCCGTCTGTGATGAGTCGCCGTGCAGCGCGATCGACGAGTACGAGAAGCTGTTCGCTCCAACCTGGGGCCGACTGCCCGACATCCATCCGGCTCCGGGCAATCACGACTACGCGTCGAACTACGGCGTGGACTACATGACGTACTTCGGCGTGCCCCCGTACTACAGCTTCGATATCCCGGGCTGGCACATCATCAGCCTCAACTCGCAGCTGAGCAAGGCCAGCGGCGACTATAGGGCCGAGCAGGATTGGCTCAGAGCAGATCTCGCGACCGTGCCGACGACGACCTCCGTACTGGCGTACTGGCACTTCCCCCTGTTCTCCACCTCCTGCGAGCATGCGGGCTACTCCAAGGTCAAGCAACTATGGAAGATCCTGCTCGCCCACGGAGCGAAAACCCTGGTCGCCAACAGCGATACCCACGTCTACGAGCGATACGCCCCGATGGATACGGGGGGGGCGTCGGTTCCATACGGCATCACCGAGCTTGAAATAGGTACCGGCGGCGCGAAGCCGGCATCCTGCTTCGTGAACGGAACGCCGCCGCCGGTCGTCGCGGACCTCGGCGCTCACGTCGGGCTGTTCACGCTCCGCTCCGATGGGACATACCACGTCGATGTCCACCGCGTACCGGGTTCGGACCCAGCGGTGCTCATCGACGAGTTCGACGGATGAAGTCGTTCGCGCCGCTGTAGCGAGGAGGGCGAGGCATGACTTTCTCCCGACGAGAGTTCATGAGAAGGGCCGGTGTCGGCGGCCTCGGGCTCCTGGGGGTCTCCCTGGTTGGCCCGTGGTCGCTCGCGGCTCCTCGCACCAGGTCCAGAGGCTCGTCCGCCGGATCGCGGGCCGCTCTGACGAGCGCAACTACGGCCAAGCTCGGTGTGTTCTGTATGCCCAAAGACTCCGAGACGGGATTCTTCGAGCCTTTTGTGAACTTCCAGAGCGAGATCAACCGGCCCGTGGACATCTACCGGACCTACCGAAGCTGGGGCAAGCCGATCTTCAACTCGACCATCAACAACATCTACAACCCCAGCAAGAACCCCTGGGCTCCGCCCGAGCTGTACATCTCGTTCCACGCCTTCTTCGATAGCAAGGGAAGGAACTGCGTTCCATGGGCGGACATCGCCGCGGCGAAACACGATGCGGTGATCGACTCGTGGGCACAAGAGCTGAAGCAGCTCCAGCAGTTGGGTCGCACGCACCACTATGTCGTGTTCCATCACGAGATGGAGAATGAGGAAGGGACCCCACCGGGCGGGTCGGGCACACCGGCCGAATTCCAGGAAGCGTTCTGGTACTTCCGTAGACGCATCGAGGTCGTCAACGGCGTCTCCGATCTCACTTGGGTGATCACCTACATGCACAACACGTTCGCGCCGTACCTCAAGCACGGCGGCCCCGACCGCTGGTGGCCGGCTGCCTCGCCGTATCCCGACGTGCCGAACGACCACCTCGTCGGCGTCGACGTCTACAACCGGTACCTCTGCCACGATAGGGCCTGGCGGACCTTCAACCACCTCACGAACCCCCAGTTGAAGTCGGCCACCAAGCAGGCGCTGACCGCGTACCGCTACTCCGTCGGCAAGGGACGGAGACTGTTCATCGGGGAGTGCGGGTGTGTCGAGGGCGATACCTGCGGCGGCACGCTCCCGTACGGGACGGCCAAGGCCCAGTGGTTCAACGAGGCGCTGACCGAGATGCAGGGTTGGCCGAACCTGGAGGCGTTCTGCCACTCTAACGTCACGTCAAATGTGACGGGGTTCGACGCAGGAGACTACAGGATCGACACGTCGGCCGAGGCGCAGGCGGCTTTCAAGGCGCTTGCCAACGATCTCCTGTTCACGCGAGGCACCGGTTGAGCCGTCAAAGCCGGCCGCAGCGGGCGAACCGTCATAAGACCGATGTAGTACTGGCCGTTCGGCCGTTCCACCTCCACGATACCGGTTGGTACCGTGTGTGTCGATTCAGTTCAGAACCCAGGTCCCGACGCCCCAGCGAGCGGGACGTTGGCGGCGCAAGGGGGGACTAGCATGGCACTACGCAGAGGCATCGTGCGGTCGTTCATCGGGCTCACCGTGGCCGGTGGCATCGTTGCTGCGCTGTCCGGGCCCGCTTGGGCGCTCTCCGAGACGCCCGACATCACGTGGGAGACCAACAAGATCCTCTACGCGTCCGTCCAGCTCGGCAACACGCTGTTCGTGGGCGGGGGCAACACGATTGTCGAACCGATCGGCAAGCCTCGTTACGGGTTCCCCGTGAGCGGTCTGGCGGCATTCGATATCACGACGGGCGAAGGGATCTCGACCTGGACACCCGAGGTGACGAGCACCACGGGGACGCCTATGGTTCGCAGTCTGGCCCTCTCTCCGGACGGGACCTGGCTGTACGTCGGCGGGAACTTCGACGCGATCGATGGCCAACCCCTCCGGAACCTCGGGCGCGTCAGCACCGCCACCGGCGAGGTGGACCCGACGTTCGCTCCGGAGGTCGGCGACTCCACGTCCTTCGTCTACGCGCTCCTCGCCATGGGCGACAGGGTCTACTGTGGAGGCACGTTCGTGCGGATCTCGGGAACGCGACGACCGAAGCTTGCCGCCATCGATACGGACGGTACGCTCGATCCCGACTGGGTCCCTCCCGTACCGGACGCCAAGGTCGACAGTCTGGCCCTGGCGTCGGACGGTGCCACGATCTTTGTGGGCGGCCACTTCATGGGCCTGGGTGGCGTTCCACGGCAGTCGGTCGCTCGTGTCACGACCGACACCGGCGCGCTGGATCCCTGGGCGATCCCCACCGGGACCATCGTTGCCCCGCAGACGGCCTGGACCCTAGTCGCTACACCAACGCGCCTGTTTGGCGGGTTCGGGTCGAAGGGACCCAACTACCTCGCAGCGTTCCACCTCGACAACGGGAACACCGGCAACCAGGTCTGGCGGTTCGGCACGGTAGGCAATGTGCAGACGATCGCGCTCTCGCCGTCCGGGACGCAGCTGTTCTTCGGAGGCCATTTCGGCCTGGGCCGTCTCCAGCAGAACGTCTGCGGGAACATCCCCCTCAAGGGGCTCGCCGTCGTGGACCCGGTGAACGGCCAGATCGACTGCAGTTGGGTCCCGTACATCGAGCCCAACAACTACCAGGGTCCCCACAGCATGGTGGTGAACGACACGTATCTCTGGATAGCGGGGAAGTTCAGCACGATCGAGGGTGTTCGACACCACGACGTTGCCAGGTTCACGCTGTAGGGAGAACTGGCGCAGCTGCTAGCCCGAGCAGCGGGACGTACGCATGTCGGCGAGGTCGAAGCCGACCTGGGCTCCTGCCTCGCGGAGAGCTCGTCTGTGTCTCATCATCGGCAAACCGTCGGCCACGGCGGATCGTGTCCCCGCTTGACATCTGGTCCTCAGCCGCTAGCCTATTTCGGGAGCCCTTTGACCTCCGGGGTCGGCGGCTTTTCCCGTAGACGGGGGTCCGCATGAATAGACGCGAGTTCCTGAAGAAGTCTGCGTTGGCCGCCGCTGGAGTGGCTCTTTCTCCGTTCGCGCACCCGTCCGCTGCCCGATCTATGGGGAGTTGCCGGTGGGGCGCATTCGCGAGCCCGCGCAGCGGACAGGACGGCCAGACGGCGGTCCGCGCCCTCGAGACCTTGATCGGTCGGAAACTCGCGATCACGCGTCACTACCTGGAGTGGAACGCGGCGCTGCCCGGTTCCTTCATTGACTGGAGCGCGACCCACGGCCGTGTTCCCTACGTGTCCTGGCACACCCGGCCCCTGACGTGGAAGACGGTTGCCTCCGGTCGCCAGGACGTGTGGATCAAGAAGCAGGCGGAATCCATCAAGGCCGCGGGTTATCCCATGTACTTCTGCTTCCACCACGAGCCTGAGAACGAGCCCTCGCTTGGCGGAGCAGCCGACTTCGCGGCTGCGGCCAATCACGTCCGCGATGTGTTCGACCGGGTCGGTGTGGCCAACCTCACCTGGGTGATCACGCTCATGGCCTCGACCTACGCCGGCGGCAGTGGGGGTCCGGAGCCATGGCTTCCGAACCACACCAATTACGATCTGCTCGGCGTCGACGGGTACAACCGCTTTCCGTGTCTGCTGAAGAGGGACCGGCATCCGTGGAGGTCGTTCGCCGAGCTGTTCGGCCCGGCCCGCAGCTTCGCCTTGGCCAAGGACAAGCGCCTGTTCGTCGGTGAGTACGGGTGCGTGGAACAGAACGCATGCGGGTACCCGAGTGGTCATCCGCGGGCGAAGAAGCGGTGGTTCCTCGATGCGGGCTCCACGCTGGAGTCATGGCCCGAGGTCAAGGCCGTCGTCTACTCGCACACTCAGGCCTATCACCAGGGGTTCGCGGAGGCCTTCTGGGTGGACACTTCCAAGTACTCGCTTGACGCGTTCAAGACCGTAGGCGGTGACCCCTACTTCGCCTGAGAGCGGACACGGCATATGCAGAGCGTGTGATCCGGGCGCTACGCCAGGTCTGCCGCCGTGTCCGGACTGAGGCGGTTGGCTATACTCCGCGGGATGCCCGGTGCTCCGTCGGTCCGGCTCCCCAAAGTGGTCCTCAGCTCGGTGGTGCGCTCCTCCTACAAAGGCGAGAGCCACGGCGGTGTCTACCTCGTCGAGCTGGAGACCGGGGGGACTGAACGGGTTGTCGACTGGAACGACCCCACGATCGGCTGGGAGGGTCGCGGGGCGGATCGGGGACTGCGGGGCATCGCGTTCCACGGGGACCGCGTGTACCTTGCCGCGAGCGACGAGATCTTCGTCTACAACGAACGGTTCGAGCTGCAGGAGTCCTTCAGGAACCGTTACCTGAAGCACTGCCACGAGATCACGATTGCCGGCGACCGGCTGTTCGCCGCCTCGACCGGGTTCGACAGCGTTCTCGAGTACGACCTCGGGACCAAGACGTTCGCGCGCGGGTACTGCCTGAGGTTCGCCCCGATCTGGCGGATCCGACAGAAGCTCGGACTCCGCCCGCGACCGAGGTTCCGGGTCTTCGATCCGAATGAAGCAGACGGACCCGCTCGGGGCGACACCTGTCACGTAAACAACATCTTCGCGAAGGGCGGGGCCATCTACGTCTGCGGAACCGGACTGGGGAACGTGTGGCGGATCGACGGCTCGCGCCCATCTCGGTACGCGCATGTCCCGTACGGCTCGCACAACGCGCGCCCTTTCCGCGGCGGGGTCCTGCTGAACCACACCGCGACGGACCGGATCGCTTTCGTCAACCTCCGCGGACGTGTGCTGCGCTCGTTCCCGCTTCCGAGCTACTCGGAGCGGGAGCTGGAGAACGCCGCGCTGCCGCGGGATCTCGCCCGCCAGGCGTTCGGCCGGGGGCTCGCGGTGGTGGGCGACGACCTGATCATCGGGGGCTCGTCGCCGGCGACGGTTACCGCGTACCGGTTCGATCCCCCCAGCGTGATCGGGTCGGTCAACGTAACGATGGACGTCCGGAACGCCGTGCACGGGCTGGAGGTCTGGCCCTTCGACGGCGACTGAGGGCCCTTAGAAGCCGCCCTTCCTCCACAAGAGGCGCGCAGCCGTTCGCCTTCCGGTCCGATCGAAGCTCGTGTACGCCGCCCGGGAGAGATCCGAGCCGAGGCGCCCCGGACGGGTGGGGATCTCGTCGAGACCGCACAGCAGCTCGCTGAGGCTGTAGCCCATCACTGACAGTCGCGACTCGCCGATCCAGCGCAGGTAGTTGCGGCACCAGCGCTTGCGAACCGGGTTCGCGAGCGTGCGCTTCCACTTCTCGAGCGGCTCGGTGCTGATCGAGTCGTAGCGGCGAGAGCCGGTGGGGTCGCCCATGCGAGCCTCGAGGGAGATCTCGCCGAACGACGTTATGACCGCCGGATCGAACGGCAGCCCCAGATACTCGAACAAGGGAGGCCAGGCCCGGTCGGGGTCCGAGACGAGATCCTCGTACCGAACGGCGAGCGAACGGTCGCCGTGGGCCACGAACCCGCTCACGAGGTGGGCGACGCCGTCGAACAGGTCGGGGCGCCATCGCTCGACGATCCAGCGTCCCCGCCCCCACGTCTCCACGACCGACGCGACCACGGCGAGCGGGTTCCGCCATAGGAAGACGAAGCGGCCGTCGGGGAACAACCGGAACAGGTCCTCAGTGATGAAGTGGTAGCGGGGGGTCTTGTCGAGGAAGTACATGCCGCGGCCGCCTGAGGCGCGCGCGTACAGGGCAAGCACGAACCTTCTGAGTTCCTCCTCGTACCCGCCGCGGCCGCCGGACGATCGCTCGGCGAACTCCCTGATAGCCCGGGACGCGGGAACCTGGCCGTACTCCGTGTAGGCGCCCTGCTCCCGCATCGCGTAGACCTGCGGAAGGAGGATCCACGGCTCCGGCGTCGTCGAGATCTCATCGCGGGCTGCGAGAACGCGCTGCACGAGCGTAGACCCTGAGCGGGGCAGGGAGAGCACGAAGAGCGGGCGCTGGCTCACCGGGACTCCACCGGCGGGCTGGTGCCCTCTCGAGCGGAGGCGTCGGGAACGGTCACACTGTCGCCCTACCAGTCCTCATCCGAGTAGAACTCCTTCGACAGCTGCTCGACGTCGGTCCGGATGTGCTCGGCTTCCTCAGCGGTGATTCCAGCCTTCCATGCAACGACACTGGCCCGGCTGTCGCGCCTCACGTCGTCCAGGCTGGCGGTCGTGGCGGGGTTCGACACGTCGCTGTGCGCGGCGATGGTGGCCATGACCTCGTTGGTGAACGTGAGGTCCAGGCGAGCGTAGAGCGCTCGGAACGCAGCGACGGGATCTCGCGCGATGTCTTCTAGGCGAAGAAACATGAAGTCCGGGCGGTTTGTGCGGAACCGCAGGATCGCGCTGTGGATGAGCTTCCACAGCAGGATCCCCTGCTCGAACGGGGAATGTTCCCGGGCGGCGAACGTCTGGATCTCCCTCTCGAACGGCAGCAGGAAGTCGCGCATGAGGAGCGGCTGCGCCAGGAAATGGTCGAATGGATGAGTCCACCCCCGTTGCCTGATGCTGTAGACGAAGGCGGCCGGATGGCGAATCAGCATGAGTACGTGCATGTCGAACGTGTCGCACAGCCACTCGGCCGAAAACACGGCGATGGGGTCCTTCATCAGTGGCACCGCGCTCTGCCGGCGGTAGCGGCGGAACCGCGCCCGGTCGCGGACGAGCCTGGCGGCGTCCTGCGGGGTGCGCACGACGCGGAGCTCGGCTCCCGTCTTGTAGCGAAACGCTAGCGTGTCGGCGATCGAGGGGCGGAAGACGGAGGCGTTCTCCTCACAGACGTAGGGGAACCAGTAAGGGAACGCCGCGTCGCAGATGCCCGGACGGTGCAGGAGGCTGAACGGCTCCCACAGGTAGGCGATCTGCGGAGAGGGCGTCGCGGCGATCATCCGCCCCACCCAGCCCGTGCCCGAGCGGTGCGAGCCCGTCACGAGGATCGGTTGTCGGTCCGGCATCGACCGGTAAGTTACAGGACAGACGAGTACCGGAGACGCCGGAAGCGTCCCAGCACAGCCGGGAGGAGGATTGGCCGATGGAGGCAGGCACCCGGGGGGAAGGCGTGGTGCGGTTCGGCGTCGTGACGCCGAGCCTGAACGCCGAGCCTTTCCTGGAGCGAACCCTCCGCTCTGTCTGGAGCCAGCGCTCGGACTCCGTCGACGTCGACCACGTGATCGTGGACGGTGGTTCCACGGACCGGACCCTCGAGATCGCGAGCCGGTACCCGTCGCGGACGGTGGCATCGACCGACGACCGGGGCATGTACGACGCGGTGAATCGCGGGATGGCCATGGTTCGGGGCGACGTTGTCGGCTACATCAACGCCGATGACGAGATCGCTCCGGGCGCTTTTCAAATCATCGCCGACGCTTTCGCCGCTCACCCGGAGGCCGGATGGGTGTGCGGCCGGGTCGAGTACATCGACGCGGACGGAAGACCTCTGGGCCGGATGCAGCCGGTTCGGCTGACGCTCCGCTCCTACATCGGGCTCGGGTGGTCCTGCATCCCGCAGCAGACCGTGTGGGTCAGACGGTCCTTCTGGGAACGGGTGGGGCCCTTCGACCTCGCGTACAGGAACTGCGGCGACTACGATTGGTACGCGAGGGCGCTACGCGTAGAGCACCCGCTGATACTGCATGAGACGCTGGGTCGCTTCCGTCTCCACCCGGGCCAGCTCTCCCTTGATCCGTCGAAGATGATCCGCGAGAGTCGGATGGTCCAGGACCGGAACGGTGGACGCGACGCGTGGGGGTTCGTGCGAGGCAAGATCCTGAGCCTGCGCCTGAACGCGCGGAACCCCGCCTGGCTCGTCGCCAAGAAGGCCGGTCGCATCAAGTTCACGCCCGAATAGAGGCCACATCGGGCGAGTGCCGGTTGGCCGGAGTTGGCCGCTCGCCGTGTCTCGAGCCAGTGTCGAGCGCGCGTGGTCTGCGCCCGAGACCCTGGTCCACGGAGCCAGCCCCGCGGCTGCCCGCTCCTACAGCCGTCACTCACAGCAGTGGGCCCTGCGGTGGCTGCGAGAGTCCTGGGTACGCTCGTCCGTCCCGAAGAGCGGGCCCCCTCGTCCCTGCTCACCGCGCCCCGTGCCAGTACGAACACGACGTGCGGCCCGTCGCGCGGACACTCCGCCCGCCTCGGCGATGTCCCGAGCGTGATCAGGGCTCGGGACACCTTCCAGGTGATCATGGGCCCCCGGCAACGACCATGCCCTGCCCGGGTAGGTGCCCGATGTTGACGGCGGGGGCGCCCTTCCTGAGGCCTGCTGGCGGTCGCGGTGGGGGGACACCCACGAGAGCCTGAGCTGGGCCTTCGAAGACGCGCACGGCAGGGTCCCCCCTTCAGGACCAGCTGCTCGCCGCCGACCTAGGACTTCGGTCGCGAATCGAGCCGTGAAGGACTCTTCTGGGCCAGCCCCCCTTGGCCATTTCGGGCCACGCGCCGATGCCCCTAAGAGAGGAGTGCGGCCGGCTGGCCGCTCGAAACGGAAAGGTAGGCGGGTCGTGTCCCTCAGACCATCGCGCAAGACCAGGTCTCGGGCCCTCATCAAGACTCGTTCGCGGGCTGCTCTCGTTGCTCTCGTGGTGCTCGCGGCGTTCTCGCTCTCCCTTCCGACCACCGCTGTGGCCCATCAGCGGGCCCACTACCACGGGACCCGATTGGCTTCGACGGACGGCGTCGCACCCGTCCTCGAAGTGGTTTCGCCAGCCCCTGGCGCGACGGTCAGCGGAACGATTGCCGTGGCGGGGATCGCCTCCGACAACCTGGAGGTACGGAAGGTGAAGTTCCGCGTGGACGGCCACAGCGGCTACGTCCGCGCGGTCGGAACCACCAGCTGGAGCGGCCCCCTCGACACGACGAAGTACTCGAACGGATTGCACGTACTGAACGTGATTGCCCTGGACACCGAGGGCAACGAGTCGAACTCGAGCATCCGAATCGTGGTTAGCAACGGAGCTCCGCCGGCTCCCTCTCCGTCGCCGGCTCCGTCTCCGTCGCCGGCTCCCTCTCCGTCGCCGGCTCCCTCTCCGTCG